>Ga0247779_1001498_pt1 | contig 11171 bp, 7 predicted proteins | sample UWRJL221509R5_FD_179925 | JGI IMG/M metagenome (GOLD analysis project Ga0247779, IMG submission 179925) | Plant litter microbial communities from Arlington Agricultural Research Station in Wisconsin, United States - UWRJ-L221-509R-5 | ecosystem: Environmental > Terrestrial > Plant litter >...
GTCGGCATGATGATGGGCGTGGCCTGCGTATCGATGTACGCGCGCGGCTTCGATGCCAGCCTGCGGCCGGAGCAGTACGCCGTGCTGATGGAGGGCGATCTGGGGCCGGGCCTGGTGCTGCTGCTGAGCTTTCTGTGCTTGATGGGCGCTGGCTTCGGCTTCGTGCTGGCCTGCTTCGAGCGGGTGGCGCTGCGGATGGAGGAGCTCGCCACCCACGACGGCCTGACCGGCTGCCTGAACCGCGTGACCACCGACACACTGCTCGCGCACACGCTGGAGCGGGGGCGGCGCGAGGGCTCGCCGCTGTCCTTCTGCCTGCTGGACATCGACCATTTCAAGCGGGTCAACGACGAGTTCGGCCACCAGGCCGGCGACATGGTGCTGTGCGGCTTCGCGCAGGCCGTGCGTTCGCGGCTGCGCGCGTCCGACGTGTTCGGCCGCATGGGCGGCGAGGAGTTCGCCCTGGTGCTGCCGGCCACCGACGGCCCCGGCGCGCTGCGCCTGGCCGAGTTGGTGCGCATGACGGTCGAGCAGATGAGCCTGGCCGACGAGCAGGGGCGGCCGATCCGCGTCACCGTGTCGATCGGCGTCGTCGTCGCGGCGTCGGACAGCGGCCTGTCGGCGACCCGGCTCTACATGCTGGCCGACGGCGCGCTGTACCGCGCCAAGCATTGCGGCCGCAACCGTGTTTTGCTGGCCGACGAAAGCTGCGACGCCCTCGTGCGCCCGGCAGGGACGATAGAAAAACCATCTTCTGAAACTGTCGCAGGCAACTTTTCTTAATTCCAGGGGCGTTGATACTGCCCCGCCATGCGCAGCAAACTCTTTGTCCCCGGCGCCCGGCCCGAGCTGTTCGCCAAGGCACTGGCGAGCGATGCCGACGCGATCTCGATCGATCTCGAAGATGCCGTGCCCGAAGACCGCAAGGCCGAGGCGCGCGACGCGGTACGCGCCTTCCTGTCGAGCGAGGCGGCGCTGCGCAGCGGCAAGCAGCTGATCGTCCGCGTCAATGCGCTCGGCAGCCGGCATTTCGAGGCCGACATGCGGGTCGTCGCCTGCGCCACGCTGTCGCTGGTCAATCTGCCCAAGATCGAATCCGCCGATGACGTGCAGCGCGCCGCAGCCGTGCTGGCCCACGCGCAGACGTTGGGCCGCTGCGAGGGCAGCGACATCCGCCTGCTCGCCAACATCGAGACGCCGCGTGCGCTGCGTGCCGCGCCCGAGATCGCCGCGGCCCATCCGAAGCTCTGGGGCCTGCAACTGGGCCTGGGCGATTTGTTCGAGCCGCACGGCATCGACCGGCGCACGCCGGCCAACGTCCACGCCGCGATGTTCGCGGTGGCGATGGCCGCCGCCGAGGCCGGCGTGGCCTGCTGCGACGGCGCCTTCCCCGACCTGCAGGACGAGGCAGGCTTGCGTGCTGAGGCGCAGATGTCCCACGCGTTGGGCTTCGTCGGCAAGAGCTGCATCCACCCGCGCCAGGTTGCCGTGTGCAACGACGCCTTCCGGCCCGATGCGGCGCAGCTGGCGCTGGCGCGGCGCATCGTCGAGGCAGCGGCGCAGGCCGCCGCGCAGGGCCGCGGCGCCTTCGTCGTCGACGGCAAGATGATCGATGCGCCCTTCCTGGCGCGCGCGCGCCGGCTGCTGGCGATCCATGCAGAAGAAGAGAACAAGAAGAGCCCTGAGCTATGACGATGCGCGAGTTCCTGAAAACGTTCCGCTGGCACCTGCTGGGCTGCCTGGCGGTGATGGTGCTGATGGCCGTGGCGCCGCTGCCGGCGCAGGCAAAAGGTGAGGGAAAGGGCGAAAGCCTGGCCAGTGTGCGCAGCGGCAGCCTGCCGGCCTTGCCTGGCGATGCGGCGGCGCAGGCGCTGGTCGCCGTCGACGGCCGCCCGCTGGCCTTGGGGGCGAAGCAGGCCTGGCTGCTGGATGAGGCCGGGCAGCGCTGGTCTGCACAGCCGTTCGAAGCCAGGCCCCTAACGGCGAGCCTCAGCGCAGGCTCGGAGGCCTACGTGCTGGGCGCTGATGGAGCGATCCAGCGCCTGTCGATCGAGCGCGATGCGCTACGCGCCGCCAAGTTCGCCGCGCTGCCGCAGCCGCTGGCCGACGCGCGCATGGCCAAGCTCGGTGATGCGCTCTACGTCGCGGGCCTCGCCGCCGACGGAACGCCAACGCTGCTGCAACGTTCGCTGGCGGATGCCGACGCAGCTTGGAAGCCGCTCGCCGGCTGGCCGGGTGCCGGCCGCCCGCAGGCCCTGGTCGGGCAGACCGGCGCGCTGTGGCTGGCGGCCGAGGGTGAGGGCGCCGGGCGCATGCTGCGCTGGTCGGCCGACAAGGGCTGGACGGAGCGGGGCCAACTGCCCGGCGCAATCATCGCGAACTCCGGCCGCGCGCTGGGCCAGGCGCACGAGCTGTTCCTCATACAGGGCGAGCCGGCGCCGCGGCTGATGACCTTCCAGACGATCACCGGCTCGTGGGCCACCTTGCCCGCAGAAGTACCGGCCGATGCGAAGCTGGCCGCGCCTTGGCAGGATGGCTTTGCGTGGCTGGGCGCAGACGGCCAGGTCCGCAGCGCCACCGTCGAGGCCGGCAAGCAGCTGCTGCGCTGGCTGGACTGGGTCGTGCTGGTCGTCTATCTGGCCGCGATGCTGGGCATGGGTCTGTACTTCTACCTGCGCGAGAAGCGCAACTCGACGTCCGACTTTTTCGTCGGCGGTCGCTCGATCCCGTTCTGGGCCGCGGGCGTCAGCCTCTACGCGGCCAACACCAGCTCGATCAGCTACATCGCCATTCCCGCCAAGGCCTTCGAGACGAACTGGCAGTATCTGACGAACAACCTCGTCGCCGTCGTGGGCCTGATGTTCGTCGCCGTGTGGATCGTGCCGCTGCTGCGGCGGCTCGACCTGATGAGCGTGTTCTCGTACCTGGAGACGCGCTTCCATCCGGCGATCCGCATGCTGTCCAGCGCGCTGTGCATCCTCGTGCAGCTGGGCAGCCGGATGAGCGTGATCCTGTACCTGCCCTCGCTCGCCATCGCCACGATCACCGGCATCGACATGGTCTGGAGCATCCTGATGATGGGCGGCTTCACGATCGCCTACACCGCGCTCGGCGGCATGAAGGCGGTGGTGTGGACGGACGTGGTGCAGCTCGTCGTCAAGATGGGCGGCGCGATCTTCGCGATCGTCTTCATCGTCTGGCAGCTCAAGGGCGGCTTCGGCGAGTTCACGCAGGTGGCCGCTCAGTACGACAAGACCAGGCTGTTCGACTTCAGCTTCGACCTCACCAAGGCGACGGTCTGGGGCTTCATCTTCCTGGTGCTGTTCGACGTGGTGCTGACCTTCCCGAAGGACCAGGTGCTGATGCAGCGCACGCTGTCCACGAAGAGCGACCGCGACGCCGGCCGTTCGATCTGGGCCTTCGCCGCGATCATGATCCCTGGCGGCTTCGTGTTCTACACGATCGGCACGGCGCTGTTCGTCTTCTACCGTGCCAACCCCGAGCGGATGAACCCGCTGCTCAGCATCGACGCCACCTTCCCGATGTTCATCGCCGCCGAGCTGCCGATGGGCGTCACCGGCCTGATCGTCGCCGGCATCTTCGCCGCGGCGATGGCCACGCTGTCCAGCATCATCAACAGCGTCGCCACACTCGCCTCGGTGGACTTCTACGAGAAGCTCGTGAAGAACCGCGACCAAAAGAAGAGCGTCTTCTTCGCCGAGCTGATGACGGTGGCGGCCGGCCTGATCGGCGTGGGCTTCGCGTTGATGCTCACCCGCTTCGACATCCACTCGCTGTTCGACGTGTCGATCGAGCTGGCCGGCCTGCTGGGCGGCGGCTTCGCAGGCGCCTACACCCTGGGCATGTTCACGCGCCGTGCCAACACGCAGGGCGTCGTCATCGGCGTGGCGTCCAGCATCACGCTGACGACAGTGGCCTGGAGCATGAAGCTCGTGCACCCGTACTTCTACCTCGCGCTCTCCATCCTGCTGTGCATCGTGATCGGCTACGTGGCGAGCCTGTTCTTCCCGCCGCCTAAGCAATCCTTGAAGGGCCTGACAATCTACGGAGACTCATAACTCCGAAAATCGGCGGAGCCTCGTGGACACCCAATTCCTGAACACCTTCGTCGCCGTCGTCGACCGGGGCTCGATGGCCGCCGCGGCGCGGCTGCTGAACATCACGCCGGCCGCGGTGGCGCAGCAGATCCGCACGCTGGAGCGCGAGATCGGCGCGCCGCTGATCGGGCGGGTCGGCCGCACCGTCAACGTCACCGAGGCCGGCGCACGCATCCTCGAGCGCGCACGCACGCTCTTGCGCGACGTGGCCGATCTGCGCACTGTGGCCAACGACGACGCCACCGCCGGCGAGCTGCGCCTGGGCGCGGGCACCAACGCGCTGACGGGCATGCTGCCGGACATCCTGGCGCGTATGGTGGAGAAATTCCCGCGCATCCAGGTCTTCATCAAGCCAGGCTACTCGCCCGAGCTGCACCGCGCGGTGGACAGCGGTGAGCTGGACGCGGCCATCGTGCTGCAGGCGCCCTATGCGCTGCCCAAGACCTGCGATTGGGAGCTGCTGCGCGAGGAACCGCTGGTGGTGCTGGCGCCGGCGCGCATGGCACAGCGAGATCCGCACGAACTGCTTGCCAGCGAGCCCTTGATCCGCTACGACCGCAGCCAGTGGGGGGGCCGCCAGGCCGACCAGTACCTGCGCGCGGCCGGCATCGTGCCGCACGAGCGCTTCGAGCTGAACGCGCTGAACGCGATCGCGGTGATGGTGGACCGGGGCCTCGGGGTCTCGCTGGTGCCCGACTGGGCGCGGCCCTGGCCCGAGGGCCTGAAGCTGGCGCGCATCCCGCTGCCCCAGCCCTTCGAGCCGCGGCGCATCGGCATCATCTGGTCGCGCTCGACGATTCGCCTGCGGCTGGTGCAAGCCTTCGTGCTGCAGGCGAGGGTGGCGATGGCGGCAACGCAGCATGACGACGATTGATCGCCGCGCGCTGCTGTGCCTCGCTGCGGCCTTGAGCACCGGCGTGCGGGCTGCGCAGGCGCCTTCGCAAGTGCTCGACCAGCGCGTGGACTCGGCCGCCGGTCCGGTCGACTTCAAGCTCTACCTGCCCGCGGGCCACACCGCCGAGGGCGAAGGCCGCTACCCGCTGCTGTTGCTGCTGCACGGCCGCGGCGACCGCATGGCCGCCTGGACCCGTATCACTCCGCTGCTGGACCGGCTGATCGCCGCGGGCACCGTCCCGCCGCTGGTCGCCGTGATGCCCGATGCGCCCTGGAGCCATCGCGGCGGCTACTACGTCGACTCCGCCCATGCCGAAGGCCGGCCGATCGAGACGGCGCTGCTCCACGACCTGCTGCCGCAGGTGCAGGCGCGCTGGCGCACGCGCAGCGACCGGGCCGGCCGTATCGTCGGCGGCTATTCGATGGGCGGCTACGGCGTGCTGCGCTACGCACTGGCCTGGCCCGAGCTGTTCGGTGCGGCGCTGGTGCTGAGCCCAGCCGTCTACACGCCGCTGCCGCCGCAGGGCTCAAGCGCGCGCGAATTCGGCGGCTTCGGCCGCGGCCAGGAACTGTTCGTCGACGAGATCTACCGCCGCTTGAACTATCCCGCGCTGCTGCCGGGCCTGGTCGAGCGCGGCATCCCGCTGCGCCTCTTCGTCGCCGCCGGCGACGCCGAATTCAAGAACCCCGACCCGGCCGAGTCGATGAACAACATCGACATGGAAGCCCACCTGTTGTTCGCCCGCCTCAGCCGCACGCCGAAGTGCGAGACCGCGCTGCGCATCCTCGCCGGCGGCCACGACTGGCCGGTCTGGGAACCGGCCTTCCACGAGGGACTGCTTTGGGCGGCGAAGCGGCTCGGCTGGTGAGGCCCCCGCTCGCTCACACCAGCGCGGGGCTGGCGAGGCAGGCCCGGTTGCGGCCCGCTGTCTTGGCCTGGTAGAGCGCCTCGTCAGCGCGCCGATAGAGAGGATCCAGCTCTTCGCCGGCCAGCGTGACGGCGATCCCGATGCTCAGCGTGACGACCTCGGCGGCCGGGGACTGAGCGTGCGGAATCGACAATTGCTGCTCGACGTCCCGGCAGACGCTCGTGGCAGCCTTTTCGGCGAATTCCTGGTCGACGTCATAGAAGAACAGCGCGAACTCTTCGCCGCCGACTCGTGCCGCCAGGTCCAGGGGTCGCAGCGGCATCCGAGCCAGTGCCTGGGCCACCGCCTTCAGCGTCTCGTCGCCAGCGGGGTGGCCGTAGTGGTCGTTGTACTTCTTGAAGTGGTCGACGTCGATCAGCAGCAGCGCCGTCCGGCGCTGTTCACGGGCGGCCTGGCGCAAGGACTGCTGGACCATCAGCTCGAAGGCTCGGCGGTTGTACAGACCGGTCAGCCCATCGGTGCAGGCCATGTGCTGGAGCGAACCCGTCATCAGGAACTGCGCCCGCATCGAGTGCTCCTGGCAATAGCGCAGCGCCATCAGCGCGATCAGGATGCTGAGCTGGAACGGCATCTGCACGAAGAAGTCGTGCCGCAGGCCGGAGTCGACCAGGCTCGGGATCAGCACCCAGCCGGACGCGGTGACGATGGCGAGCATCCTGGCCGAGTTCCAGAAGCTGTAGCCCAGCGGGAACAGCACGGTGATGAAGATCAGCGTCATGCCGTCCATCAGGAGCGGCAGCTTGAAATCCTCGCGCCCCTGCGCATACAGCAGGATGATCACCAGGGTGCCGGCGCTGGTCGAGCCCTGTGCCAGCGTCGTCCACTTCGCGCCGTCTTCGACCTCGTGCATCGTCCGCAGCCGCAGGAGGGCGACGACCGCCGGCACGATCATCAGCATGCGCGTGACCAGCACGCTCGTGCCCAGGCGTGTCGATCGATCAACGATGCTGAGGTCGAACACCAGGAAACCCAGCAGGGTCAGGATCAGCAGCACCATGGCGGCCTGCCGGATGCCGCGGAAACCGAGGGCGTTGAACCTGTTGTATTCCTGCTCCAGCGCGGGCTCGAACCGCAACCACGCGAAGCCCCGGCGCTGCTGCTGCATGTAGCGGCTCTCATGGCCGTCGAGCAGCAGCGCCAAGCCGGGAGCTGTCCTCATTTACACCTCGATCTGGAAACCTCGGAGGAGCCGTGGGGCCGCGAGTGCGTGCGACCGGGCTGCCAGGTCCGCCGAAACGGCGCCATTGTGAGTGGGGCCGCGCGAAATTGGTAGACCTTACAAAAACTGTCTTCTGAACATAGAAACAGGCTGTTCCTGTTTGTTCCCAATTGGCCGAGACTGCCGCGCAACATCGGCGTTATGTCGGGCCGATGCACACCATAACCACAGCAGAGACAAGCCATGAAACACGTCGTTCCGGTTGCCAAGCTCACTCTCGTCGCCGCAGCCCTGTCGGGACTGTCGGCCGCCTATGCGCAGGAGGCCGCGCAAGCCCCTGCCGCTGCCGCTTCGGGCGCCGCTGGCGACCAGCAGGCCACCCAGTTGGAGCGCACCATCGTCACCGGCACGCGCACGGCCAAGGCGATCGACAAGATCCCCGGTGCGATCACGGTGATCGGCAAGACCGAACTGGCGCAGACGCTGGCCGTGACCGAGGACGCCACCGCCGTGCTGGCGCGCACGGTGCCCGGCTATTCCGAATCGTCGCAGGCGATGAGCAACACCGGCGAGACGCTGCGCGGACGCATCGCGCTGCGCCTGTTCGACGGCGTGCCGCAGGGCTCGCCGTTGCGCGAAGGCACGCGCAACGGTACCTTCACCGACATGGGCCTGATCGGCCGCATTGAAGTCATCAACGGCCCGTCTGCCTCCGAAGGCATCGGCGCGGCCGGCGGCATCATCAACTACATCTCAAAGGTGCCCACCAAGATGGGCGACGAATTCCAGTTCGTCGGCCGCCTCACCACCGAGGGCAAGAACGACAGCACCGGCTACAAGGTCGGCGCCAACTGGCTGCGCAAGACCGAGGACTACGACCTGCTGATGTCGGCCTCGCACATCGACCGCGGCATCAGCTACGACGGCCACGGCAACCGCATCGGACTGAACACCAGCGGCTCGCTGATGGACAGCAAGTCCGACAACTTCTACGTCAAAGCCGGCTTTGAGTTCGGCGCCGACAAGAGCCAGCGCCTGCAGTTCTCGGCCAGTGCCTTCAAGGTCGAGGGCAACAACGGCTACCACCTGGTCGAGGGCGACCGCACGAAGGGCATCACCAATACCTCCGAGCGCGGCGCCATTCCCGGCTCGCGCGCCGAGTTCAATGACTTCAAGCAGTACCAGCTCTCCTACTCGAACACCGATTTCCTCGGCGGTTCCCTGTCGCTGGATGCCTACATTGCACACCAGGCGATGCGCTACCCGGCCGAGAACGGCGACGACCGCCAGGATCCGCTGATCGCGCCGCTGGGCACGCTGTGGGACCAGTCCGAGATCGTGGCCAAGAAGAAGGGCCTGCGCACCGGCTGGACCAAGTCCGACCTGTTTGCCGTCTCGGGCCTGGAACTGCGCACCGGCATCGACTTGACGCAGGACAACGCGCAGCAGCGCCTCGCGTTGACTGACCGGCTGTGGGTGCCGCCGATGGTCTACGACAGCGTGGCGCCGTACGTCCAGCTCTCGTGGGACTGGGGCCCGCTCACGCTGTCTGGCGGCGTGCGCCGCGAGGACGGCTCGCTGAAGGTCGACGATTACACGACCACCTACTACCGCGACCGCGTCGACGTCACCGGCGGCAAGCTGAGCTACACGGCCACGCTGCCCAATGTCGGCGCCGTCTGGCGCCTGCCGGCGAACTGGTCGGTGTTCGCCTCGCTGGGCAAGGGCTTCACGCTGCCCAACGTCGGAATCCCGCTGCGCAACATCAACAAGAACTCGCCCAACACCAACGTCGCAGGCATCCTCGACCTGCAGGCGATCATCGTCCGCAACAAGGAGGTCGGCGTGAACTGGCGCGGCAGCAATGCCAGCTTCGGCGCATCGGTCTACCAGTCGTATTCGAGCCTGGGCGTCTCGCTGTCGGTCGATCCGGTTACCAACGACTTCGTCATGAATCGCGCGCCGGTCCAGATCAGCGGCTTCGAGCTGACCGGCGACTACTCGATCAACCGCGACCTGAAGCTGACGGGCCTCTACTCGCGCATCCTCGGCAAGACCACCTTCGTCACCGGCGGTCCACTGACCAAGCGCATGGGCGTCAATGACACAAATCCCGACAAGATTGGCGGCGCGGTCAACTGGAAATTCATGTCTGGCGGTGACGTCAACCTCGGCTTCACCAAGCTGCTGGACCGCGACCTGAACGTCGGCACCGGCAATGAGGAACACACCCGGGGCTACACGCTGTGGGACCTCAGCGGCAATTACGACTGGGGCAAGAAGTTCGGCAAGACCACGGTCGGTGTCGAGAACCTGACCAACAAGTTCTACATCCTCAGCTGGTCGCAGCCGGCTGGCGGGTTCAAGAACTACTTCTCCGGCCGTGGCCGCGTGTTCTCGATCACGCAGACGGTGACGTTCTAATCGGAGCATCGTCATCTCGTCGCACGCCACCATGCCCTCTTCGTCCGTCCTGATCGCCGGTTCCGCCAACCTCGACTTCGTCGTCCGCGCCGCCCACGTGCCCGGGCCTGGCGAAACGGTGCTGGGCCGCGACTTCGCCAACTTCCCCGGTGGCAAGGGCGCGAACCAGGCGGTGGCCGCGGCGCGGGCCGGCGGTGCCGACACGCAGATGCTGCTGGGCCTGGGCGCGGATGCCGCGGCCCAGGTGCTGGAAGCATCGCTCGCCAAAGCCCGCGTGCGCATGCACGTCGTCCGCGCGACGGCGGTGGCGACCGGCGTGGCCTTCGTCTGCCTGTCCGATTCGGCCGAGAACGCGATCACCGTCGCGCCCGGCGCCAACAACGCGCTGAAGCCCGAGCATCTGCCGTCGCTGGCCGGCGTGAGCCATCTGCTGATGCAGCTGGAGACGCCGATCGAGTCGGTGACCGCGTACGCGCAGGCGGCGCGCGAGTCCGGCGTCCAGGTGGTGCTGAACGCTGCGCCGGCGCAGTCGCTGCCCAAGGCCTTGCTGGACGCGGTGGACGTGCTGATCGTCAACGAGGGCGAGCTGGCGCAGGTCACCGGCATCACCGGCAGTGTGGCCGAGGCACTGGCCACGTTGACGAGCGTGAAGACGGTCGTCGTCACGCTCGGCTCGCGCGGCTGCTGCGCGGCGACCGGTGGCGGCTTCAGGCTGCAGCCGGCCTTCGCGGTCGAGGCGTTGGACACCACGGCCGCGGGCGACACCTTCTGCGGCGTCTTCGCCGCCGCGCTCAACCAGGGTCAGGACTTGCCCGCGGCGCTGCGCCGGGCCAGCGCCGCGGGGGCTTTGGCCTGCACGCGGCTGGGCGCGCAGAGCAGCATCCCGACTCGCGCGGAGCTCGACACCTTTCTCGCCGACGCGCCGGCCGATGGCGATGCCGAGGCGATGACCGAACTGGCCACCTACTGCGGTCTCGCCTCGCCCTGAATCCCTTGCTGGTTTCCTGCTGAATGACTTCCACCGATCACATCAGTCCGCCCGGCGACGACGAACGCGGCCCGCTGAAGACCGAGTTCCGCTTCTCCCACGTCACCACCGGCCGCTACCTGCCGACGCCGGGCAAGGCGCCCGGCTGGCCCTTCGCCGACATCGGCCACTGGAAGATGGACGCCAAGGGCACGGCCGAGGACTGGGTGCGCGAGCTGCTCGACTGGCGCCGCGAGCACCTGATCCGCATCGGCTACGACGACGTGAACTACCGCCGGCCCGAACTGCAGTGGGCGCAGCGCAACTTCGTCCACGTGCAGATGATGGTGGAGGACCGCTACTTCTACGACCCGGTGAAGGGCGAGTACACGGTCGACCGCTATCTGGACGACCTCGAGGCCCGCTTCGGCGGCGTCGACTCGGTGCTGATCTGGTACGTCTACCCGAACATCGGCGTGGACGACCGCAACCAGACCGACCTCGCCCACGACCTACCCGGCGGCCTGGCCGGGCTGAAGAGCGCGGTGGACGCCTTCCACCGGCGCGGCGTCAAGGTCTTCCTGCCCACCAAGCCCTGGGACAACGGCACGCGGCCGCAGGGCCAGCGCGACTGGGACGCGATCGCGCAGATCGTCAAGGCGGTCGGTGCCGACGGCATT
>Ga0247779_1001499_pt1 | contig 11159 bp, 11 predicted proteins | sample UWRJL221509R5_FD_179925 | JGI IMG/M metagenome (GOLD analysis project Ga0247779, IMG submission 179925) | Plant litter microbial communities from Arlington Agricultural Research Station in Wisconsin, United States - UWRJ-L221-509R-5 | ecosystem: Environmental > Terrestrial > Plant litter >...
CTCATTCGCGGTGCACGCATTCTGGTATTGGACGAGCCGACCGCGACATTGACACCACGTGAGGCACAGGGCTTGTTCCGTGCACTCAAGGCCATGACGGCGCGCGGCCTGGGTGTCATCTTCATCAGCCATAAGCTGGGTGAGGTGCTCGAGCTGACCAGTCGTATTTCCGTGATGCGCCATGGCCAGTTGGTGGCCGAGCGGATCAATGACGGTAGCTTGAGCAAGGGCGAGCTGGCGCGGCTGATGTGCGGTCGGGAGTTGAGCCCACCGCAGAAGCCGGCCTTGGCGCCGGGCGCCGATTTGTTGCGGCTTCAGCATGTCTCGACAACAAATGGACAGACCAATCTTCGCGACCTGTCGCTGACCATTCGCGCTGGTGAAATTGTCGGCATCGCTGGTGTTTCCGGCAACGGCCAGCGCGAATTGGCCGATCTGGTCGCCGGCGTCTTGTCGGCCAACACGGGCGAGCTGGCGGTTGCGGGTGCCATCGTTGCGGATAGCTCCGCGCGCCGGATGCAGGCATTGCGGATCGGCCGGGTGCCGGAGGACAGGCTCGCCGTCGGCATGATCTCCAGCCTCAGCCTTGCCGAGAGCATGGTGCTCCCCTGGATACGCCAAGCCCCGTTCAGCCGCCGGGGCGTGATCGATCGCAAGGCCATCCGCCGCTTTGCCGAAAGCCAGATCCAGGGTTTCGATATTCGCACGTCGGGCCCCGATGCGCGCACCGGCACCTTGTCCGGTGGCAATCTCCAGAAAGCTTTGCTGGCGCGGGAACTGGCCATGGACCCGGTGCTGCTGGTGGCCGCGCAACCGACCCGCGGCATCGATATCGGTGCCAGCGAATTCGTACATCAGCAATTGCTCGACCTTCGGGCCAGAGGCGGTGGCGTGCTGCTGATCAGCGAGGATCTCGAAGAGCTGTTTGCGCTCTCCGACCGGATTGCCGTCATGTATGACGGCCGCATCCTGGCCGATCTGTCGATTGCCGAAGCCAGTGTCGAACGGATCGGCCTGCTGATGGCGGGCGTGACGGAAAACGAGCCCGTCGCAGCCACATCGCAATCAGTGTAGGGAGAGAAGCAGAACATGATTCATCTGCGGCTTGAAAGGCGCAGCGAAACGCCGGCCTGGATGCAGATCGCCTTGCCGATTCTGGCGGTGATCGTGGCACTCCTGCTGTGCAGCGTGCTGGTCAGCCTGGCGGGAGCACCTGTGCTCGATGCCTATGGCGAGATGTTTCTCAGCACCTTCCGGACGCCTTACGATGTGCAGGACACGTTGGTGAAGGCATCGCCTCTGCTGTGGACAGGGCTTGCCGTCGCGGTCGCCTTTCGCGCCAAATTCTGGAATATCGGCGCCGAGGGCCAGTTGATGGCAGGCGCCATGGCGGCTGGCTATATCGGCGAGCGCACCTTCCTGCCCGGCATCACCTTGGTGCCGTTGATGATTCTGGGTGCCGCCCTGGCCGGCGCTGCCTGGGCGGTCATACCGGCTTTGCTGAAGGTCAAGCTCAAGGTCGATGACGTCGTCACCACCCTGCTTTTCAATTCGATCATGCTGTATGGCGTCATGGCCTTGCTGGAAGGGCCGTGGAAGGACCCGAAGACGGGTTATCCCAATTCGCCGGTCATCGAGACAGCAGCGCAATTCCCCATTCTGGCGGGCGACACGTTGCATCTTGGCGTGCTGATTTCCGTCATTGCCGCCATCATCGTCTGGTGGTTGATGGACCGCACGACGACCGGCTTTGCGATCAAGGCGGTCGGCGCCAATCCGCGTGCCGCCGCTTATGCCGGCTTTTCCGTTAACCGCGTGTTGATCACGGCGGCCATGATGTCGGGGGCGCTCGCCGGCCTGGCGGGGGCCGGTGAGGTTGCCGGTGTGCGCTATCAGGTGACATCCGATCTGTCGTCCGGCTACGGCTATGCCGGCATCGTCATCGCCACCTTGGCCGATCTCAATCCGCTCGGCGTCATTCCGGCCGCGTTGTTTTTTGCCATCATCATGAATGGCGCGGATGCCATGTCGCGCGACACCGGCGTTCCCGTCTATCTCGCCAATGTCATTCAGGGTGTCGCCCTTTTGACCATGGTTGCCGGCCGGTTGTTCATCGTCTACCGGTTGCGCGTCAGCAGGCAGGCCGCCCATGGTTGAGACCTTCTTCAATCTGCTCGATATCGGTTTCTTTGCCGCCCTGTTGCGGATCGCCACGCCCCTGCTGTTGGCGACGATGGGGGAATTGATCACGGAGCGTGCCGGCGTTCTCAATCTTGGCATCGAAGGCACTATGCTGCTGGGTGCCATGACGGGATTTACCGCCGCCTATTTCACCGGCAGCTTGTGGCTGGGTGTCTTGGCGGCTTTGGCGACCGGCGCATTGGTCGGCCTGCTGATGGCCTTGCTGACGGTGGTACTGGGCGTCAGCCAGCATGTTTCCGGCATCGGCATGACCTTGCTGACGACCGGGCTTGCCTTCTTTCTGTATCGCATGATCTTCGGCCAGCCAGCCGTGCCACCCAATATCGTCGCCTTCACGCCGGCACCAGTCCCGCTGCTATCGTCGATTCCGATAATCGGCCCCATCCTCTTCAACCAGACGGCGATCACCTATCTGGCCTTGCTGTCGGTACCGGCGACCTGGTTCGTGCTGTATCGGACAAGATGGGGGCTCAACCTGCGAACAGTCGGCGAAAATCCCCGGGCCGCCGATACGGCCGGTGTCAGCGTCTGGTGGGTGCGTATTCAGGCCCTCGTTCTATCGGGTGCGTTGATGGGGCTGGGTGGTGCCTATCTAACCATGGCTCAGTACAATGCTTTCACCTTCGGCGTCATTTCCGGGCGTGGCTGGGTCTGTATCGCTCTCGTCGTCTTCGGCCAGTGGATGCCTTGGCGCTGTGCCGCCGGTGTCCTGCTCTTTGCCATGATCGAAGCCTTGCAACTGCGCCTGCAGGCGAATAATACCCTGGCCATTCCCTATGAGGTCTTCCTCATGCTGCCTTTCGTGATGACGATCCTCGCCATGGCCCTGGTCTCGCGCAATGCCAATGCGCCGGCCAGCCTGCTCATTCCCTTCCGCAAGGAGGAACGCTGATGTTCGATCTGCTGTTGCGCGGCGCCACCTTGCCGGATGGCCGGACCGGCATCGATATCGGCATTACCGGTGATCGCATCACCGCCGTTGAAGCCGGTATCATCGCCGAGGCCGGCAGGGTCATCGATGCCCGGGGGCAATTGGTGACGCCGCCTTTCGTCGACAGCCACTTTCACATGGATTCGACGCTAAGCCTCGGTCAGCCGCGGTTGAATGACAGCGGCACGCTGCTGGAAGGCATTCAGCTGTGGAGCGAGTTGAAGCCGCATCTGACGGTCGAGGCAATCAAGCAACGCGCCCGCGATCTCTGCCACTGGTCGATCGCACGGGGTACCTTGGCGATCCGCAGCCATGTCGATATCTGCGACGATCGGCTGCTGGCGGTCGATGCGCTGCTGGAGATCCGCGCCGAAATGGCGCCCTATATCGATCTGCAACTGGTTGCCTTTCCGCAAGACGGCTATCTGCGCCATAAGACGGCAGCCGCCAATCTCATCCGTGCGCTCGATAAGGGTGTCGATGTGGTGGGTGGCATTCCGCATTTCGAACGCACCATGGCGGAGGGTGCTGCCGCCGTGCGGGCATTATGCGAGATCGCCGCCAAGCGTGGCCTGATGGTCGATATGCATTGCGACGAAAGCGACGACCCGCTGTCACGGCATATCGAAAGCCTGGCGGCGGAAACCACCCGGCTCGGCCTCAAGGGCCGGGTTACCGGCTCGCATCTCACCTCCATGCATTCCATGGACAATTACTATGTCAGCAAGCTGATGCCGCTGATGCGTGAGGCCGGCATTCACGCCATCGCCAACCCGCTGATCAACATCACGCTGCAGGGCCGCCATGACAGCTATCCGAAGCGGCGCGGCATGACACGGGTGAAGGAGTTGCTGGCGGCCGGCATCAATGTCGCCTTCGGCCATGATTGCGTGATGGATCCTTGGTACAGCCTTGGCAGCCACGACATGCTCGAGGTTGCCCAGATGGGCCTGCATGTCGGGCAGATGACCGGCATCGCTGAAATGAAAGCCTGCTTTTCTGCGGTCACCGTCAATGGCGCCAAAGCGCTCCATCTGCAAGATTACGGCATTGCGCCAGGCTGCCATGCGGATCTCGTCGTCTTGCAGGCAGGCGATCCGGTTGAAGCCTTGCGTCTGCGCCCAGCTCGCTTGGCCGTGATCAGGCGTGGCGCCGTCATTGCCGAAACGCCTGCCGTGGCCAGCATGGTCAAGCTTGGCACGGAAGCGATCCGGGTGGACTTTCGGCGATAACAGGATCGCGGGGCCGGCAAGGTCGGATGACCTGGCGTCCAGGTGCGTATAAGCTGGACCTCGACCATGATCATTAAAGGTATCTGTCGCCATGCGAATTTTTCTCTCTGCCGTTCTGGTGCTCAGCAATCTGCTGCTCGGCAATCTGGCGGCCGGGCTGGCCGTCGCCGATGAAGCCAGTAGCCCGCTTGCTCCTGAGAAAGTTGGTGCCAACCGGACCCTCGTCTATGGCCAGGGAACACCGACCATCACGTGTGCACCCAGCCACTACTGTGCGCTGGCGCTGCAGCAAGGCGAGACCATTGAGACGCTCGATGAGCCAGATAAGAAATGGTCGATTTCACCGACCACCTATGGCGCTGGTCAATTCGCCACGCCGGTGGTCATTCTGTCGCCAAGTGCCGCCGACCTTTCCAGCGACCTGACCATTACAACGGATCGCCACCGCTATGCCGTGACGTTGGTCAGCACGGCAACCCAATGGACCGGGCTGTCGGCTTTCAGCTATCCCAATCCCTGAGTCCCAAGACGGTCCGGTATGACCGGCAAAGGCCTTCCTGCATTGGATGAGCTGATGATCAGGATTAGAAAAAACTGTGCTGAAAGGCGAGGGCCGGTTCTCGGCGGTCTGGCTTGGGCGGGGTTCTTACCGTAAGGTGACAACCTCGGTACCAGGTTTGTCGGCCAGCCATCGCGTGATTGGCCAAATTCGACAGGTTGGTGCCAAGTCGTTTGGGTCGAAGTTGCCATCATAGGCGACAGATCAAACGGGTGGGGAGAAGAAGGGCTCAATTTCATCGCCAGTGGCATATCGGTCGTTCTGGTGCCTGCCTCGTCATAGGCACCGTTCGCCGGCGGATGACGATCCCTTCGGTAAGGTTCATGAAAATCCGGAGCTCGGCAAGAGATCCGATAACTGGGAGGATTGAGAATGCACAAAATCGTTGGGTTGGCCCTCGCTTTAGCGGTGGGGCTGAGTTTTGGCGGTCTGGCGACGACGGCGCCAGCCAAGGCAGATACGATCACCATCGCCCATTCGACCTGGGTGGGTTATGGCCCGCTTTACATCGCCAAGGACAAGGGCTTCTTCGCCAAGAATGGCGTCGATGTCGATCTCGTCGTGATGGAAGATCCGAAAGAGCGCTTTCCCACCCTGATGGCCGATCAGATCCAATTGATCGCCAGCACCGTCGATACGGCGGTGCTCTATATGAAAAAGCCCGATGACTATAAGTATGTCGTGGCGATCGATGATTCCGATGGCGGTGACGGCATTGTCGCCAATAAGGACATCAAGACCCTGGCGGACCTCAAGGGCAAGCAAGTGGCGGTCAGCGAAGGTTCCGTCTCGGAATTCTATTTGAACGTCCTGCTGGCGAAGGCCGGTATCCAGGAATCCGATCTCGAGGTGGTCAATATGACGGCGGCCGATGCCGGTGGCGCTTTCGTCAGCAAGCGGGTTGACGCCGCTGTCACCTGGGAACCCTGGCTCAGCAAAGGCAAGACCACGGAGCATGGCCATCTGCTGGTCGACAGCTCGACGACACCGGGCCTCATCACTGATGCGATCGTCGGCAAGACCGAATGGATCAACGCGCACCAAAAGGAAGTGGCGGCGATCGTCAAATCCTGGAACGAGGCCGTTGCCTATTACCGGTCCAATCCTGACGATGCGATTGCCATTATGGCCAAGGGCGTCGGCGGTTGGCTGAAGGATCCGAAGGACTTCAAGGATACGCTCGGTGGCATCAAGTTCTATGGCGCCGACGATAACAAGACCTTCTTCGGCACCAAGGACAAGCCGGGTCCTTTGACCCAGACGGTGCAGGAAGCGCTCGACGTCTGGTCGTCGCATGGCAAGGTCCAGGTCAAGACCACGCCGGATCAGCTGATCGACTACGATTTCGTCAATCAGTAACCGATCATGTCAATCGACGCATATTTCGCGCCGAAAAAAGAGATCCCCCGTCACGTTTACCTCACGGTAAGCGTGACGGTGGGTCTGTTTGTTCTGGCGATGTGGTGCCTGCTCGCTTATAGCGGCTGGGTCCGCGAAGATTTCCTCCCCACGCCGGTTGCCGTCATCCTCGCCGGCATCGATGGGATGTCCGATGGCTCGCTGTTTCGCGATACCGGGATCAGCCTATACGAAATTCTTTCGGGCTTTATCCTGGCCTCGATTTTCGCTGTCCCACTTGGCATTCTCATGGGCAGCTTCAAGATCGCCGAGGCAGCACTTGAGCCGATCACCAATTTTGTCCGCTACCTGCCAGTGTCGGCGCTGATCCCGTTGCTGATTCTGTGGGTCGGCATCGGCATGTCGGAGAAGATCACGGTGATCTTCATTGGCACCTTCTTCCAGCAGCTCATTCTCATCGCCGATGTTTCGCGCGGCGTCGCCTCCGATTTGCTGGATGTCTCCTATACCTTGGGTGCGAGCCGCCGTCAGGTGGTCCGGCGGGTACTGATCCCGGCGACCATGCCGGGCGTCATGGATGCCTTGCGTGTCACCCTGGGCTGGGCCTGGACCTATCTCGTGGTCGCCGAACTGGTGGCTGCCAATAAGGGCCTGGGTTATTTCATCCTCAATTCGATGCGCGGTCTTTTCACCGACCGCATTTTCCTCGGTATCGCCGTGATAGGTCTGTTGGGCCTGATCAGCGATCAATTGTTCAAGGTGATGCGGTCCCGGCTGCTGCCCTGGACCATCCAATCTTGAGCGGCAGATTCATGGCGAAACTGGAAGTCAACAACGTCAACCTCCGCTTTACCCCCAAGAGCGGCAATGCAGTCACGGCACTGGACGGCATTTCGCTCAATGTCGAGGAGAATGAGTTCGCCGTCATCGTCGGCCCGTCCGGCTGCGGCAAGTCCAGCCTGCTGCGTCTGGTTGCCGGCCTCAACCGGCAGACCAGCGGCAGCATCACCCTGGATGGCAAGGCAGTTACCAAGCCCGGCAAGGATCGCGGCATGGTGTTTCAGTCTTACACACTCTATCCCTGGCTGACGGTGCAGCAGAATGTCGAGTTCGGCCCGGAACTGGCCGGTATGCCGCCGGCCGAGCGGGCGGTTATCTCGCGTCGCTTCATTGCCCAGGTCGGGCTTGAGGGTTTTGAGAAGTCTTATCCGAAACAGCTTTCCGGCGGCATGATGCAGCGTGTCGCGCTGGCGCGCGCACTTGCCAATGACCCGGAAATTTTGCTGATGGATGAGCCTTTCGGTGCGCTCGACAGTCAGACGCGGTCCTTGATGCAGGAATTGCTGCTGGGAATCTGGCAGCAGTCGCGCAAGACGGTGCTGTTCATCACCCATGACATTGACGAGGCGATCCTGCTGGGTGACCGGGTGTATGTGATGACGGCGCGGCCTGGCCGGATCAAGGAAATGATCGAGATCGATATCCCGCGGCCCCGCAGCGTCGACCTGCTGACCTCGCCAGCGTTCATTACCCTGAAGCGGCGCATCATGGCGCTCATCCACGATGAAGCGGTGCGCGCGCTGACGTGAGCGGGAATTGTCGCAAGGAAGCTATCAGCCTGGCGGCAGGCAATCGTCGTATGAGGGTCGATTGCCCGCCACCAGATGATGCTGCGACCGTGACTGCGCCTCGCCGATCACAGCATCATGTTGTCCGGATCATCTTGTCCAGGCTTAGCCCTTGAAGGCGGATAGCTGCTCTTGCAGATCGCTGCGCTGTTCGCAGCCGGAGGGGCAGAGCTTGGTCAGAATATCAAGCTGTTTCTGGGCGAGATCCGGCCGTTTCATCACCAGATACAATTCGCCAAGATATTCATTGGCATCGATATGATCCGGCTTCAGGCTGAGTGCCTTCTGGTAGGCGTCCAGCGATTCCGGCAGCCGGCCGACTTTGCGCAGGCTGAAACCCAGCTCATTCAAGGCATCGGCATTGGTCGGATCCGCGGCCGTTGCTTGCTGCAGCAAGGGGATGGCGTCGTTATATTGGCCGCTCTTGATCTTGCTCAAGGCGGTATTATAGGCATCGCCTGCACTGGAGCTATCGCTGCTGCTGTCGGAGCCGAAGGCCAGCACGGCCTGCGAGGCACCCAGCGAGATAGCGGCGGCGAAAGCCGCGGCGATTAAGCCCTGCATTATTTTAGTCATGTACGTCGTCCTTTCGCGGTATCCGTGATCCATTCCATGGTGGAAGCGATCGGTCCTTCCACCACAAGACTGCTGGATCTGCGCTTCTATTCCAACGATCGAGAAAAAGCCGGCGTGGTTATTTTTCCTTAACCACGATCATGGCCACCATTTTGGGGTGTACCGAGCAGAAGTATTTATAGGTGCCAGGCTTTTGAAAGGTGAAGGAATAGGTGTCATCGGTATCGAGGGGCGGGGATTTGAATAATTTGGGCTCATCCGCGCTGACGACGGTATGGGGAATGTCGTCATGATTGGTCCAGACGACGGTGGTGCCTGGCGAGACCGTCATCGTCATAGGTGTAAAGTCGAAGTTCTCGATCTCGACCTTGGCGGACATCGCCGCGGTCTGGCTGGTTGCGGCAGCCGACTGCGGCATCGTGCCCTGGGAATCGGCTGCCTTGGCCTGGACCACACCGAGTATCAACAATGGCCCCATCATGACAAACAGATGACGGACACGCATAGTCTTATAAAGCGATTTCATCGCGCATCTCCAACGAGCTTAGGCGCCGAGGGGCTGATCGATCAGCGCCAGCGGTTGATCGCCCGTCATGACATTGACGCTGGTAATGCCAAGCAGGGATTTCAGCCGTCCAGCCTCGACCTTCATCGGCCCCGGATTGGGCGCGGTGCCGGGCGCTGGCTGAGGAAAGGCGGTCGAATTGGCGGTGTGGAAGCTGACCGTTCCTTCCACCTTCTGGATGATCTGATGAATGTGACCATTCAGAACGGTGACGGAGCCGAACCGCTTGAGGTAGGTCATCGCCTGGGCGGCGTCATCGGTGCCCCAGCCCCATTCCGCATAGACCAGCCAAAGCGGGATATGTGTGAAGACGACAACCGGGGTACTGGCCGAGAGCGGCTTCAGGTCGGCGTCCAGCCAGCCTAGCTGTTCGTCGCCGAGATGACCGTAGCCGCCGGATTTAAATCCGAGAACATTGACCAGGGCAACGAAATGGACGCCGTTCTGGTCAAAGCTGTACCAGCCCTTGGGGTTCGGGGAAAAACGTTCGAAGAAGATTTTGCCATCATCGACCATCACGTCATGCTCGCCGGGCACGTAATGCACATCAAGCTTGGCCCCTTTTATGATTTGCGCCGCGGTATCGAATTGCTCGGGCTTCGATAAGTGGCTGACATCGCCCGTGTGAATCATGAAAGCCGGTTTGGTCGACAGTGCCTGGACCTGCTGGATGGCCTCGTGAAATGTACCGGCGGCATCCGGGTTCGGTGCCTTGTTGAAGCCGATATGGCTGTCGCTGATCTGCACAAAGCTGAAGCCCGACGCGTCGGCAAAGGCGGCATTGCCAAAGCCAAGACCGGTCGAGCGGGGGATCCCCCCGGCGACGGTCCATAAGATTCCCGCACCGGCCCAGGCACCACATTTGAGAAAGTTACGTCGGCTGGCGTTAGCCGGCTCGGCCGACGGTTGGGGCAATGTTTGTGGCGTTGCGGGTATCTGGCGCATTACCGTATCTTTCAATATCGTCATGTCCCATGCTCCTCTTGGCTAATGGACTGAGGATGGGTATCGGCATCGGGCGGCCCTTATTCGCGGTTTTGAGCCGTGGAAAAATAATTTGCCGATGACGAATAAAAGCGCTGAGGTGTTGATCCTTGTAGGATCGAGCTGCGCTAAACGCGTCGCTCTTAACCATTGGCTTTCGCGCGCGACGGGTATGAGGGACAAGGGTGGTATTGTCATGGCCAGGTCTTGAAAATGCCGAGTGAGGCTGAATCGGCGCGATTCCAGGCGACCATCCTCGTGCACCTGGATGCCGCCAATAATCTCGCTCACTGGTTGCTGCGCAATCCGGCGGAAGCTGAGGATGTCGTGCAGGAGGCGGTGTTGCGCGCGTTTTCCTACTTCTCATCATTCCGCGGCACCAATGCCCGTGCCTGGCTGCTGCAGATCGTGCGCAATGCGGCCTATGCCACGATGAAGAAATCGCAGGGTATCCACATGGTCCCGCTCCGTGACGAAGCCGGTGACACGGAGGACATGGATCAAGGTGTCGATCTTATTGATCCTGCCGACGATCCCGAGACGACATTGCTGCGCAACGAAGCCCATCGCCAGGTCGATCTGTTGCTGGGTCGGCTGCCCGTCGACTTGCGGGAATGCCTGGTCCTGCGTGAGCTGGAGGAACTCAGTTACAAGGAGATTGCTGAGATTACCGCGGTTCCGGTTGGAACGGTCATGTCCCGGCTCTGGCGTGGGCGGCGCCTGCTGAGCGAAGTGGCATTGGCCGGGGAGAAAGTCGGATGAGCGTGCGGGAAAACTGCGACAAAGTCCTTCTCTTGCAGGCGGAATTCGATGGCGAGCTCGATGCGACGCAATCCGTCACATTGAATGCCCATCGCCTTGGCTGCGCGTACTGCCAGGATGCCTGGGAACGGCTGCAAGCGAGCCGGCAGATGGTGCGGACGGAGGCCAGCTATCATCCGGCCTCGACAGCGTTCAAAGATCGCCTGCAGCAGCAACTCGTGACGGCTGGGTTGAGCCTGCCGGCGCATCACAGGCCTGCGGCACCCGCTCGACGGGGCCTCTTGGACTGGTGGCGAGGCTTGCTGGGGTTCGGGATGGGGCTTGCCGTCGCCGCCTCGGCGATGATCTTCTTTTTGCAACC
>Ga0247779_1001500_pt1 | contig 11151 bp, 6 predicted proteins | sample UWRJL221509R5_FD_179925 | JGI IMG/M metagenome (GOLD analysis project Ga0247779, IMG submission 179925) | Plant litter microbial communities from Arlington Agricultural Research Station in Wisconsin, United States - UWRJ-L221-509R-5 | ecosystem: Environmental > Terrestrial > Plant litter >...
ATATTCCCGCTCTCCTTGGATTACGCATTGGCTTTCTAACCCGCGTTCTCTATTGGTGGATATCTGGATTCTGCCAACTCAAGATTAGGCGCCTAGTAGCACCATATCTGAAAATTTCAAATCTATTTCTCGAAAAGTCTGGGCGATTTCGGGGACCGGGCTTATTCCCCACTCGAAGTGATGAATCACATTTTTCAATCTTCTTATGGAGTATACACCCACACGGTTTCCCGCATGTGCTCCATTTTACGACTTATATACAGGTGGCCGGGCACACGCACGCACAATCACCTCAGATGCCCGAACGAATTGCTTTCTCAAGATACAATGAATATATTTTCGTCTGGAATGTAAGAAGAGACAATTTTACTTCAGATCTTAGCAACAGCGAACCACTAATTTGGCGGAGCGATAAATTTTGCGACATGATACAAACTCAATCTGGAGGAATTATCAAAGTATTCTGACTTACTCGTGAACGGCCCACCACAGCTGTGTATTTTACGGACCCCGTTATGGACCTGTGGGTGTCCTCTACTGGCTCCACAGCTCTCCATCGAAAACTTTCTTGGACGTAACGACACTCTGCATTTCTAGGCACACCTGAAGCCCGGAATTGAATTATGGTACGACGGCGTTAATTACCTCAGTGTCAGATATCCAAAGTGACAGTCTCGACGGTCGTTTCTATCTTATATCTGAGCGCTAGATGCCTACACCTCCTCTCCCAGAGTTAGCTTCCAAGTTCCAAAGCAATGCTTACTTTGTCGTCGTCGGGGTTATTCCCGCCATATGATGCCATCAAAAGCGCCGTCAAAACAATGTGACATTTTGACACGCCCGCCCTCAACGTAATTTTGATGCACAGCCTCAAGACGTCCCGACGACCTACAGTTCAATCCCACAGAATGCGCTGTCATTGACAACAAACAACACCCCGTTCGTTCTGGCTGTAAAACGTGTCTTGACGGCGATGTACTCGTACCTCTCGGGCAGACAGGTACAAATCAACCCTCTGCCCATCATCTCACTCGTTGCAGGACATGGACAAACAAGCCTTGTTGATTGTCATCACTGCCTTTTTACCTGTTCATGTCTGCTCCAAGCAGATGAAAGTGCGTGGGAACTCCGCTAGGCTTACGCACTTTCTTCAGCGAGAGTAGCAGGACTGATCAAGTAAGTGAATGGTGATTCATTTCTATGAGTAATGTACTGTCATTATCCTGCGGCTAGTGACTCCTCAATCGTTATTGTCGATGGAAAAGCCGCGGGGAAGCCCTTTGATATATGTTTATGCAAATCCTGGATCGCGAGTGTACTTGGATTTTGATTTTCTCCCGAGATTTTCCATGCTCTCGAGCACTTGTCCCGCCGGAGTCATGCTAGTCCTTCAATGTGGTCTTTCCACTGGACTTCCATGTGATATATTTATTGCTCGAATTTGGGAGGACCTGTATTATGGCTTTTTTCTTTTTACTCTTTCCTCTTTCTTTTTTTGTTACAGGGTCTGGGTATTTTTCACTGCACTGACGGAAAAACTCGCAGTCCTGCCGCATTCTATAATTTTAATACATTAGTCCATGAAATAATTTTTTGTTCTTCGTGAGAAGTTTTTATGAACCTTTTTCGCTGTATGCAGAGTTTGTAACCGAGGACTGGCTGAGGCCCACGGAAGCCGAGTAATACATAACGGGTATTGAAATTGAATATAGATAATTCCTGCAAGTCCTATCTAAGCTATGAGCTATTACTATGACTAGCGATGTCGAGCGAAGAGCTCCCATCGCATATTACCTTATTCCGTATCCTTTCATTCACCCTTAACCCTCGATCAACTTCAAGGGACTGGATACAACCTATGCATGTTAATTACGTCTGGGGAGCAGGGCATTGGGTTAAATACATCATTATCATCGCATTATGTGCCGTTGCTGAGCAAGTCGTTGGGGATGTTGTCGATCCTTCATGTCGCCCAACATCAAGTCAAACATCTGCACAAGAACCGTCGTTAGGCACGCCGGCTTTTACTCCGTGAGAAAAACTGTTCTACCGGCTCCGCGAAGCCGAACCAGATGCCGCAAGCGAATGTTTGAAGAAATATTTCGATTCCAGAAAAGTGTCTTTGAGCGCATTATGATTATAAGCTGTATGTTTAGTATTATATCAGTTAAATACTCTAATATAATGGGAACTATATATCTGTATTTTGCAACCACAAAAGACCATGCTTCGAACACCTGATATGTTGAGATCCTTTTCTTATTGCCAGTGTCCAATACCTGCGGGTGAATTGTAGATAATCTATAGTATAAACTACTTCTGCGGACCTCCCGGTACCGGCATGGTACTTTATCCTTGCTCGATTGCCCTCCTAACATGACTCGGCCTAATTTACAACAGATCTAAGATTGACGTGGCTGTGCTATCTAGATTCCGGAGTGTATATAAATATAGACCTGTGCTGCCCGACTATAAAGTTTGGCGTTATAACACAATATCCAGTATCCTTCACATACTTTCCATCCCTTGTATCTGAGAAACTCCTCAACCCTGTCTTCTTTCATATCTCAACACTTTCCCAGCGATTCGGCGATTCAACATATTCCACATCAACAACAACCACACGAACCACAAGAATCTACCTATATGGTCACGATGGAGCCTTATAAGACTGAATACGAGGACCAATTCGACTTTGGTTCATCATCCATTGGCGCAGCTTTAAACCACAAAGTTTCCAACAACGGAGTGACCGTATACGGAGACCCTAGCTCAAACCTTCAGGTTTACTACGGAACAGGACATACACACTCAGCTTCAATATCTTCAGACTCTGGGGCTTCCATAACTGGCGTCGAGCTACCATCACGGAGCCATCCATCAATAAACTACATAAACAGAGTTTCTCAAACGTATGGCAGCACAATTCCCAGACAAAGAAGTCAACGCAGAGATTCGTACAGAGTTGTCCATGCGCCTACACCTTCACATCCAAGGACTATCGCACCCATCCCAAATATCCCTGTAAAACGCGAATCCACAGGTTCAGGCTGCGAGGATGAAGATGACCAAGAGTTACCGGAGCCTCCAGATGAGGATGCGACGGAGGAGGAGAAGGCAGTTTACAAGCGCCGGAAGAATACCCTTTCAGCGCGTCGAAGTCGCAAGAGAAAGATGTTACAAATGGAGAGCCTGCAGGACAGTGTTACGAGACTGACCAGAGAGGTCAATGAATGGAAGGAACGGGCGCTCACCATGGAGAGATGGTTGCAACACAACAAGATTCCTGTTCCCAACTTCGAAGGCCTGTAAATCTTCAGCGCCAACACTTCACATCCCAGATCCCACTCCCCTATTTTCCTAATCAATTTCATTTGATTATCTTTCACCAGCTTCATGAATTATATGGATTTGATGCATATGTTATTCGTCCGCAGTGACAAGCACGTTGCTCATCATCCCATCCACAGTTTCTTCTTATTTCTATCTTTATTCTCCTTTAACTTCTATCCTCATTTCTGAGGAAATACGCCCCTAACGACACAATCCAACGCAAACACAAGTCTCTGGACACTTTATGGACTAAAATAGCTAGATATATATGACCCATTGTCTGAAACTTCCAAAACTCATGTCTTGACCGCAGTATGCTACGCTTTCGATTTCTTTTCGATCCCCGCTTTTTGCTTCCTTATCCGAGTTTGCTTCTATTTCTCATTTGACGACTCATCATGATTTATGTAGATACCCCGCCTCATTATCTTTTTAATTTCGAACATTTGTAGATTATCATCCCATCATCCCTCTCATGCCACAGTTGTATTATAAATTGCATCTTAACATCGATCTCTACTTTCTTCGATATTTGCTACCTGTTCAGAAATAATATTACCGATAAGATTACATCTTAATTTAATCTACCCAAATACGTTTCCTTGGGACTACTCTCCCTACAAGCCTACGTTCCTATTGGAGGATGCCTAAATGTGATGGCATCCGACGTCCCTACTAATAAGCGGGACCAGCAATCCCATGGACCTGTGACTGACTCGGGAACTTGCATAGTAGCTTACTAGAAATGGAAAGCTTAGCCAAACTCCTTCCTGAGTACGCATACGTTCTAATAATGTTTTGACTCATTAACACACTGTCGTCACGGGACCGGGGACCGACCATTTGCGCAGTTTTTCTCAGTTGTGTCGAGTCATAAGGTTAGAGACACGTAAAAGAAAAAGAAACAACAGCCTATTCGCACGCATCGTGACATTCTTTTGAATTGGCCATTGAACGTGTTTGGGCAACATGTAGCTGGTCAAGCATAAGGCGCGCGCTTATTCTTACAGCGCGCGCTGGTTTAGTAATCAATATCAATTAATCACGAGTAATTGTAATCTATATTTGTCTGTTATTAACTTCTTTTGGCTGCTTCTTCGCGCCCATGGAGCCTCATCTCCTGGTTCCGTTCATGTGTTTGATAGATCATGTCTTGGTAGCCGATTCCAGAGCTGAATGTCTAAGAATCCGCGAGCATATTCCCGGTTAGTATTATTATCACATCAAATGCGCTCTGCACTCGTGATATCAATGATGCGCTATCATATCTAGCAGGGATGAGATCCGAGAGTTGTGCTTCAGCATAGAGGTCTTCTCAGATGTACGAAAACGAAGAAAAAAAGTTTTTAGATATACGGAAGGGATGGATCAAAACCATTTACTGTTGCCCGGTTTAATTTCCGTCATATTATGTTACGCTATAGAGCTAAAAAGAGAGAAATAAATTTCGATTTACAGCTCTAATCACAGCGTGCCGCAGTTGCAGTTATCTGCCCAAGCGCCCATGTTCAATGGTATGTGTACTCGTAGAACCCCTGAACAATTTGTATATAATTATACGAGCGCCTATATCGTATGCCCACCCGATAGAATGGCTTATTACCTAACATGCACAATTGCAACTCAGCTTATTCTGCGAAGGCATTAACGCTCAACGTTTGATGTCAACTCCCAAGGACCACAACTGGCGCCGGACCAAGTAGTCTAAGCAGAGATTGTACCATCCCAAAGAGGGGACGATAAATTTATTTTTCACCATGCTGTGTCAAAGTCGTGAGTATGAGTACGAGATGTCTGTGGTTAATTGGTATTTGAAATGTTCAATCATACCTGACTGCATATTGCACTCATATTGCACTTATAGGAGTAATTGATCGATATGCCGACTGACAGTGCTTGCAGTCCAAGGATGTTTATGAAATCGTGAAAAACTCCAGGTGCTTATCCACCATATGGTCAAAGGGGATCGGGAGCATGGAAGTCTTAAGATAACGTGGTCTGCACAGGAAAATACTCGTTATGTTTAAATAGAAGCACAGATTTCTGTCGGGAGGCGGCACGGCCGCCCAAATTGGAATTTTTGTCGCAGCGGGTAACTCTTTTGTATGCAACGGCTGGCTGTGTGCTTGGTGCTATACTCGAGACTATCTACGCTGGTACAAATAAATATGACGGATATACGTAACATGTATAGTAATGCTTGGAGGATCTTCGTAGTAGTTGCTGATTACTGCGCAGTACTTACTAGGTGTCATGGACGCCGTTGATGACGGGTAGTAGGTCGTAATGGTGAACGCTTTCTTGTCGATCCCAACTCATGATCCCGTGCCAAATCATTTAGTTTTATAAATTTGCACGAAACAGACATTTCGAGTATGAAAATGCCCATTGATCATAGAACAAGTTAAATATATTAACTTTATCCTATCGAGAGGAGCATTTCTAGAATCAACCCACATACACAGGAAGTGCAAGTAGTATTCAATCATCTACTCTCCTTCTAAAGTCCTCAAAGTGTGTCTATGCACGTGTGCGGTACATCAGATAGATCGACTGCGCTTCTCAAGCAGCGCCCACTTCCTGAAGCTCTGAAATTTCTCCGAGTCTGCCTTGCTGAATAACACATGGTTCTTGTATTTGATCGAAAAAATAGTGTTACGCAAGGTAGCATAACGCTGTCGGATGTAGCGAAGGTCGATTCTATATTGGACATTCCATCAGTGAGTCCCAGTGTGTCCGACAAGAGAATCTTGACGATGGCATCCCGGGATCCCGCAATCGATGTTTGATTAACAAAATATCTGATGCATAACTCCCCCTGAGGCCACACGGTAGTGAGATACTGTACTATTTTAATCGCATGTTCATGTAACGAGTAACGGTTACCTGTGAACTGAACTGAACTGAACCGCAAAGTGTAACGGGTAATGGTCAGTAAACATGTAACGAACAAGTTTTTTCGGTCGCTGGCAGGAATGAACATGTACTTTGCCAAACTGACAGTGTAACTTTACCTGGCTACCAGTAGATGATCCCAAGCACTACGTGAATGTTTAAGGGGATAGTAACTATCACTGACTCTCAAAATATACAATTTCTCTCTGGGACATAGGTGGATTGTATTATTAGACTGTTTTAATTTTATTGATCCTGAAGTGTCGTAAGCACTGAATGGTATTAATAGTAATAATACTCGTGTAAAATGTTTTCCTTGCATTTGAACTTGTTTTGGAAGGCTTTTCCTGAAAGGGAAGCATCCTGACTACCACGAGGCGTATCTGGGAAGATGCGAGGCCGCGAGGCATACTAAAAGTCGATGTTACGAAACACAGGTAAGAGTAGTAGCACTGCCCGAAAGGAAAACCACCGCGAGGCTATGATTAGTATGTCCACAAATGGAGATATTGTCACAGACTGCGCGTCGGGATCCAAATTCTATATATTTGCTCGAAAGAAAAAGTAAATATTTATTGTGTTCGCGGGTAGTAGAAGGAAGCTGTGTATTTGAATTGAAAAATGAAGACATGAATAGAGGGATACATTAAATAGGGAGTAAGATAAGCTATTGACTTGCTAGCGCGTGTATTTGAAGCTTAAGTATAAATCTGGGGTGCTAAACTGCAACGAGGAATTGAGAAGATATATGTAAATGGCATGGTCCGGGAGCAAAACTAGACATGTCGCTGATATGGATACTAGTTGACTCTAGGCTGAGGCGGAGGTGCCCTGAAATTTACTGAGAGCTTAAAAGTGACAATGATATGCCATTGCCATTCTATATCCACGTCATAGCGAAGATTTCATCTGACTGAATCTCTTTTTTTAGTTCCAGAATCCAAACGAATATACATTGCTCTACAGGGACATGTTCAGGGTGTATAATAAAGCATATCATGGAATCTCGATGGTTCCGAGCACATTCTACATTGAAATCGTAAGAGAAGGATTACAGGACATTTCTGAAAATTAGGAAGTTAGATGTGTTTGGTATGCCCGAGCACCTGACTGCGCCTTTTCTGTTTGTGCTACAAACAGACATCGGCGGCTCGGCGGCAGCCATGCTTGTAAGTTGTCTGTCACTGCAGTGCCACCACGAAGATCATAAGTAACAGCTTATTACACTTCCATCTCCACCACAATGCACCTCGACATTCTTCTATGTCTAGCAATAATTGTCGAAGCAATTATATCTCCTCTTCATGCCAACAGGATTTATTAAAGACGACCTATCGATCATCGAACGGAGAGATTACCTGCCCACTATGAGCGAGTGGATATCTCAGATAGAACCACAGATATACCAGCGTATGGAATCCGTAGAGAAAGTCACCAAAAGCCATCAGGAAGCTATGTCGAGCAGAAATGTTACCCGGAACAATATGCGCTCGATGCCGGTCGAAATCATTTCCACGATTTTCCCGTCATGCTTTAAGCACATTTGGTGCAGAAGGCCGCCTTGAAGACATAATTGGATACAATATGTATATTCCTGTCAAGCTCGGAACCGTATGCCGGAAATGGAGCAGGATTGCATGGTCAAGTCCACAGCTATGGTTACAACTTCTATTTCGCTCGTCATATATGTCCTATTCTCGCTGGACCGTACTCGCTCGAGATCGGATAGCACGTTCGTCTGCCTTGAACTTGCTTTTACAGTCTTCGGAAAGGTGGCACCACATCACCCTGCGCATGGAGCCCGAATGGATGCCGTACTTACGGGACCAGCTCAAGAGTCGCTTCACAAGAACCTTGGTCTCTGTCCATAGAGGCGATTAGGGTTAAGATCGACTTTCTTTCTCTCCTTACACTTCCTGAATTGGAGACCTTCCAATTCCTAGCTGTAAGTTCGCTTATATATTATCATTTGATTAGTGGTCTATTCTTGCTTATTGTTAAACCCGCTGATGTAGGAATAATAACAAGTTGAGGCGAATGTTGGCACTTATGTTCAGACGTCATTCAAAGATTTGCATCGAATCTTTCTGAAGCGAAAGTTCAGATGTAGTAAAATATATTAGAATTTAGTATTGAGTATTTTATTTGAACACAAGAAAGCTCCGGTAGTATAAAAGACATCAGAGTAGACGACCAAGAGTAAGTAAGAAGACATTCCGGAGCTAAACGACTCGGAAATCCCACGGGGGCATATACTAGGACGGTGGACCTCCCAACAGCCTCCATCACTTTCTCCACAGCCATCCTTTCGTGATTCGTTCCCTTTCCTACTTCATTTTACTACTTCCGACCTGTTATAGCAATGCGCATCGACAGAAACCGTCTCGGACGCGTGGTTGATCTCGAGCAGCTACATTATGGTTCGTCAGAATGTCCCCATTCACCGACCACACAATCCTGCAGCGCCTGCGGTGAGCTGGACGGTGTTGAAGGCTTGATACAGAAAGCTGTTGACGAACTTCGAAGCCTCCTCGATTACCATCAAAAACTGAAGAGAAAGATCAACCACGCACACTGTCTTATTCTCAAAACAATTCCGCCGGAAATCATGTCCACAATCTTCGAACTCTGCACCATCCCTCGCTGTAGAACGGATGGGAGACCTGACATGCGTACACCGCTGAAGCTAGGAGCAATCTGTCAGGAATGGCGTCATATCGCATGGTCAACCCCTAACCTTTGGACGTACATCTCGATTCACCTTGACTTCGAAAAGATCGCGCAACATCCTGACCAGAATGAACTTATCCAATTACAAGCTTGGATTTCCCGATCTAAATCCCTCCTTCTGTCTATATACCTATCCCACGGCGAAAAATCAGGTCCAAAGACAGATGATGGCATGAAGATGTGGCATCTTATTTTGGAAGCCATTGCATGTTGCTCCCACAGATGGCGCGGTATCAACATTGAAATATCCACAAAATCCTTTGAATATCTGTCTGGATTGATTCAAGGGACACCCCAACTGGAGTCATTGCTCATTAAAAGGCAAATTATGAGTCGATATCCGTCTGCTCCTCTTTTTCGAAGTGTTCCTCCGAAATTACAGCGTGTCATGATGGATAATATTCCCATTAGATACGTAAATGTCAACCCGAATACAGTTACGGTATTACAGGTCGCGAATTACTGTGTTGATAATCCTCTCGAACTTATCAAAAGCTCCCCGAACCTCGAATCGTTTTATATGAGCAGGACCGACTTCTCGGAACAGTGGGAATCCCCGATTTATACCCACCATAAGCTTGTGGATCTTTCCATCTACATTACCTCCAACGAAAGTACTTTCTTCAGTGCAATTACCTTACCCAACTTGCAATCACTCTCTTTGGAGCGACATGCTGATTGGGCCTCCGAGGTCAGCAACTCGGATCTCATCGCATTCTTCCATCGATCTCGCTGCCCTTTGACCTACCTGGCGATTCAACAGTTGGAGTTCAGCAACGATTCACTCGATATACTCCTGAGAGCGGTCCCCACTCTTACCCACCTGAAACTGGGTCTTGTGGAGATAATCTCTTACATTAATTCCGCAGATAACCAGGACATCTACCATCTGCTTAATTACCTGAGGCAAACCAACTCATGGCCGAGAGACTCTAACCGGGAAAACGATCCACCCTTCCTCCCTTCTCTCATCTCCTTAATGTACGTCATAAATGATCCAACTGTCTACCATTCTTTTCAATGGAGGTATCTCGAGGGAGTGTTCACACCTCTTCAAGACCCTGCCTTGGAAAACTATCACCAACGTCCTCTAAAGAAATTTAGGATGGCTATCGACTTTAGAGGATACGATCTAGCGATCGAAGAGCTCTATCTCTCTCAGGAAAATCTAAATATTTTATTGAACTTGCAACGGAAAGGAGTTGATATCTCGTGTATGTATGGGGATACCGATGTTATCTGGGAATCGAAGCGAAACACTGGAGGGTTATAAAATTTGATGAAAACATCATAGTCGTATGTACCGTTCATCTTGTGGCGTAGCCCAAGAGTAAGGTATATCTACTATGTAAATATATCGGAAGAAGCTAGTTACCAGTTAGAATCCTCCTCATCCGTTTGTTCCCAACAAATGACATGAAGTTGTCAACACGGGCGCGGGCGTCTATCTATTTAAAGAATTTAGGCGCCAACCAAAAAACTTAGTGCAAAGCACCTCTCGTTGACCATCAAGATACAGATGCAATTTTATGATAAAAAATCTTACAAATTATGCATCTACTGGAATATCTCAAAATGGCTTGAACATTCGATCGCTCAATCGAACCCATCAATTGCTCTGGCTTCCCGTATAACATAGATAGCTCCTGTTTCTTCGTCCCGGATAAAGTGTTTTCCAACATCGACAACCTGTCGGAGCGCTCCGCAAGAGATGGTACCAGTTCTCGTCGGCTTGAGCTCACGAGAATATGAATACAAGGCAATGTTGTCAAACTCGCGCTCTTCTAGAGTGTCCATCGCATCTTCGTGGATGAAGTTGCTTGCGATCTTTCCAACGGTCCTAAACACCTTGCCGAAATTGACTCTGCGTGCATCAAGTCCACTTAGCTCAGTGGATCTTTGATACTTGGATGCATTGCTGGTGGGCGTAGGGACTGCATTATGAATGACGTAGTGAGCTCGGCGGTTGAGCTCGGTCGGTTTCCGCGTTTCAAGTTTCTTGCATTTCAGGTCACGGACAGCCAAGTCCACCTTTCCCTTGCTAATGGAGTTTTTGACGACCTTGAAAATAGTCCCACTCTTTTCCTTGGGTATATTCTTGACTTGTGGAATCCCTCGTATATCGATATGTACGTCATCAAAGTATCGTGTTGGCAGGTACACCATCCCCTCTTCGCGAATGTAAGGGCGCGA
>Ga0247779_1001502_pt1 | contig 11142 bp, 9 predicted proteins | sample UWRJL221509R5_FD_179925 | JGI IMG/M metagenome (GOLD analysis project Ga0247779, IMG submission 179925) | Plant litter microbial communities from Arlington Agricultural Research Station in Wisconsin, United States - UWRJ-L221-509R-5 | ecosystem: Environmental > Terrestrial > Plant litter >...
AAGTTGATGGTATAAAAAACTACAAATACTTAGGGCGTGTACAGACGATTCTGGGGGTGATGAGACCCCTCCAGTCCAGTATTCGAGGAATGATCATATCTTCGGCGCTTGAGGCGGCATGTCCTTTTGGCCGAACTGGAGACTTTCTTCATTCAATCTATTTATTCTATTTATTTAACATAACCTTTTTTTTGGTCATAAAGCGTCATAAGATCTATGGGGATACTAGTACATGGCATGTGTGTACTGGTACATTTTTGTGTCATTAAAAAAAGGAAGACCCATCCAGTCCCCAAGTCCGTGCGTGATGAGGGCAAGCAAGTATGAGTCCATAGAAACATAAATACAACCACCAAAGAGAGCAATCGTGACCAACCCAAATCCCAATTCCGAAAGAAAAACAAAAGTTTTAAGACAAAGTGAAAGATCGACGAAAATGAGAAAGACAAGTGAAAGATTGTCACGACGGATGAAAATGGAAAAGGCATTAGTTCCAGACGTAATAGAGTGCTAGAATACTTCTGTAAATGATATTTCCCAATGAAAGCCCTACGATGGTGGTGATGGCGATGATGATTTGGATGAGAATGGTGAATGATATTGGGGACAGCAATGATCATAGCATGAATATATAAGGCATGACATGAGGAGAAAGCGAGACGAGTGACAATGTCGATGACAGCAACGGGAAAGAAGACATCGAGTCAGTTAAGCACCCAGAGCAGCGAGCTCTTTGCGGATTTCAGCTTCACCCTCCATCTTCCTGAGCTGCGTTGCTTCCAGCCTTTCGCCTCGTTTCGCCTTTTCCTTCAGCTCCTCAATGGCCTTCAGCTTCTTGTTGAGATTCCTGACCTTCTTCGCAACAGGGTCCAAAGCACTGTCCGCGCCAGGCGTAACAGGCGTTTCCTCAGCGGCGGCAGGTGGGTGGACGACGACGGGTGGGGGCAAGTTAACGATCCCACCAGCGCCGTTGACCCTCTTCTCATTGTTATTCCTGTTGCCATTGTTTCCCCGTCCATCTTGTCTCTGTCCTTGGTGTCCGTTACTCCTTCCCCCTGGGTGTTGACCATGTTGACCGTTGCCAGCAGCAGGTTGGTCAAAAGACTGCCTTCCGTCGGCACCGTCTTCCTCTCCAGCACCGGGTGTCGTTTGGCCTCCCTCTTTCTTCCCCTTTCTTTTTCTGTTGCCCTTCTGTTGCTGGTTATCAGCGGATCCAGTGTTCGGTGCCGGAGGTGCACCAGGGACATTTCTGCGGCCTCCATTCTGGTTCTGGTAGTGGCCATTTGGATGACCGTTACCATTTTGCTGATTGTAACCGGGAGCTCCAGGGACTGGGCTCCTGTTGAACCGAGGCGGGGTAGCACTTCCGCTTCCAGTACCGTTCATCGTAGGACCACCCTCATCTTCACGTTTAAAGATGGAAGGAGTGGCCAAACCGCGCGCGCCGGGAGGGCGGTAGGCTCCTGCAGGTTTGGTGGGAACCGGTTTTGCGATAGCCGCCAGGGCTTTCACACTTTCACTGGGAGCAGGGGCAGGAGGGATTGTATGTCCGAAAGGCTGAACATTCTCGACGGGCGTGGGTCTCCACTGGGCAGCGTACAATTCCTCTGTCAGTTGAACGTGGACGAGAGGACCTGAGCAGTGCCATATCTTGATTCCGTTGTCGACACGAAGCCGAGGAGAAAGGGTAGCTGTCAGGAGGGATCGACCGTCCGGTGACCACTCGCAGTGAGACGTGTTGGGAGCGTCAATTGTACATACTTTGGCAAAGGTCCGGCGGTCGATGATTTCAATCTTTCCGGCAAGATTACCGAAGCCAGCAAGCGCCATGAGGCGACCTTGAGGGTTGAAAGAAATGAAATTGTGAGGAGATGCACCAAAGTCATGAAGAGTTCGGACTCGTTGGTCGAAAAGCATAGTCTTCGCAGGCATGTCTAACAAAGTAAAAACGATCAGAATTGCGACGATGTAAAATCATGTGCACTTACATCCATAGACAACACCAAATTCTTTAGAGTTCGGGCTCCATGCGAAGTCGTGGATGGGACCCTCCTTATCCAGTGTAACTCTGCAGTCGAAGTTGCCGGCAGCGCTTAGGAGGTACATCCCAGTTTCACCATAATAACTCTTGTTTGAGTTATCAACCTCCGTCTGCGTCAAGAGCAACACCTGAGTTCCGAGAGTGTTCCACTTGATTTGGCCGCGATCAGCCTTGAAAAAAGTCTTTTGGCAGGTAGGAGGGCTTGAAAGAGCACCGAGGCTGTAGATCTTGATGCTAGCAGGTGCTCCCTTTTTCTCGGCTACGAACACTGCGATGGAAGGATTCAATCCAGGACTCAAAGTGACCGAGGTTGCGCCTTCAACTTTGAGCTTGTCGACGATTCCCTTGGACCATTCAGAAGGACGGAATACTTGAATTTCGGATGACACAAGACGGATTGCGTGGGATTCGGAAATGGTGTACTGAAGATCCCATCCTTCTTGAGATTTTTGCGTGAATGAGATCAACTCCTCCCCAGTAGATGCCGAGAACACGCGCAGGTTCTTGTGTTGAGTCCCGTCTTCGAGTTTGACTAGAAAGAGAATTAGCGACGCGTAATCATTGTCCATGATGACATGACATGCCTGGCCTTTCCCATGTGGAAATATAAGTTCCACGAGGGGAGAAACTAATGTCCACGACGTTGGGAACTGGAAGTTCTTGAAGGAGCTGGGCACCCTCTGCCTGGAAGATACGGACGCTAAAGATAATCAGTAAGTAATCGACAAGAATCCGATTTTGACATGAGGGCTCACCCAGTAGGCAGAACATATGCATAGAGTCGTCCGTCGGTGCTGTAAGCTTGCGCTCGAGCTGGCACATCAGGCCCAACAAACCCGGCGACCGGGGCATAATCTGGCGTTCCATTGACAAGGCCGAGAGATTTTTGGGCACGGACTAGAAGAAGGTATAACAATCCACTCAGTATACAGTAATGCACAATTCAAGACCCGCGCGGTTATATATCTTTCCACCATAGAAAATGACTCCTCCGGATGGTAATGACATCCATATCATCCTTCCGCACGTGTCATGAAAGAAAAACTTGGTGACTGACATGCGTATTGCTGAGAGATCTGCGAGGCCATTTTGATTTACAGAAAGACTAGACTCTTTGAAGAAAGCAAATTAATGCTTCGAGGAGGAAGAAAACAAGAAGAAGGGAAGGGGAAGAGGAAGATGTAAAGAAACGTTACAAATTACGATGACTTCAAATTTTTGTTACATTGACCTTGTTTGCACTTGTTATTTAGGGCAGGTTTAACATCCGTTGTCTCCGGCCACTTTTCTTCTACAACGGTCATCCTTTAATCACCTTCGCGTGTACCTTCCAATTTCTCGAGGACAATATTGTATTGCGCTCGAAAAACCAGCCATGACTATGCAATTCGAGAGAAATGGAAGAAAAAAATTCCCGCATTTTTTGCGCACCCTCTAGTGGCTTATACTATCTTACTACTGTTTCTGTTCTTTCTTGTTTTCTTTGGAAAATCCGTCTCAGGATTGTAGCCGTGGCGACACGATCTTCGGTCATTTCTCTTGGCTATAGGTAATGGAGATACAAAAAAGGGATACTAGAAACAGAACAATGCAAAATTTGATTTATCCTGGTTTTCGTGTCTGGGATATGCTGGAGAGGCCCATAAATTCAGCGGGCATGATATACTAATCTTCACAACACCATGTCATACTCCACTTACTCTCAGGATACTTCTTATCACTACATTGCTGGTCAGGATCCTCTTTATGTGCTGGAAACTATAGGCCAGACTTCTAGCAATACAAACCCGTTCAAGGTATGTATTACACTTTTTTTATTGAAAAGGTTTCCTAAATAAAAAGCAGCCATGTCCCGGTGTCGCACTTGAAGAGACTACCAAACTCAAACCAGACGAACAACATCAATTTTCTGCGGACCCGATTCCAACCGCTCAGAGCATATTAGACGGCAGTTACGAACGTGCAACAATGAGACGCAAAGACATAGTTTTTTACTTTCCACGGAAAGACATATACACTGTGGAGCCTTCTCTCACTGTCGTTTTCTCTACGAACGGGAGACCGGGACCATGTGTTAAGGATCTGCTAATGAGACGTGTCGAAGTGGACAGAGCTTCCGATCCAGCTTTCGAGGGCACTAAATGGAGCCGTACAAGGTTACTTATTGACGTTCGTACTCGATCAACATCTTGCGTTTGACTGTTATCATAAGTATTTCCAGTGGCCCGGAATTAACGAACGCGCCATAAGTCTGCAATGCGGTGCGGGATCAGGCTTTTATACTTACGGGGAGGTCGCGTATAAAGTGATACAAGAAATCAACTCGCTCATGGTTCATTGCAGGTCAGGATTGATTCAACAAGTGAGTTGTATTTGTCTACTTTCTTCTGGCTCTGACTGTATCGCAGTCTATCGACGAGGCCACGCAGCAATGGGATATCAAGCAGATTTCTCCTCGTAATCTACGCCTCATTGGGATCAATTATTATCGTCGGATTTGGGTACCAGTGCTCGCCACCGATACGGACTAACCACCCGATGTTAATATTATACACTGCCTGAAACAATAAATCGAGTCAGCCAGACATGCACTCAAAATAGCCATCGCCACGTTGCCGTTTCAACTGTCGTAAGTATTTTATCCGATGATCAAGTATCTCCCCGCGGTGCATTGTCCAGCGCTGATCTACTTACATTGGCTGTGTCTAAAGACTAGGATGCGGATACAAAAGCTTGCTATGTTTCTTATCAAGAATTCATTGTACTACCTTCTCCAAATTCCTTCTTCATCTCTGACATAACATGGAATTGTCGAGTCCTCAATCCATGGGCTTCGGAAGAAATCTCTTATCAACGCTATCGTTCTTAACCACTGTCGCACTCGAGAACATTTTCAGCTCCAAGCACGAGAAATACCTAGCCCCAGATAACGCTATCTTTCGCGTCCGATTATTTCAACCAGCTGACAATGAAGCAATACGACATCTGTTTTATACGACGTTTGGTACACAAGGTATATACAATTTACAAAGCGCGATCATGCGAACCATATTGAGGTGCCTTTTTTTGCGCAGAGGGATCGCTCCTTCGGAACACAATCCACGCTGAACTAACTGGAGGCGTGACGTCGCTCTTCTACCCTATTGGGCTCATGGGGTTCATTCTCCTCATACAGTCTCATGGATCCTCCGATGCATATCAACCCGTCCAAGGAATCATCATGATCATGTTCTGCCTTGTTTTCATTCTCGGCAGCTTGCACTTTACACATATGGCGTATAGGAACTTTATCAATCGGGGACTAACAGGGGATCTTCTAGACGTTGGAAAATATTATGGAGACACCAATGGCTGCAACCTCAAATCTAAGAACGCATTTTGGGTTGCAGAGATGATCACAAAAGGAGGAGAAGCGACAATCGTTGGTGGTATTGGCTTCGGTATGGTAATCTTTAAATCTCGAAACGGATTGTCTCAGTTAACCGTTCATCTTATCTTCTCTAACAGAGGCCAGAGTAGATCCGACAACTGGATTAACTAAATCCGCAGAGCTTCGTCGTATGATGGTCTCCCCAATATGCCGCAGACGTGGGGTGGCAGGTCATTTGATCAGGACATCACTTGAGCATGGAAGGAAACATGGAATCCAGTCCATATTTCTGTCAACTTCGTCCTTCCAGAAAAGCGCTATTGAGCTCTATCAAAAGAATGGATTCGTTATGAAAGAAAAATGTTCGCTCAAGAACGGAATCTGTGTGGCTACCCTCGATCTTGATTTGTCTGATAAAAAGTAAAGCAAAAATTCGCCTTTTCTATAATTTAGTAACTATTATACTTGCATCGTAGTTTCCTATAATTCTCCCATAATTCTCCCTAATAAATCAAGTTTTGTGTCGTTTTATACAAGGCACTTCTAGCTCCGTCTCCTCTTAGTGAACCTCCTGAACGGAACCAAAATTGCCTTTAAGTTTAACGGATCAAACAACGTGCGAAGAGGCACGTGTCGGACCTCGGTACACAGGCCCAATCAATTTCAGGTGCCGGGGTTGGTTTCTGAAACGGCCAAATTACCAACAAATTACTTGCAAATTACTCACATAAATACCGCAGAAGACCGTTCCGAACTCTGCGCGATTCCACATCTGCTTGCATGCAGGATACTTAAGGGCTTCGAGACCCAAGGATGATGAAGCTCCAACCTGAAAGCACTTATTAGCTTTCGTTGGCCCCTTCTACTCGCCGAACTCAGTGTCGACAATGATAATGCATGGACTCCCATCTTACAAGCTAGTCTCTGTTGGAGCAATGGAATCTCGGATTGTGGCGGTGGAAGACGTGAATGTCTGTCAGAGGAACCGTGAACAGATTTATGTGCGTCCGTTTCGGTTGTCTGACTCGGAAAAAGTCCTAGGGTTATTCCGGGCCTCGATGATAAGAGAATGTAAGCCGAAATGCAACGTCAAACCCAAAGGTCGCCTAAAGAATATGTTTTATAGATGACTCGCCTTATGCTAGGGCATTGCGCGCACAGCTGGTTGCACCGTTGTCAATAGCTTCTTACGTCTCTATCGGTCTTGGACTCTGTCTTCACCTATTCTCCAAAAAGTATCCTCTGCAAAGCTATGGGTCAATAATATCAGCCACAGGCGCTATTGCCTTTTCATTGTACAGACTTTCTATCAAGTTTGCATTGAAGCGAGTAGTCCGTCAACAGCTTGAGGGAGACCTTGCCGATATATCCAAGCATTACGGCCTAATTGAAACATCAGCAGGCATGAAAATGGAGGGCATCACGCCGGGTCGGGAAAGGAGTGGATTTTGGGTTGCAGAATGTCATATTGAAGGAAGGAACCCTACAATCATTGGATGTGTTGGTCTCGGTGAGTTATCTTTCTCTTGACCGCACCAATAGAAATTGTTTACTCGCTACACAGATGACAATACCGATCCAGACCCAGGGAAAGCAGAGCTTCGAAGAATGATTGTCGCCTCAAGTTATAGAAGAAAGGGTGTAGCTTTAAAACTCATAGCATCTCTTATTGAGCACGCAAGGCTACACAACATCAAGGCCATATTCCTCAACACATCATCTTACCAACTGGAAGCGATGAAGATGTACCAGTTCTATGGATGGAAACCGCAAAAAAGGGAGAACGTTTCTGTGCTCTTCCAACCCATTTACATGCACCATTTTCTCCTTCATGTAAATGAGTGGCGCTTCTAAGCGATGCGGGGATGGAAAAATATTTTACTTCCGTGCTTTCCTTGGAGTTATTGGGAATCCTATTCTCTTATCGGTGATAAATCGATAGGTAGTGACTACTTGAGTAGTCATACTCAAACCCCAACTTCTTCCTGCTTGTCTAGCGGATGTCCCCACTTCCCTCTCTGGGCTATGGTCACAAACGCTCTGTACACTGCATATTTTTTCTTGAAATTAACTATCGGATAATTGCAAAAGACATTTTATACGAGACCATCATATTCCGAAAATGGTAAACGGCCATTTCAAGGTGGGATGGCGCTAGATCTTAATAATTCATTTTGCGTTTATATTCTCTCGTTTATGCACTCTGTATTCGGCATAGTATATGACATACATTAATGAACCTAAATGGAAGTCTTCTAACTTTAAGCATTCCTTACCACTACCAGCAGGTGCCTGATCCTGATTCGACCTTCAACATAAACCTGATTCCTGTTGGGCAAAGTGGATTCTGGGTAGCAGAGATGATCGGCGAAAGAGGGGCGAGAAAGAGAGTACGCGCATTCGTGTCTCCTTGCCATCGTCGGCATGGAATCTGCGTAGAATAGCTGGCTTGCTCATCGGAACCGTACTCGGGCATGCTAAAGAGAAAGGTGTAAAGTCGATCTTTTTGACTACTTCATCTTACCAAACTAGTGCTATTACCTTCTACCAGAAGTTTGGCTGGGTTTTGAGAAATAGATATGCTATATACGACAATACCCCCTTTGCTGAACTTCGCAGGTTTACTATGGTATAGAATACATCAGTTGCTCTGATGTGCATACTCCATGTCTTAAGTAACATACCTAATTATTCCCTTGTATTTCCTCGGCGCTTCTTGCTCGGCGCTTCATCGGAATATCTCGACTCCTAGTAACGGCTAATGCCGCAGCGTTTACGCGACTCTAACTCTGAGTACATGGGATGTCCGGGTAAGCCTTAGACGTCAAACACGTAGCGTTTCATGACCACAGCCACACGTCATTTGAGTAGCAATAGAGTCCTGCAACCCTACTCTTACCCTTAAGATTATCATGGTCAGCTCGAGCCAGCATGGAGAGCATGCTGTGGTTCGTGTCCGTCCATTTCAAGACTCGGATGCGGACAAGGTGCGCGAGATGTTTCTTGCATCTATGGTCAATCAAAGCAAGTACTGTCAATCAATCTGAAAAGGGATTATGATCTAAAATAAACTTTGTTCTTCACTTTTAGATGATTCGCCTTTTGCCAAAGCAATGAATGGACAATTGAAAGCGCCATTGTCTTTGGCATCGTATGCTGCATTTGCTTTGGGTCTGATCATTCGTAAAATGTCGTATAAGAAGCTAGGCACCCTATTGTCGCTTCTGGGAAGTGTCATTGTCGCAGTCCACCGGTGTATCCTGTACATTGCATTAAGGAGACGTGTGCGTAGGAATCTAAAGGCCGACCTCGCAAGCATAGCCCACCATTATGATATGGCAAGACTAACTGTTAGGAGTCAACCCGAACATAAATACCCACTTGCACCATCTGGAAAAAGTGGATTTTGGTTGGCGGAGATCTGTAAGGAGGGGAAGAATCCAGAGGTGGTCGGCTGTGTTGGACTAGGTGAGGATTACCTATTTCATAATTTGATACGAGCCTAATATCAGGTCACTATGTCTTATTCCAAAACTAAGACGCAAACACTACCGCTGACCCTACCACCGCTGAGCTTAGGAGGATGTCAGTAGTTTCGAGCCATAGAAGAAAAGGAATAGCTCTGCATCTTCTCAGAGCTCTAATGAGCCATGCACGTAGCCGTGGCATCGAAAAAGTATTTTTCAGTACTTCATCCTTCCAGGAAGGAGCTATGAAAATGTATCAACATTATGGGTGGAAGCATCAAGGGAAGGAGGACGTATCTTTCTGGACCCAACCGATATTTTGGCACACATTTTCCATTGACGTAGACAATTTTTCTCTATGAGGAGTCAATAATCAACATGCAATACATAAAATGTAATATAGGTCCGCCTCATGGAAGAGGAACGTTCGCTTCGAATTCGCCATCCTAGCAGGAGCGCGTTGTACATCCGAGCCGGCATTATCCAGCCGACATGTGCCGAGCACTGGCCACGCAAGTTTGCAGGCCGTACGATTTTGGGAGTCTTAAGGAAGGGCAAATTTTGTAATATGCACATATTATTATGGTTTTGTGACCCATTGAAGGTATGTTACTGGGTAAGAATTGTTATGTGCAAAGAAAATCGGCCTCGTGAGATATTTCGTGGGCAAACTTTGGCTTTGTTTGTTCGGAAAAAGTACTCTGCCGGACGCTTCATACCACAGAATTGTTCATTACGCTCACAATTAGGACCCTAGGGATTCACCGGGCGAGGCAATGAGCAACACATGCTGAAGAGCTCTGAGAGGTGTATTGAAGGTTCTGCAATACTCGAGCATACACCCTATGTAATGCCTTCAACTGCTAGGGAGGAGCCAAAGATTTTGTGCTCATGGATGCGAACTCCGAAACTCGACCTCATGGCCTCACCGTCACTGTCTCCGCTCATTGACTCTAGGTCTTGTTAAAGGGACATGGTGATGATGGCGAACTTTATCATCTGGTTCTCTGAAACAAATGCTCATCTTGACCATGCTTAAAACACGCTACAAGATGCATGCCAATCCACGGAACTGGAGCCCACGTTTTCCTGCGTGATGGGATCCTCAAGGTCTTAATCTTCCATCGATCAACGATCATGCATCGTTGGTGTATGAAGTGCGACATGTTTCCCGACCTCCTGCCTTGAATTTGATAATGGCCGCTCTGGATGTATATCAACCACTTTCTACGAGCATTACTTGAAATCTCGAAAGGAATTGCCGGCGTTTGTGTTACCTCCAGGTTCAAGTATGGCACCCGAAATAGCTATCATGTATGTTCAATAACTCTATTGTCTTCTTATGGATGGCAAATGGCTTTTATTAGAGTATTGGGAATAACAGGCGCGGGAAAGAGTACAGTAAGTATCCTTGTTATATATCATGATCTTATCTTTATTTACTACTACTCAAAATAGTTCGTCAACAGCGTTATGAATCGTACAGGGGAGCAAGTGATTGGTGTCAGTCATGGTTTAAAGTCTTTTACGAAGGACCTCAGTGAAGAGCTTATCCCCAATCGCAATGGTAGTCAATTTCACGGGTACTCTGTGTTTATCGTTGATACCCCTGGCTTTGACGATACGTCCTTGCCGGACGTTGTAGTCTGGAAAAAAATAATTACTTGGCTAAACGAATCGTAAGAATGCTTTTCATTTGAATGACTATAAATTCAAGGGCATATTTTCAACAGACGCGCTAACAAGCCGAAACGCCATTTCGGGGCAATTTATCTGACTAGCATTAAAGACAGTCGCATACCTGTGGCAGAGAAACAGAACCTTGATAGGTTTTGCCAGTTTTTTGGAAGCAATGGATGGAAGAAAGTGGTCCTTACTTCGACGAAATGGAGTGATGCTGGATCGGATGCCACAAGTCGACACGCCGAACTAGAAAATGGCCTCTGGAATACGATGATCAAGGATGGGAGTCAGACAGTTGGCTTCAAAGGAGATCACGCCGATGCCTTGAAAATAATAGGCAGAGTTGTCACAAGAATCCATGAAAACAAAGAGGGAATTGCAGTCGGGGATTCTTCAGAGAAGATCATAGAGATTCTGGAGCGGGAGGAGCGGGAGCGGCAACCTAGTAACATCTTCGCAAAGCTCTCATCATATTTTCGCAGGACATTCGCTACCATATTTTCCTTGAAGAGTTAATTTTGTAACTTCTTTTCATTTTGGAATGTAATCTGACATTTATCTGCACCCAAGGTTAAGATAGA
>Ga0247779_1001503_pt1 | contig 11142 bp, 10 predicted proteins | sample UWRJL221509R5_FD_179925 | JGI IMG/M metagenome (GOLD analysis project Ga0247779, IMG submission 179925) | Plant litter microbial communities from Arlington Agricultural Research Station in Wisconsin, United States - UWRJ-L221-509R-5 | ecosystem: Environmental > Terrestrial > Plant litter >...
CTCCTTCATAGCGTCTCCCGATTCCAAAACTTGGTCCAACGGCCTTTTGTTCTTTTCCGAAGCTTCAGATGCCATTAAAGTTAAAGTAGATCGAGACACCGAGAATGCCCTGTGGCTGTGTATCCAAAAAGCCTTTTCTATGAAGTTTCCAGGTCGAGGCTGAGGGTGATTATTCAAATGCGAGTTGGTTGAGAAGAAAGCCAAGTATCGAGATACTGTGCGTCGAGTTAAGAGCCAGGAAATACCTGACATATATTGTCTAGCTTCCTGTGCTAATACCAGCCATGTTTTAGCAGCTATTTAATTGTTCAGTTATCTCAATGGAAGAAGAGCGTACCTGATGTTGAAGGCCGTGGTTTGTCGAGGAAATACAAGTGGCAGAGGCAAATGCGACGCGATCAACTCTAGAAAGTTTGAACGGATGGCCGGTCCGGGAAGTATGTCTCAAATAGTTTAGGCCATTGAGTCCTTGCCCTCCATCACAATAACTCCTTCGTACATTTGCCACTCCTAACCGGTTAACCATATACCCTCTGTTACGATTCCACAGTGTTCCAACTTCCCTCTAGTGCCAACTTGGAAAATCGAGTTATGGAGTCAGACTTTCGGTTGGAAGCCAGGGGCGACTTCGGATTGCCCGTAACTTTCCCCATAACCGCATAGTATAGCCTCTACACTCTGATACATATCACTGTGCCTAAGTGGACCTCGCCCTGTGATAAACAGAGGAATATCGCATAAGATTGATACGCAACTCATCTACTGGCATTGTGCGAGCATCAATACTGGGGTGAGTTCATTCCGATTTCTCTGCTTTGATATTTACGGTTGCTCCTATCAGCACTTTACATACTTCCTTGCGGTTGCTTGGATTAACAAGGGACTTATCTGCACACGCATGGTGTCCCCTTTGAAACTCCCCTGGCTACTAACCTCACCCATTTATTTTGATGTCCATGAGATCCACCCCATCTTTTTATTAAAACATACTCCTGTCGTGCAATTTACGGTACGGGAATCATATCTACTATGGCCAATTGTATGGTAACAACCCATTTAGGGTGCGTTGTGCTCGTAGACCCTTCCGCGTAGGCAACCTGGGCTGCGTTATACGTTACGATACCGCCTATTAGGCAAACAATTTTGCAGGCGCGTTATGCGTTACGTTGCCACCATACAATTGGCCATAGTACGGATATCCACGACATTGAATGCTACAAACTGCTTACAGATAACGCCTTGGTGCTAGTTGACAGATATTTACTTGCCATTATCCGGGGATAACACACGAAGGATGCATAGGAGCGCATAGGGTATGTACTATGCCCCAAAGAACCAGGAAAGGTGAGAACGAATTTCCAAGCAAGTTGAATATCTATACTCTAACCGTTTCTTTCATTGACAGTCAATCCCCTTCTTTCTTTCTAGTGTATACTGTTGTCCTCGTTCAAGTTGGCGAGATTACGAAACCCGATGTGTATAAGACACACAAGGCACAAAAAATGGGTACGCTTAGTTCAGCTTTACATTATAAACAGCTGGAATCTAGGTTTCACACAAGTTTTAAACGTTAAAAGTTTATTACGCGACCCTGAAGCCATATACGACCTGTTTCGACTTGAAGGGTTGGAATTCCCCCTATTGAAAAAAACATGAATATAATTGCCTACCATTTTATGCACGGCATTTCCACCCCCCCCAGTGACAAAACATTGCTCATCTACATGCAGCATTGGCTTGTAAGCTTACAAGGTAAGTTTTGTATCCATTACCCCGGACGTAGTTCGCTGATTTACCGCTCGCGTTGTGGATCAAAGTGATTTTCACTCTTTTACACTGCTTTGCAGTAGCCTGTGCTTGCTTCCGCCTCTACAGACGGAAAATAATCGGACAGACTTACTGGGACGACTGCACTGCCGCAATAGCTTTGGTTCTGGAATTGGCTTATTTTCCAACCCTATGGTTCCCAAATAACTTCCCCATCATAATGGGTATGTTCTGCGTTAACGAGACATGCTTAATACTCATATTATTTGCTTGTTCAGACATTGACCCTACGACTAACCGTAAAGAAGTCATGATTCAGATTGTAAATTCATGGTTTGTCCATGCAGTCTATGTATCGCTAGTGTGGTGAGTTTTTAAGTTCGAAAATTATTCCCCTATCTTGATGATACTTGAACTGGAAACTAACATACAACTGCTTCAGGACAACACGAATAAGCCTTGGACTATCCATTACACGCGTGCTACCCAACAAGACGCGATTTTATTATGCCAGTTGGGGTATTGTCGTCGCCCTCGTCACAGCCGCAATCGCAATCGTTGCCACATCAGTAATCAAGTGCGCTATGAGCTATCCTATATGGTCTATTACACCTCCTTTCCAATGCTACGTCGGTTCTGCGTCGTACATCGTATTTACCTTCAGTGAGTACGAAGCTACATCTCTGCAGAAATCATTCATGTTAATAAAAACACACCTGGGTGCTTGTAGTGGATGTGATAGCAGATCTACTGCTTGTAGTCGTTCCCTTGTGGGCATTCTGGAGAGAGAAAAGGCTCACACCTACTAGCCGTCTCATCATCAAGATAGGTTTCGCCGCGAATCTTGGGGCAGCCTTTGCAAGTCTTACCACTGGGGTCATTCTCCTCCTAAGTGTTACAGAGGACCATGGAATGGCCATTCGTATAACAACACATATTGTGGTGAGTTTTTAAAAAAGCTCTTCTATTTTCTTAGTCGGGCGTTCTTTCTTACTGCTTATCTTCAGTGTGTTATTTCTATTTTGGCCTGCAACAGCCTCGTCGTTGTGACGTCAGTCTATCGACGCTTCCGCACCAAAGCATCTGACAGTCCGAGGCACCATCCCCATCCCCATCAGCAGCAACAGCAACAACTCCCAAGTGTGGCGCAAATTGCGGCTACTACCGCTACAAACAACAACACGACTAGCTATACTACTTCAGCTGGTCCATCCACAAGCAACGACGAATCAAGACAGTCCGAGACATCCCAAGAATCCCTTCACCTTACATTGACCGTGGTCCGAACAGAATACACTCAAGGACAATCTCAAAGTATTGCTCAACCCCCCTCTTCCGGGAATACTGTATGAAAAACCGTCAGGCGCCTAAGGGTTCACAGTTGAGACTTAGGATGGGTCCTGGTACGCTTTATACATCCTCTGCAATTTACCTCATCGTGTACAATGTACAAGTTAATTGAGAGATGAATGAAACCGAAAAAATATTTATCAGCAGTTCTACATACAACCATAAAGTAATAAATTCAAACAATAGAAAAACGTTATATACAGTAAATGTCCACAAAGAAATTTAGCCAAACGCACGTCTTCTCGAACTTGGGGAGAAAACCGGATTCTAAAGTTCGCGGCGTGATTTAGAAAGTTGCACAACCTGGCTTTCGCATGCGTCGTAAGCAGGCACCAGGCCCTCGTAAATTTCAGCAACGTCATTATGCGGTTTAGCGACACATTCAAGACCCATAGCCTGGCCGCCGATCATTTCCTCGAACGTTCCTTCGGGATTGGATTGTTTCCACCAGGCGAATTTGGCGAGAAGTGCACCTCCAGAAGCAGCTGCTTCTTTGGTGGCGGAGACATAGACGTCCATGCCGAATATGTCCTGGAAGTATCAGAAAAGATAGTCGTCAGTTACACCTTCCTCAAAGAACAAAGTACACGAGAAACAAAAAAAGAAAAAAAAAGGTACATACAGCAGCCAACTGTCTGATCGTCAAATTCTGCGACGAACCACCGCTAATTACCAGCCTCTTCAAATGCGGAGAATCCTTCGGGAGCATCGCTTCGATCCGCGATTTGATGGACAAAAACTGGGACTCGATGATCGCTCTTGGGTGGATTGACTCGGGCACGCTGTCGACAGCCAAGGGCGGCTTCACAGTCGTCTTGATCATCTGCGTCGTGAAAAAGTACTCGCCGAGCACGCCGGGAGGGATGATCTCCGGTAAGGGGAAGTAGAAGCCCATGAAGCCGTTGCAACCCGCGGGCGTCTGCTCGATGAGGTTGTTAAACGTTGTCCAATCCGCGTTTGCGTAGCGGTCTCGGACTTGTTCGCGTGCGAGCGCGCCGTTCTTGTAGCACAGCATGGCGATTTTGCTTTCGTGGTGCGTTGGGTGTGCGAGGAGGTGCGAGGTCGTGAACCGCTTAGGAGGGACGGAGGAAGGGGGTGTGGATAGTAGGAATGTGGTGGAAGTGCCGAGAGAGAGGAGGGCATCTCCAGGTGCGGATAGTGAGATTACGGTGGCAGGGTTGTCGCCTGTAAATGGAGCTACAATACAAGCTGAAGAAAGTTATGGTCAGATAAAGTTGACATGGTAGTTTGAAGGCGTATGCGCATGTTCTTACCTGGGTTGAAGCCCCACTTCTTTACCCACCATTGATCTACAGTGCCTAGGGAAGTACCTCCAATAACGGGTTCTTCACCTAGCTTGGCTCGTAACGTCGGTCCACCGCAGATATCCAGGAGTTTGTTGTCCCACGTAGATGTTAAGACGTTCGTCAAGTTCATTCCACTAGCATCCGAAATATCGACGGGCGCGATACGGCCTAAGAATACAGAAGTAATGAAAGACGACACGAGCGTAATGTGCTTGGTTGCCTCGTAAATTCCTGGGAATAGTCGTCGGATCTACGAATAAACAGAAATTAAAAACTTTTGTATATCTAAGTCATATCATAGATGCTTACCCTCGAAATTTGATTACCAGTAAACCGTTCATATGCCCTGCTACCAGAAAGATCTGAGAGCGCTTGAGCGCCTCCAATTTCCTCTTCCAACCTTCTGCAGTCGTCCGAGGTAGATGAATCTTGCCAGATAGGTGCCTTGGGAGTAGAGAATGCAGCGGGGAACAGTTGTTCCGACAAACTCTTTTCAGCATCTAGCCCAGACAATAATGCGTCCGATGCATCAGACCAATACACAGAACCATGTTGCTGCAAACGACCGGATTGTTTAGTGTGTGTTCGTGTAGCCACTCAGAGAAAAACTACCTGTCCAGCACCAGATACAGCAGCAATAGCTGAGAAATCGATCTTTCCATCGCGGAGCCTCTGAAGCAGTAGATCGATAGCCTCAAGCCACATTTGAACTGGCGAAGTTACTTCACCCTCGTCAGGGCCTTTGATAGCGCCGTTCGTCGTTCCATGGTGGGGCAAGTCGCGATCGAAGTGGACAGCGGCTTCGTGTACGATATTAGACTCACGATCTAGCAAAACTTCTTTCAGCTGTTGCGTTGAAAGATCGAGACCGAGGAAAAGAGGGTTGTTGTCAATGGCGGCCATGATCAGGTTGGGTGTGGATAAAGGGGCTGCACGATGACAACTGCGGAGGTTCCTTGTGAAAGTCGGAAGCAGAACTTGCCAGAACTAGTGATGGGTGGATGGGGTGGAGCAAGAAAACGAGAAATTGGCGACGTGTATGGGGTGAGTTCGTTCCTATTTCTCTGTTTTGATATTTACGGTTGCTCTTATCAGCACTTTACATAATTCCTTGCGGTTGCTTGGATTAACAAAGGACTTATCTGCACACGCACGGTGTTCCCTTTGAAATTCCCCTGGCTAGTAACATCCCCCATTTATTTTGATCTCCATGAGATGCGCCCCATCTTTTTTAAAAAAAACATACTCCTGTCATGCCATTTACGGTACGAGAACCATATCTGCTGTGCCCAACTGTATGGTAGCAACCCATTTAGGGTGCGTTGCGCTCTTAGACCCTTCCGCGTAGGCAACCTGGGCTACGTTATACGCTACGATACCGCCTATTAGGCAATAAATTTGCAGGCGCGTTATGCGTTCAAACGTTGCCACCCTACGGTTGGTCATAGTACGGATATCCACGACATTGAATGCTATAAACTGCTTACAGATAATGGCTTGGTGCCAGTTGACAGATATTTACTTGCCATTATTCGGGGATAATACGTGAAGGATGGACAGGAGCGCACAGGGTACTATGCTCACAACGAACCAGGAAAGGTGAGAACGAATTCCCAAGCGGGTTGAGTATCTATACTCTTAGTTTTTTTTTTTCATTGCCAGTCAATTCCCTTCTTTCTTTCTAGTGTATACTGTTGTCCTCATTCAAGTTGGCGAGATTACCCAACCCGATGTGTATAAGCAAACAAGGCACAAAAAATAGGTACGTTCAGTTAACTTTGTATTATAAACAGCTGGAATCTAAGTTTCACACAAGTATTAAACGCTAAAAGTTTATTATGCGATCCTGAAGTCGTGTACGACCTGTTTCGACTTGAAGGGTTGAAATTCCCTCTATTGAAAAAAAAGAGTATAATTGCCTACCATTTTATGCACGGCATTTCCATCCCCCCAGTAACAAAACATTGCTCATCTACATGCAATATTGGCTTGTAAGCTTACAAGGTAAATTTTGTATCCATTACCCCGGACGTAGTTCGCTGATTTATCGCTCGCTCTGTGGATTAAAGTGATTTTCACTCTTTTACACTGCTTTGCAGTAGCCTGTGCTTGCTTCCGCCTCTACAGACGGAAAATAATTGGTCAGACTTACTGGGACGACTACACTGCCGCAATAGCTTTGGTTCTGGAACTGGCTTATTTTCCAACCTTATGGTTTCCACATAGCTTCCCCATCATAACGGGTATGTTCTGCGTTAAGGAGACATGCTTGATATTCATATTATTTGCTTGCTCAGACATTGACCCTACGACTAACCGTAAAGAAGTCATGATTCAGATTGTCAATTCATGGTTTGTCCATGCAGTATATGTATCGCTACTGTGGTGCGTGATTTTTTAAGTTCGAAAATTATTCCCCTAGCTTGATGATACTTGAAAGCGAAACTGACATACAATTGCTCTAGGGCAACACGAATAAGCCTCGGACTATCCATTACACGCGTGCTACCCAACAAGACGCGATTTTATTATGCCAGTTGGGGTATCGTCGTCGCCCTCGTCACAGCCGCAATCGCAATTGTTGCATCGTCAGTAATCAAGTGCGCTATGAGCTATCCTAGATGGTCTATTACACCACCTTTCCAATGCTACGTCGGTTCTGCGTCGTACATCGTATTTGCTTTCAGTGAGTACGAAGCTATATCTCTGCAGAAATCATTCGTGCTGATGAAAACGCACCTGGGTGCTTGCAGTGGATGTGATAGCAGATCTACTGCTTGTAGTCGTTCCCTTGTGGGCATTCTGTAGGGAGAAAAGGCTCACACCTACTAGCCGTCGCATCATCAAGATAGGTTTCGCCGCTAATGTTGTGGCAGCTCTTGCAAGTCTCGCTATTGGGGTCGTTCTCCGCTTAACTATTACACAAGACCATGGAATGGCCATTCGTATAGCAACACATATTATGGTGAGTTTAAAAAAAACTCTTCTATTTTCTTAGTCGGGCGTTCTTTTTTACTACTTATCTTCAGTGTATTATTTCTATTTTGGCCTGCAACAGCCTCGTAATTGTGACATCAATCTATCGACGCTTCCGCACCAAAGCATCTGACAGTCCGAGGCACCATCCCCATCCCCATCAGCAGCAACAACTCCCAAGTGCGGCGGAAATTGCGGCTACTACCGCTACAAACAACAACACGACTAGCTACACTACTTCAGGTGGTCCATCCACAAGCACTGACGAATCAAGGCAGTCCCAGACATCCCAAGAATCCCTTCACCTTACATTGACCGTGGTCCGAACAGAATACACTCAAGGACAATCTCAAAGTATTGCTCAACCCCCCTCTTCCGGGAATACTGTATGAAAAACCATCAGGCGCGTAAGGGTTCACAGTTGAGACTTAGGATGGGTCCTGGTTCGCTTTATACATCCTCTGCAATTTACTTCGTGGTGTACAATGTACAAGTTAATTGAGAGATGAATGAAACCGAAAAAATATTTATCAGCAGTTCTACATACAACCATAAAGTAATAAATTCAAACAATAGAAAAACGTTATATACAGTAAATGTCCACAAAGAAATTTAGCCAAACGCACGTCTTCTCGAACTTGGGGAGAAAACCGGATTCTAAAGTTCGCGGCGTGATTTAGAAAGTTGCACAACCTGGCTTTCGCATGCGTCGTAAGCAGGCACCAGGCCCTCGTAAATTTCAGCAACGTCATTATGCGGTTTAGCGACACATTCAAGACCCATAGCCTGGCCGCCGATCATTTCCTCGAACGTTCCTTCGGGATTGGATTGTTTCCACCAGGCGAATTTGGCGAGAAGTGCACCTCCAGAAGCAGCTGCTTCTTTGGTGGCGGAGACATAGACGTCCATGCCGAATATGTCCTGGAAGTATCAGAAAAGATAGTCGTCAGTTACACCTTCCTCAAAGAACAAAGTACACGAGAAACAAAAAAAGAAAAAAAAAGGTACATACAGCAGCCAACTGTCTGATCGTCAAATTCTGCGACGAACCACCGCTAATTACCAGCCTCTTCAAATGCGGAGAATCCTTCGGGAGCATCGCTTCGATCCGCGATTTGATGGACAAAAACTGGGACTCGATGATCGCTCTTGGGTGGATTGACTCGGGCACGCTGTCGACAGCCAAGGGCGGCTTCACAGTCGTCTTGATCATCTGCGTCGTGAAAAAGTACTCGCCGAGCACGCCGGGAGGGATGATCTCCGGTAAGGGGAAGTAGAAGCCCATGAAGCCGTTGCAACCCGCGGGCGTCTGCTCGATGAGGTTGTTAAACGTTGTCCAATCCGCGTTTGCGTAGCGGTCTCGGACTTGTTCGCGTGCGAGCGCGCCGTTCTTGTAGCACAGCATGGCGATTTTGCTTTCGTGGTGCGTTGGGTGTGCGAGGAGGTGCGAGGTCGTGAACCGCTTAGGAGGGACGGAGGAAGGGGGTGTGGATAGTAGGAATGTGGTGGAAGTGCCGAGAGAGAGGAGGGCATCTCCAGGTGCGGATAGTGAGATTACGGTGGCAGGGTTGTCGCCTGTAAATGGAGCTACAATACAAGCTGAAGAAAGTTATGGTCAGATAAAGTTGACATGGTAGTTTGAAGGCGTATGCGCATGTTCTTACCTGGGTTGAAGCCCCACTTCTTTACCCACCATTGATCTACAGTGCCTAGGGAAGTACCTCCAATAACGGGTTCTTCACCTAGCTTGGCTCGTAACGTCGGTCCACCGCAGATATCCAGGAGTTTGTTGTCCCACGTAGATGTTAAGACGTTCGTCAAGTTCATTCCACTAGCATCCGAAATATCGACGGGCGCGATACGGCCTAAGAATACAGAAGTAATGAAAGACGACACGAGCGTAATGTGCTTGGTTGCCTCGTAAATTCCTGGGAATAGTCGTCGGATCTACGAATAAACAGAAATTAAAAACTTTTGTATATCTAAGTCATATCATAGATGCTTACCCTCGAAATTTGATTACCAGTAAACCGTTCATATGCCCTGCTACCAGAAAGATCTGAGAGCGCTTGAGCGCCTCCAATTTCCTCTTCCAACCTTCTGCAGTCGTCCGAGGTAGATGAATCTTGCCAGATAGGTGCCTTGGGAGTAGAGAATGCAGCGGGGAACAGTTGTTCCGACAAACTCTTTTCAGCATCTAGCCCAGACAATAATGCGTCCGATGCATCAGACCAATACACAGAACCATGTTGCTGCAAACGACCGGATTGTTTAGTGTGTGTTCGTGTAGCCACTCAGAGAAAAACTACCTGTCCAGCACCAGATACAGCAGCAATAGCTGAGAAATCGATCTTTCCATCGCGGAGCCTCTGAAGCAGTAGATCGATAGCCTCAAGCCACATTTGAACTGGCGAAGTTACTTCACCCTCGTCAGGGCCTTTGATAGCGCCGTTCGTCGTTCCATGGTGGGGCAAGTCGCGATCGAAGTGGACAGCGGCTTCGTGTACGATATTAGACTCACGATCTAGCAAAACTTCTTTCAGCTGTTGCGTTGAAAGATCGAGACCGAGGAAAAGAGGGTTGTTGTCAATGGCGGCCATGATCAGGTTGGGTGTGGATAAAGGGGCTGCACGATGACAACTGCGGAGGTTCCTTGTGAAAGTCGGAAGCAGAACTTGCCAGAACTAGTGATGGGTGGATGGGGTGGAGCAAGAAAACGAGAAATTGGCGACGTGTATGGGGTGAGTTCGTTCCTATTTCTCTGTTTTGATATTTACGGTTGCTCTTATCAGCACTTTACATAATTCCTTGCGGTTGCTTGGATTAACAAAGGACTTATCTGCACACGCACGGTGTTCCCTTTGAAATTCCCCTGGCTAGTAACATCCCCCATTTATTTTGATCTCCATGAGATGCGCCCCATCTTTTTTAAAAAAAACATACTCCTGTCATGCCATTTACGGTACGAGAACCATATCTGCTGTGCCCAACTGTATGGTAGCAACCCATTTAGGGTGCGTTGCGCTCTTAGACCCTTCCGCGTAGGCAACCTGGGCTACGTTATACGCTACGATACCGCCTATTAGGCAATAAATTTGCAGGCGCGTTATGCGTTCAAACGTTGCCACCCTACGGTTGGTCATAGTACGGATATCCACGACATTGAATGCTATAAACTGCTTACAGATAATGGCTTGGTGCCAGTTGACAGATATTTACTTGCCATTATTCGGGGATAATACGTGAAGGATGGACAGGAGCGCACAGGGTACTATGCTCACAACGAACCAGGAAAGGTGAGAACGAATTCCCAAGCGGGTTGAGTATCTATACTCTTAGTTTTTTTTTTTCATTGCCAGTCAATTCCCTTCTTTCTTTCTAGTGTATACTGTTGTCCTCATTCAAGTTGGCGAGATTACCCAACCCGATGTGTATAAGCAAACAAGGCACAAAAAATAGGTACGTTCAGTTAACTTTGTATTATAAACAGCTGGAATCTAAGTTTCACACAAGTATTAAACGCTAAAAGTTTATTATGCGATCCTGAAGTCGTGTACGACCTGTTTCGACTTGAAGGGTTGAAATTCCCTCTATTGAAAAAAAAGAGTATAATTGCCTACCATTTTATGCACGGCATTTCCATCCCCCCAGTAACAAAACATTGCTCATCTACATGCAATATTGGCTTGTAAGCTTACAAGGTAAATTTTGTATCCATTACCCCGGACGTAGTTCGCTGATT
>Ga0247779_1001504_pt1 | contig 11141 bp, 12 predicted proteins | sample UWRJL221509R5_FD_179925 | JGI IMG/M metagenome (GOLD analysis project Ga0247779, IMG submission 179925) | Plant litter microbial communities from Arlington Agricultural Research Station in Wisconsin, United States - UWRJ-L221-509R-5 | ecosystem: Environmental > Terrestrial > Plant litter >...
TCAACATTCTTTCGAACATCTCAATCAGCACGTTCGATCAAACTAGAAACACCAGCCAGCCCAAAGTCCGAAAACCCGAAGCCAACCCAATCACACACTTCCTTCGCCGCACCCGCCGAGGCGGTTTGTGTGTAGCGAAGCCCTCTACTGTAGCACAGGAAATTTCAGCGGAGCAAGTCAGCAGCAAGAATTACTGCAACTTGCCCTCGGTCCTGTAGGCCGCGAACGCGAATTCGGCGCTGCGCTGGGGGTCATCGCTGTCGAGCACATCGGCGAGATAGCTGGACAGCCGACCCGCATCGGCCCGCAGCACGCGCTGCTTGACCGAGGGGATCTGCGAAGGGTGCATTGAGAAGCTCCTCAATCCCATCGCCAGCAGCAGGAAGGTGAAGGCCGAATCGCCCGCCATTTCGCCGCAGACGCTGACGGACTTGCCCGCCGCTCTTGCGTGAGCGATGGAGCTCGCCAATAACTGGAGCACGGCCGGGTGCCAGGGATCGTAGAGATGGGCGACCGCTTCGTCGGCCCGGTCGATCGCCAAGGTGTACTGGATCAGGTCGTTGGTGCCGATCGACACGAAGTCGACGTGACGCAATAGCAGCGGCAGCATGACCGCCGCAGCCGGGATCTCGATCATGACGCCGAGATCCACCTTGGTGAACGCGTGGCCCGCGTCGGTCAGCTGCTGCTGCACCTTCTTGATCGTCTCGAGGATCTGCCGGATCTCGCTCAGGTGCGCCACCATCGGAATCAGCAGGCGCACCTTGCCGTAGGCACTGGCGCGGTAGATGGCACGAAGCTGCTGGCGGAACATGCTGGGTTCGGCCAAGCTCCAGCGGATCGCGCGCAGTCCCATGGCTGGATTGAGCACGTGCTCATGACGCAGCTCGTTGGCGCTCATGCGGTCGAGCGGTTTGTCGGCACCAACGTCGACGGTGCGGATCGTCACCGGCATACCGCGCATCGCCTCGACCGCGGCCTTGTAGGCGACGAACTGCTCCTCCTCGCTGGGCAGTTCGCCATCGCGATTCATGAACAGGAACTCGCTGCGGAACAGCCCTACGCCCGTGGCGCCCGCCTCCACGGCCGCCGGCGCATCGGCCGGCATCTCGATGTTCGCGTGCAGCTCGATGTGCTCGCCGTCCAGCGTCAGTGCCGGCTTGTGCCGCAGCCGTGCCAGCTTGGCGCGTTCCAACTCGCTCTGACGCTGGCGGAAACGGTACTCCTCCAGCACGATCGGCGAGGGGTCGACGATCACCGCACCCGCATCGCCATCGATGATCACCCAGTCGTCCTGGCGGATCAGCCGCGAGGCTTCGCGCGTGCCAACCACCGCCGGAATGTCCATGCTGCGAGCGACGATCGCGGTGTGCGAGGTCTTGCCGCCGATGTCGGTGATGAAGCCATGGAAGATGCTGCGCTTGAACTGCATCATGTCCGCCGGCGCGATGTCGGCGGCCACCAGCAGCAAGGGGTCTTCCCCCGCGAAATCACGCTGCACGACGCTGGCCGCGTCGACCGGATTGCGCCCCTGCTCACGTGCCAAGGCGCCGAGGACGCGTTCCACCACCTGTTCCAGATCGGCCTTGCGCTCGCGCAGGTAGTCGTCCTCCATCTCATCGAACTGGCGTGCCAGCACTTCGAGTTGGGCAGACAGCGCCCATTCCGCGTTGTAGTGCCGCTCGATGATCCACTGCTTGGCCGCGCCGGTCAGCGCCTCGTCATGCAGCAGCATCAGGTGAACATCGAGCAGCGCCGCCAACTCGTGCGGCGCATCGCTGGGCAGATCGGCCTTCAGCGTTTCCAGCTCGCGCACGACCTCGTCACGCGCTCGCACCGCGCGGGCAATCTCCGCCTCGATCCGGTCCTCGGCGATGAAGTAATGGGCGACGTCGATACGGCTCGAATTGACGAGCACGGCCCGGCCGATAGCCACGCCTCGCGATACCGGAATGCCGAAGACCTGGAAGCTCATGCGCCGACTTTAGCAGCGCGATCCCGAGCCTTGCGCCCGGGCAGTTTCTTCTTTACTGGCCTTCGCCAAACTTGTCATTCACCAGCGCCGTGATCGCATCCTGCGCGGCCTGCTCATCGGCGCCATCGGTCTCCAACTCCACCTGCGAGCCGATGCCGGCCGCCAGCATCATCACGCCCATGATGCTCTTCGCATTCACGCGTCGATTGTTCCGGCTCATGAACACGTCGCACTTGAACGCGCCGGCGAGCTTGGTCAGTTTTGCGGATGCGCGGGCATGGAGACCCAGCTTGTTGCTGATGGTGAGCGTGGACTTGATCATGAATGGATGAAGACGACTTACTCGGGTTTCTGGGAAGGGGCGGGAACAACAACAGCAGATGCCGGAATGTCGGCCACGACGACGCCCGCCCGCCCGCCTTCGGCGGCCAGGCCCACCAGCGCGTCCAGCGGCTGATCGGCGTAGCACAGCGCGCGCCAAAGCATCGGCGCGTTCAATCCGCTGACGAGACGCCGCTGCCCTTGCGGGTCCAGCAGGAGGCGCGCGCCGTTGTTCGGCGTGGCGCCGAACACGTCCGTCAGGATCAGCCACTCGGCGTGGGCGGACTGCGCCATCAGCGCACGGCCTTCGCGCTCGACATCCTCCGGCGACATCGCGGGCGTCACGTCGAGCACGGCCAACTGGGGCGCACAGTTCGGGAAAGTGTGCTCGGCCACCGCCTTCATGGTGGAGGCAAGCGGCGCGTGGGCAATCAACAGCAATCCGGGCATGGCGGCATTATCACGGGCGCCCGGATTCAGTGAATCTCACCGAGCCAAGGAAGCTGTTCCAGGTCGCATCATCGCTGTCGGCCCGCGGCCCCAGCATCACCGCCTGATAGACACGCAGACCACGGCTGAACACCGCTACTCGGGCCTGTTCCTGCGCACTCGTCAGTTGCTGAGCCAAGGCTTGCGGATTTGGCGTCATGCCCGGCACCTGCACGGCCTGCGTAGGCGCTGCGGAGGAAGCCCCGAGCTTTTCTGCCAGCGATTGACGCATCTGCCCCAGAGCGAGCTCCACCTGGGCCGGATCCTGCAGGTCCGCCCAGGACAGCGCAAAACTCAGGCCCGCCGCCTTGCACTGGGCCAGGCCCATCTGCGGCCGCTTCGCCTGTTCCGGCTTGCAAGGGAACATCGCCTGGAGTTCCGAACCTTCCGGGCGTACCTCGCGCCAGTCGAGGCTGGGCGAACAGGCGCCAAGGCCCAGACCGAAAACCAGCAGAACGCAGCATCGCTTCATCGTCATGGCGGCATTATCGAAGGCCGTTTCGCGAGGCTGCTCCACAATCGCCGCCATGCCGAACGACGATCTCCCGCCGCCTTCCGCCGCCCTGCCGCCGATGTCCCTCGCGGGAGTCCGCGTGCTTGATCTCTCCCGCGTGCTGGCCGGCCCCTGGTGCACACAGACGCTGGCCGACCTGGGCGCCGACGTTGTCAAGGTCGAGCGCCCTGGCGGCGGCGACGACACGCGCAGCTGGGGCCCGCCCTATCTGAAGGACGACCAGGGTGCCGACACGGCGGAAGCCGCCTACTACCTCGGCGCCAATCGCAACAAGCGTTCGATCGCGATCGACATCGCGAGCCCCGCGGGCCAGGAGCTGATCCGCCGTTTCGCCCGCGGCTCCGATGTGCTGGTCGAGAACTTCAAGGTCGGCGACCTGGCTCGCTACGGGCTCGACGCCGCGACGCTGATGGCGGAGAACCCCGGCCTCGTCGTCTGCTCCATCACCGGCTTCGGCCAGACCGGGCCGTACCGCGAACGCGCCGGCTACGACTATGCCGTGCAGGGCCTCGGCGGCCTGATGAGCGTCACCGGCGAGCGTGACGACCTGCCCGGCGGCGGCCCGCAGAAGGTCGGCGTCGCCGTGGCGGACCTGTTCACCGGGCTCTATTCCGCGGTCGCCATCCTCGCCGCGCTGCGCCACCGCGATGCCACCGGCCAGGGCCAGCGCATCGATATGGCCCTGCTGGACACCCAGATCGCAATGCTTGCCAACCTGGGCGCCAACTATCTCTGCACCGGCCGCGCACCCGGCCGTATGGGCAACGCCCACCAGAACATCGTGCCCTACCAGACCTTCGAGGCCAGCGACGGGCACCTGATCCTCGCCGTCGGCAACGATGGCCAGTTCGTGAAGTTTTGCGAGATCGCCGGCCGCCCCGATTGGGCGCAGGACCCGCGCTTCGCCCGCAACGCCGACCGCGTCCGCCATCGCGAGCTGCTGGTGCCACAGATCGCCGCCGTGCTGAAGACGCGCCCGCGCCAGGAGTGGCTCGGGCGATTCGAGGCCGCTCACGTACCCTGTGGTGCGATCAACGATCTGGCCGAGGCCTTCGCGGACCCGCAGGTCCAGTCACGCGACATGACGGTGGCCATGCCCCATCCGTTGACCGAGCAGTTGCGCCTCGTCGCCAGTCCGCTGAAGCTGTCCGCCACCCCGGTGGCGTACCGGCGTGCCCCACCGCTGCTGGGCGAGCACACGCGCGAACTGCTGGAGCAAATCGGCTGCGACGCGCAGCAGATCGACACGCTGCTGCGCGAGGGCATCGTCGGCTGACACATCCGCGTCACGCTCGCCGCCTCTGGCGGCGTGAGAAATCACACGCGCCCTCGCCCATGACGCGGCGCGACCTTGATTCCACCCGATCGCGGGATGGACGCTGCAGGGGCGAGCCGGAACCATGACGCTCCACCGCAAAACCGCGCGGCCATCAATCCCGCACTTCCTGCAATCCTTCCAGCGATGTCCAACCCGCCTCCTGCTCCCAGCGCTGCCGCGGCGGCGAACGATGCCGCGCAGGGCCCCGGCCAACTGCAGTGGGCGGATATCGTCCAGCAGCTCGGCGCGGAGATCGCCGGGCCACTGAGCACCGCACTGGAGCGCATCCACGGCCTGATCAACACGGGCCAGATCGACCGCCAGAGCCTGCGCGCGCTGCGCGAGGCCGTCAGCCAAGCGCGCGAGGCCGGCATGGTCGGCCAACAACTGGCGCGGCTCGCCTCGGGCCGGCTGCGGCTGTCGCGCGAACGGCTGCACCTGACGCAGCTGCTGCGTGGCGTGCTGGCGCACCGCAGCCGCGAGACGCAGGCGCGCGGCATCCAGGTTCGCCAGATGCTGAAGCCAGTCGAAGTGATCGCCGACGGCGCGCTGATGTTCTCGCTGCTGAATGCGCTGATGGACTGGGCGCTGGCCGGCACGCATTCATCGATCGACCTGCGACTGGACCTGACGCCCTGGCCGGTCAAGGCGCGGCTGGTCTGCCGCTTCGCCAACCGGGCGCTCGACATGGCGGACGACCCGCACGCCGTCGACGCGCCGCAGTCTGCCGGGCTGAACTCGCTGGCCTGGCGCCTGGTCGAGCAGACGGCGCTGACGATGGGCGTGCTACCCGTCCGCGAAGACGAACATGGCATCACCGTGCTGATCCTGGAATTCGCCCATCCGGTCAGCGACGAGCCGGGCTTCTCCGATGTGCAGCCCGACGCCGACGCGCTCGTTGACACTCGTCAGCCCGAAACGCATCAGCATTCGGGCAATTCGAAGCCGCTGGCCGGCAGCCACCTGCTGATCGTGACCGGCAGCCGCGAGCTGCAACAGCAGATCCTGGCCGCAGTGGCCCACATGGGGCTGATCGTCGACCTCGTCAGCTCGGCCGACGAAGCCGCCGCGTTCTGCCAGGAAGGCCTGCCCCACGGCATCCTGTTCGACGCCGCCCAGCGCGGTCCCGCGCTCGACACGCTGCGCGCCGGGGTGCTGAGCGAGGTGCCGAACTTCAGCTTCGTCGAAGTGCTGGACGGCGAGCAGCCGATGCTGCCTTCCAGCGCCAGCGCGGACGGCCTGGGGCGAATAGCGCGCAGAGACTTGACGGCACTGCTGCCCTCGATGCTGCTGTTCGAGATGGCCCGGGGGATTTGAGGCCCGCGAGCAGGATGCCCGCTGCCGGACTAAACTTCCGGCCCATGACACCGACGCGCCGCCTCCTCGTCCCCATCGCCATCGCCGCGCTGCTCGCCGGCGCCGCTGCCCTGGCCTACGACACGCTGGGCAAGCGCGAGATGACGCCGCCCGTCAGCTACGTGCTGCTGGACGGCGAGAAGGCCGCCTCCTCGGAGTGGAAGGGCAAGGTGATGTTGGTGAACTTCTGGGCCACCAGCTGCGAGACCTGCATGCACGAGATGCCGCAGATCATCGCCACCCACGAGAAGTTCAAGGACCGCGGCTTCGACACGCTGGGCGTGGCAATGAGCTACGACCCGCCCGCCTTCGTCGCCAGCTACGCCCAGAGCCGCAAGCTGCCCTTCGGCGTCGCGATCGACAACACCGGCGAGATCGCCCGCCAGTTCGGCCGCGTGCAGCTGACGCCGACGACGGTGCTGATCAACAAGCGCGGCGAGATCGTCAAGCGCTACGTCGGCGAGCCCGACTTCGCCGCCCTGCACGGGCTGGTCGAGAAGTTGCTCGCCGAGGGCTGATCAGGCGACCGCCGGCACGCCCGCCGCGTGGGCCTGCTGGTCCGCGTGGTAGCTGGAGCGCACCATCGCGCCGACGGCGGCGTGCGTGAAGCCCATCTTGTAGGCCTCGGCCTCGAACATCTTGAAGGTATCCGGGTGCACGTAGCGGCGCACCGGCAGATGGTGGCCCGACGGCGCCAGGTACTGGCCGATCGTCAGCATGTCGATGCCGTGCTCGCGCATGTCGCGCATCACCTGCAGGATTTCCTCGTCCGTCTCGCCGAGGCCGACCATGATGCCGCTCTTCGTCGGCACGCCGGGAACGGCCTCCTTGAAGCGCTTCAGCAGGTTCAGGCTGAACTGGTAGTCGGAGCCCGGGCGCGCTTCCTTGTACAGGCGCGGCGCGGTCTCGAGGTTGTGGTTCATCACGTCGGGCGGCGCGGCCTTCAGGATGTCCAGCGCGCGGTCCATGCGGCCGCGGAAGTCGGGCACCAACACCTCGATCTGCGTCTGCGGGCTCAGCTCGCGGACCTTGCGGATGCATTCGGCAAAGTGGCCGGCGCCGCCGTCGCGCAGGTCGTCGCGATCGACGCTGGTGATGACCACGTACTTCAGCTTCAGCGCGGCGATCGTCTTGGCCAGGTTCAGCGGCTCGTCCACGTCCAGCGGATCGGGCCGGCCGTGGCCGACGTCGCAGAACGGGCAGCGGCGCGTGCACTTGTCGCCCATGATCATGAAGGTCGCCGTACCCTTGCCGAAGCATTCGCCGATGTTCGGGCAGGACGCTTCCTCGCAGACCGTGTGCAGCTTGTGCTCGCGCAGGATCTGCTTGATCTCGTAGAAGCGGGTGGACGGCGATCCCGCCTTGACGCGAATCCAGTCCGGCTTCTTCAGCGTCTCGGCCGGCACGATCTTGATCGGGATGCGCGCCGTCTTGGCCAGCGACTTCTGCTTGGCGGTCGCGTCGTAGTCGGCCGCGCTCTTTGCTTCGTGCGTGATGTTCTCGGTTGCCATGCAGGCCTCGTTATCAGGCGCTCGTCAGGTGCGCCGCAAGGCGCTCCCCGAGGCGCTGGGCCGCTGTGGGCCAGTCCGTAGAAACCCCGAGTGTAGCGAGGTCGACCGTTTCAAGCCCGGCGTAGCCGCAAGGGTTGATGCCGTGAAAGGGCGCCAGGTCCATCGCCACGTTTAGCGCCACGCCGTGGTAGGTACAGTGCCGGCTGACCTTGATGCCCAGCGCCGCCACCTTCCCGAGCCCGCGGAACGGATCGAGCAGATCGGCCGGGCCGGTCAGCGCCGCATGCGAGCCGGGCTCCTGCGGCCGCACGTAGATGCCCGGCGCGCCGGCAACGCGGTGGCCGGTGACGCCATAGCCGTCCAGCGTCTGGATCACGGCCGTCTCCAGACGGTAAACGTACTCGCGCACGAAGCAGCCCAGGCGCTGCAGGTTCACGAGCGGATAAGCGACGACCTGGCCCGGCCCGTGGTAGGTGACCTGGCCGCCGCGATTCGTCTGCACGACGGGAATGCCACCGGCGTCCAGCACGTGATCCGCCTTGCCGGCGATGCCTTGCGTGTAGGTGGGCGGGTGCTCGCAGAGCCAGAGTTCGTCCGGTGCGTCGGCGCTGCGTTCGGCCGTGAAGGCCTGCATCGCCTGCACGGTGGCAGCGTAGTCCACACGACCCAAAGTTTTCACGATCATGCGCGAAATGTTAGCGTCCGCCTCATGCGACTGCCTTCCCTGCTCCTGATCGCCCTGCTCGCCGCAGGCCCGGCCTCTTCGGCGCCCGACGCGCTGGCCACCGCCCTGACGAGCTATGAGGACGGCAACTACGCCGCCGCAGCCAAGGGCTTCCGCGCGCTGGCCGCCAAGCGCGTGCCGGTCGGCGAATACAACCTGGCGATGATGCACATCCGCGGCGAGTTGCCGAAGCCGGACATGCGCGAGGCGCAGCGCCTGCTGAAGCGTGCCGCGGCGAAGGGCTTCGTCAGCGCGGAGTGGGCGCTGGGGCAGTTCTATGAACAGGGGCTGGACGGCAAGCGCGACCTGGCGACCTCGTTCAGTTGGTACCTGCGCGCCGCCGAGCATGGCGACGTGACGGCGCAGGAGGCCGTGGCCACCAACTACTTCATGGGGCGCGGCGTCGGACACGACATGGCAAAGGCCGCGCACTGGTATCGCGAGGCTGCCAAGGGCGGCGACGTCGGCTCGCAGTACATCCTCGCGTCGATGTACGAGACCGGCGAAGGCGTCGCGCAGGACCTGCGCCTGGCGCGCTACTGGTACGACATCGCCGCGAAGAACGGCGACGATGCGGCGCCCTACAAGGTCCGGGAGCTCGATCAGCTCATCGGAACAAGCTCTTAGAGAACGACCTTCACCATCGGGTGCGTCGTCAGCGTCCGGTACAGCTCGTCGAGCTGCTCGCGGCTGGTCGCGGTGACGGTGATCGTCAGGCCCAGGTACTTGCCGCCCTTGCTGGGGCGCCGCTCGATGGTCGTGACATCGAAGCCGGGATCGAACATCTGCGCCACGACCGTGATCGCCTCGACGAAACCGTCCACCTGCTCGCCCATCACCTTGATCGGGAACTGGGACGGATATTCGATCAGCGACTCTTCGGGCGGGATGTCTTTGTTGATGTTCACGTCAATTGCAGCTTCTTGGCGCGCTGGTAGGCCTCGTACAGCCGCGCATAGACGGGGCCGGGCTTGCCGTGCAGCGCGCCGTGACCCACCGGCTGCTTGTCCAGCGTCGTCACCGGCAGGAGTTCGCGGCCGGCGGAGCTCAGCATGATCTCGTCGGCGGCGAACAGCTCGGCTTCCGAGATCGGCCGCAGGTTGTAGCCGATGCCCACTTCCTCGCACAGCTCCCGCAGCAGCTCGACGCGAATGCCTTCCAGCACCTGCTCGCTCTTAGGTGGCCCGAGTAGCGCGCCTTCCTTGGCGATCCAGACGTTGGAGGACGAGGCCTCGGTGACGAAGCCATCGCGCAGCATGATCGTCTCGGCGGCGCCCTGGTCGGCCGAGATCTGGCGCGCCAGCACATTGCCCAGCAGCGAGATGCTCTTGATGTCGCCGCGCTCCCAGCGGAAGTCTCGCGCGGTGATGCAAGCGACGCCGTGATGCCGCATCTCGGCCGACACGCCGGCGAACGGCGCCGCATAGGCGAACAAGGTCGGCGCGATATCCTGCGGCATCACGTGCGCACGCATCGCCACGCCGCGGGTCACCTGCAGGTAGACCAGCTGATCCTCGGCCGGCACCTGCGCGATCAGGCGTCGCGCGATCTCCAGCCACTGCGCGCGCAGCAGCGGGCAAGGGATGCGCAGCTTGGCGAGGCTGCGCTCCAGCCGGTCCATGTGCTCGTCGAAGCGGAACAGACGGCCGCCGTAAACCGGCAGCACCTCGTAGCAGCCATCGCCGAAGATGAAGCCGCGATCCATCGCCGACACCTTGGCCTCGGCCAGCGGCTGGTACGCGCCGTTCAGGTACGAGGGCAGATCGGGCAGGACGGCTGCATTCATCGTCGTCATCGTGCGCGGCTCCTGTGAAAGCGTTGTCGATTAGATCACTTGATCCAGAGGCGCAGGGCATCCCAGGCACGGCCCAGGAGGCCGGCAAGTTCCACTGGTTCCTGCACCACCAGGGGTACCTCGGCAACCGGCGCGCCCGATGCGGTCGTGACCTTCAGCGTACCGACGCGCTGGCCCTTGGCCAGCGGGGCCACCAGCGGATCGGTGTGCTGGACCTGGGTCTGCAGCTTGCCGCCCTCGCCGCGCGGCACGGCCACGTAGACCGGGCCGGCAGGGCCGAGCTTGGCCGTCTTCTCGGTACCCTTCCAGACCGGCACCGTGCTGACCGCCTTGTCGCCCTCGAACAGGCGCACCGCATCGAAGGCGGTATAGCCCCAGTTCAGCAGCTTCTGGCTCTCGCTGGCGCGCGCCTCCTTCGAGGCCGTGCCCATCACCACGCTCAGCAGGCGGCGCTTGCCGTTCGGGAAATCGCGCTGGGCGCTGGCGACGAGGCAGTAGCCGGCCGCCTCGGTATAGCCCGTCTTCATACCGTCCACGCTGGGATCGCGAGTCAGCAGGACGTTGCGGTTGCCCTGCTTGATCTTGTTGAAGGTGAAGTCCCTCTGCGAGTAGTACGGGTAGTACTGCGGGAAGTCCTGGATGATGTGGGTGGCGATAACCGCGACGTCGCGCGCGCTGCTCTTGTGGCTGGCATCGGTGATGCCGGTCACATTGGTGAAATGCGTGTTCTTCAGGCCCCAGGCCTGAGCCTGGCGGTTCATCATCTCGACGAACTGCTCGACCGATCCGCCCACCCCCTCGGCCAGTGCCACAGCCGCGTCACCGCCGGACTGCACGATCAGCCCGCGCAGCAACTGGTCAACCGTCGGGGTCATCGTCATGTCGATGAACATCACCGACTCACCCGACCTGCCGCCCCTCGATTCGTCCCAGGCGCGCCGGGAGACGGGCAGTGTCTGCTCCAAGGTCAGGCGCTTCTGCTTCAGTGCGTCGAAGACGACGTAGGCGGTCATCAGCTTGGTCAGCGAAGCGGGATCCTGCGGCGCATCGGCCTCGCGCTCGGCCAGCACCTTGTTGGCGGTGACGTCGAGCAGGATGTAGTTGCGAGCGGCCAGCTCGGGTGGCTGGGGGGCCTGCG
>Ga0247779_1001505_pt1 | contig 11141 bp, 8 predicted proteins | sample UWRJL221509R5_FD_179925 | JGI IMG/M metagenome (GOLD analysis project Ga0247779, IMG submission 179925) | Plant litter microbial communities from Arlington Agricultural Research Station in Wisconsin, United States - UWRJ-L221-509R-5 | ecosystem: Environmental > Terrestrial > Plant litter >...
GTCCAGCTGCGAGCCGCCAGCATGGACGTTGGTAACCGAAACGCCGGTTGCGGTGCCGGCATTGGGTGCGAAGGTCGTTTGTGGATTTTCCACCGAAACCGCGAGCCAGAGTTCCTTGCTCCAGTTCTTAGTGACACGGATCTGCGGTTGGCGGGCCCAGTTGAAGCCCACGACGTACTGGGCGTCGATGGTGGCTGGCGGTACTTCGTTGCGCGGTGTGATGCCGTGGCTATTGAGTGTCACCAGCGACCAGTTCTGGCCAGCCAGAAGTTCAAGGCCCAGCGAATCCCAGTCGATGGTGCCGTAAAGATTGCGGACGCGCAGGTTGAAGGAGTTGCTTTCGTTGGAGTTGGCCGTCTGGGCAGCACCTAGAAAGTCGAACTCGTCATACATGGCCAGATGGGTGTCTGAATCGACATCGCCCTGCACCAAAAGGCTCAAGCGGCTCTGACGCGCGGTGCCGCGGATTTCCGACATGTGGCCGACCGGCTGGTTGGCAAACGGCACGCCGCTGAAACTGGAGCCGATATCAGCGGATTCGCTGCGCGAACGATAAACGCTTTCCATCGCCAGAAAGCCGCCGAGCGTAACGCTGACGCCGCCGAAGTTCATGCTGGCGTCGGCCCATGCGGGCGAGGCAGCAAACATCGCGGTGATCGCGCAAGCGCTGGCGCATTTGGAGAGTCTGAATTTCATTTTAATATGTCCCGTTCCCACTCACGGCCAAGAGCGGCCGCTACGCGCGTGGGTAGTCGTGCGCCACGACAGTTTTGCTACGGCGACGTTTTATAAGTGGATTTTAATGTAGCTTTTAATTGGCTTTCATTTTCGCACCGAATGATCGTTGCAAAGATGTAAGTCACAGTCTTGATGTCATGTGCCCGCAACAATATCGCCGTATCGCCAGACCCTGCGCAGATGGTTGCGCGCGATGGATAGGGGTTTTGATGAAGACGAAGAACATTGTGCTGGGCGTTGCAACGAGCATGTTATTGTGCGGTGCCGCTCACGCTGTATCGCTCACAGGTGCAGGTGGTACTGCGATCTATCCGGTATTGCAGGTGTGGGCACAGAAATACGCCCAGCAGACCGGTGACCAGGTCAACTATCAGGCTATCGGTTCAGGTGGCGGCATCAAGCAGATCGAAGCCAAGACGGTAGACTTTGCAAATTCCGACAAGCCGCTGACGCATGCCGATCTTTCCGCGAACGGGCTGGTACAGTTCCCGCAAGTGATCATCTCGATCGTGCCGATCGTCAATCTGCCGGGCATCAAGTCCGGAGATATGGTCTTGAGCGGCGCGGTACTCTCCAAGATCTATCTGGGACAGATCACCAAATGGAATGATCCGGAAATCAAGGCGCTTAATCCCAAGCTCAACCTTCCCAGCACGGCAATCTTGACGGTGCATCGCGCGGACGGCTCGGGCACGACATTCAACTTCGCCAATTATCTGAGCAAGGTAAGCCCGGAATGGGCCAGCAAGGTCGGCGCCGATACCGCCATCGAATGGCCTAATGGCGTCGGCGGCAAGGGCAACGCTGGCGTGGCGGCTTCCGTGCAACAGACATCGGGCTCGATCGGCTATGTGGAATATGCCTACGCCATACAGTCCAAGCTAGTCTATACCGATATGACCAATGCCGCCGGAAAGCGTGTGCGTCCGTCACTGGAGGCTTTCCAATCGGCCGCGTCCAATGCCGATTTTACGAAAGTGCAGGATTTCTACGAGATCCTGACCAATGAACCCGGCGCCGCAAGCTGGCCGATTACGGCGGCGACCTACATGCTGATGCGCGCCGACTACCCGGCTGACAAGAACAAGCCGGTTTTGAAGTTCCTGGATTGGGCGCTGAAAAGCGGCCAGGACGATGCCAAGAAGCTCGACTATGTTCCTCTGCCCGACAATGTGGTCAAGCAGATCGAGGCGTCCTGGATGCAGACCTTAAAGCTCAAGCCCTAAGTAAGAGTAGCCGAAACTTGGGCCGGCTGGATCTTTGTTCGCCGGCCCGAGATTTTCATCTGCTTTGCTGCGATTTCCAGCACTGCAGTCTGACCAGAATGCAGCATCGCCAGCAGATATAAGAAGAGGGATGCAGACGCCTCTTCTATCACGAGTGTGCGCTGTGCATCGCAATCTTCGAGAAATCGGATGGCGGTGCGCAGATAGCTTTGTGCAGTCACCAGATGCTCATCGCTGGCATCGCGCACCAGGCTGCTTGTTTCCAGTGCTGCTATAGCCAGTGATATCAATCGCCAAAGTGTGCGTCCGCGCTCGCTTTGTCCCTTGCCAGCATAGCCCAGTTTGGCCAGAGCAGTTTCTAATATCGGCAGAATTGCCGCCGGTGCGGCAGTTTCGACGTCCAACGCTTCGCCAATAGACACCAGAGAGCCCAGCAAGAGGTTTGGCAGGCCGTCTGGCGCGGGACGCGCTACTTTGGCTGGCGCTTTGCGTGTAGTGATTTCCTTGCGCAGGCGCGCACGGTTCTGCCAGGCGCGCCGCAATTGGGGCAGGGGAATCCAAAAGCCCTTGAGCCACAAAGTAATGATTGTCGCGTCGCTGCGTCCGTGACGCGCGAGGCAGTCGTGGACAAGCTCTGCCTGTGCCAGGATGTTGGGCTCGCGCCAATAATAGCTGCGACCGTTGCCAACACCGCTGCTGGCAAGCGGCGGTAGCAGCCCTTCCTTGCGCCAGTTTACCAATCGGCTCAGTGCAACGTCACGCCCTCCAGCGGCGAGCGCGAGCACAAGCTCGCGTTCGGACACACTGGTATCGGGCCTGTATCGCACTGGGGCTTATCGTTTAATGCCCGTCGAAAATAGCCAGCGAACATGAACGCCACTTCTGCCCGGAATGAAAAACCATTCAGAAATGGGCCGATATGCAAACCGATTTGTAATCTAAGCGCGAGGCTGGAAGAAGATGAAAGCGTATAGTCTGACCTGGTTAGGAATCCCGAAGTATCGCGACACCGCGCTACAATCTCGTACACTTGAAGCCTACATGGGGGCCACGGGCGGGAAGGAACTCTCGATTACCCTGTGATGGTTGAAGCGTTCTGGGTATTGGAGCGCCTCGATAATCTCGACGATATGCAAACCCAATTCAGCGGAAAGCCTGTGCGGTTGGTTTTTCCGTATGGAATCCAGCATATCCTGAGGCCCACGAAAGAAATCCACGGGCTTTCCTTGCGCCGCCTTGTTGAAGCGCCCCATGTCCAACTGCTGAAGGCGCTGTGATCCGCCGTGTGGGCGGTATCGGTTCGCCAGGCGTCGCACCTTTTTAAGGACCTTCATCGCCAGGTGAGGTGAATGATGCCCGTTGGGGCTGCGGTGCACCCTGACGGCATACTTGTCGTTGCGCAGATGGGGCACGCGAATATAGCCTTCATCGCCAATCACGGTAATGGATTTGTCTTCCGGTGCAACCAGCCCCAGCGTAATGCGCGCCACAACACCATCGTCGTATTGGATGCACCCACTCGAAAAATCTGGCGCCATCAGGTCTACGGGCATGCCTTTGTCGGGTATCTGACAGGATGCAAATGCCGTCACGCTGCGCGCGGGCCCAAAATACGCCGCCAGCCAGGTCAGCACGTAGCCCGCATGTTCATAGGTGCAGCCGGTCTCGAATTCGTCTTTGGCGGGCCATGATGCACCGGAGGTCGACCGCCAGGTCCATGGCTTTTCCATGGGGGCGATCATGCCGTCATCATAATTGGCATAGACAAGGCGGACTTTCCCGACGGCGCCATCGCGGATAGCTTTTCCCAGGGTTTGGGCGGTGTCGCTCAGCACGCTACAGGGCGCACATCCGATCCGCACATTGTTTGCAGCGGCTAGTTCAACGAGTGCACGCGCTTCCCCAATCGAGAGGCCCAGAGGCTTTTCCGTATAGACGTGTTTTCCAGCTTTGAGAGCAGCAGCGCTGATCTCAAAATGGCTGCGGGGATTGCTGAGATTGAGCACCATGTCGATGCCCTGGTCAGCCATGATCGCGTCAAGGCTCGGGTAGGGCTTGGCTGAATAATGCCGGCAAAAGGCATCAAGCCGTATTGGATCGCGATCATAGACGCCTGATAGAGTGAAGTCCGGGTGACCACGCAGGTTGTGCATGTAAAAGTCTGCAACGAACCCGCATCCGACAATGGCGATGTTCATGCTGGCCAACTCCCCCGACGTTGCGCGGTGATGCCGTTCTTTTGAAATATCAGAAACGCCCACTGCTACCGGTAGAAGTGCATGTTTCCCTTGGCAACCCGCAAATTGGGTATTGGGGCATTACCTATGGGCGTAAGGAGGCATTTGCCATAGAGCGTGCTCCCTGGCCAGGTGCCAACCGGCAACGGCGGCAGCCTTCTCATGTTTACACGTGCGTGTTCAAGCTCATACGCGCAGCGTCTTGGTTTGCGTGAAGGAAGATCATGCCGCGGTATTCACACCATGCGATGGAAGTTGATCTTTCCAGATTCAAGCCGTATCGAAGCTGCTACCAGCGATATGCCACTTGAAAGCCAGCAAAGTTTGCGCTCGACGCGGTCGTGCCAACAAGCTCACCGCGCAATGCGTTGCCCGGCATTTGAGCGGTTTGCGAGACTGGACGGGTCCCATCAAAGAGGTGAGAAATCGAAACCTTGAGATCTAGGGCTTGCGTCGCGTGATAAGTAGCGCCCGCGGCGATCCAATAACGCGTGGCGTCGGGAATACGGGTGCTTACGGTGCTGTCTGGTACTGGTGTGCCGTCATACGAGAGGCCGGTACGCAATACCCATTGGTCATCGGCAGCATATTCTGCGCCCAGCGAAGCCATCCAGGCCTGCTTCCATTGTGTATTGGTGACTTCCACGGGCTGAACCGGGTTGGCGGCCACGATGTTCAGTGCATCAAACGTTGACCAGTCCGTCCGTTCAAGTTCAGCCAGAGCAGTCCATCTGGTTCCGAATGTTTTGCGTAAACCCAGCGAAATAATATCGGGCGTTGCGAGTTTGGTGCGCGATGTCGTGTTGTCAAGCAAGCCTGTTGCTGCACGAATTGCGGCTCCCAAGCCGGCGTCGTCTAAACTAAATGTCCAAGGACCTTTCAGGGTATGATGTATGGTCGAGCGATAGGACAGCCCGACAGTCCAGTCATCCGGTAAAACGGCACGCGCTCCCAGGACATAGCCATATGCCCAGCTGTGCGCATTTACGGCCGAATAGCCATCCATGCCGCCGGGAATGCTGCCCGGAATTTGGGACACCGCACCCAGTGTGCCGATGTCAGCGGCGCTGGAAAACGCGCCTTTTGCATATTGGGCCTGGAAACCACCCGCCAGAATAATCCCCGGTGCGATATCATAGGCAATGACCGGAGTGATGTTCGTGGCTGTGAGTTTGGTCTGCGATCCATAGTAACGGCCGGCCCAGGTCGTGGGATAGTCCGTGTTGACGCCCCATGGGACGGACACGGAAAGGCCAACAGACCAGCGGTCGTTGAGGCGTTGTCGAATGGCGATATCCGGTACCAGGGCGTTGCGTACGAAGCCATGCGGGTGGGAACCGCCTCCGGTCGGCGTTCCTGCTGATGTCAGGGCTGTTGTGTAATCCGCCGTCGTACTTGGCATGATCGATATCACGCCTATCGAGATGTCGCCTCCGTCCGTCACGCCCGCGGCGGCCGGATTGTAACTCAGATAGCTTGCATCTGTGCCGGTGGCGGCAGCGCCGGCATATGCCGACCCCATGGAATCTGTGCTTTCCTCGTGCAGACCGAAGCCCGCGGCGAGCGCCGGCATGGGCGCAGCTACCATCAGTAGGAACGCAATATGGCTATGCCGCACGTGAGTTTTCCTCAGAAAGGATGGCTCGAGCGACCGTCTATTGTTACGCCCACGCCGTTTCTACGGAATACATCTTGTCCCAGAGCAGGAAATATAAAGTTAATGCGTAAACCGCCAACGCATACTTACTCCGCTCAGGTGGGGGTGCCGTCAAAGTCCGTCCAGCACATGCGATCGAAATCAAAGAGTTTGCAGGCGCGGTAGATCTTGCGATAGGCGCTGAAAGTGAGGGTATAGGACACGTGCGGGATCCCGGCCTCCGCCAGCTCCTTTTGGGCTTCCAGCAGGTGATAAACCGGCGTTGTTGTCTGCATGTGGTGCGCGGTATGGGCCATGACCTGGGTATATACAGGGATGAGATTTATTGGCATTCGGACGAAAGCAGTGTCGGCTGCACCGTTTTGGAGGCGCTTCCACAATTGCGCATCATCGAACCACATGATCGCGGGATGGGTATGATTGAGGTACGTCGTGAAGCCCATCAGGTAGTTCCAGATCGCAAATGGGAACACCCAGGCTATTAACAGCGTGAGCCAAGAGGAGCGGTCGGGAGATAGCAGATGTCCCGCTGCAACAATCCCGCCAAGGGTCAGGCAGAGTCCGCTCAAAGCGAAAAGGCAATCAGGTAGATGCCGCTTCCAGTGCTTATTTACCTCGGGTGCGAGCGGCAGCAGCATTCTGTGAGGCCAGAATTCACAGTAGTAATAGATAAGTGGGCCAAAGGGGCCGCGGTAGATTCTTTCCAGCCATTGGCGGGGTTTGGTCGCGGCATCGTATTCGGCCTTGCTCATGGGCGCCCATACGGTATCGCATCCCTTCAAATTTGTGCGGGCATGATGGCCGTGATGATGAATTGTGCGCCAAAGGCTGGTGGCATGCGCGCACGGAACAAAAGCAAGGCGCGCGAGCCAACGATTTAGACTTTGACTTGGTACCAGGCTTCCATGGGCTGCATCGTGACCAAGTATGAACAATAGCGCGATGAAGACACCGTTGCCTAACGCGCAAAGGAGATTGATTGCGAGCCCGAGAGGCATGAGCGCCCCGGCCAATGTCAGGAAATATATCACATAGTGCGAAGCGAACAACAAAAGGCCCGTGCGCGTCGAACGCACATCGTACTGAGCTTTGTCTGGATCTGGCCAACGCTCTCTGGAAAGAAAAGGCTTTACGGAGAGAGCAGTCATTCAAATATCCGCTTTCGAAAGCGGGATCATCTGCGGGAATGACTAACGAAGTCTATCTGCGTGCCACAGACACATCTATCAAAGGTTAATCAGTTATTACCGGAGATGCGCGCAGGTGAGCCTTGTCTAGGCGGCAACGTCACCGTATCCGCACCAGCGTTGACGCTGTGGATCGTATAATTTGCAGTCCCGTATCAAGCGCCAGTGATAAAGCGGTGTCCAAGTTTCAACCACGACTGGGGCCGTTGCGGTCGCGATGACGTTTTTCTCCGCTTCCTTCAAAGCGTACATCGGGATTACCGGGTTTGCGTGATGTGCGAGGTGCTGCATCACGCGATGAAAAAACCAGTCAAATACTTCCGGCAAGGTAATGTGAACGGTCCCATCCAGCTTTTGCTGATGTGTTGAGAAACGGCCCGTTGGCATGAGCCATTGCACCCTTGGACCGGTATGCTGAACTATCGTGACAAAGGAGATAAACAGGTTCCACACGAGAAACGGAACAAGCGTCCCAAAAACAGCGCTGTTGATCAGCGCAGCTTTCAACGTCCCATGCGCACCGAAATAAGCCAAAGCGGCTAGTCCCAGAATCCAGGCGACCAGCCATGTGTAGACAAGTGCAATGTCCAGCCAGTCTTTCGTCCGAAGGTTGTGATCGGATTTTAGGAAAGGCAAAAACATATTGGGCAGCCAGATATCAACCAAGTAGAAAAACGGCTGGCCAATCAGGCTGCGCATAAAACGATAATAGAGCCTTTGCATTCGCGATGCCGCGCGATACTGGCCCGGCGTCATGGGGGAGTAGGCATTATCAATCCCGATTTGAGCCGTGTAACAGTGATGTATCTGGTTGTGATGGTATTCCCAGCGACTGTACGGATGCAGTGCCGGCAAAAATGCCATGGTACCGATCATCCGATTTAGCCAGCGGACGCGCGTAAAGCTTCGATGAGCAGCGTCATGGCCTATGATGGCGAGATTGGCGGTGAACACCCCCGCGAGCGCTCCAAACGCATATTTTGCGGCCAGACTGTCAGCCAGGACAGCCTGCACCGCACAAAAAGCGAATGCCGCAACCGAAGCCATAAAGATTGCGAGAGGAAGCACCAGCTTTCGCTTCGCGACAGGTAAATGCGCGCGCTCTGACGCGACAGGGAGGTCCTGGGCGGCCACGATCCCGTTCATGAAAATGCCCTGTCGCCAGCGAAAAATGGTTAATTATTGCTTAACACCTTTTTCAGCCGACAACAATACCCGCCAACATTCCATGGCGGCCCGTCGTCAAGAGAAGCGCGAATTGCACATTATTTATGACGTGCTGCCAGTGTGGCGAGCGGACAAAGCTCCCCATCGGCCGCGGATGGCCGGTTGAACCATTGTAATGACCGACATTACCGGTCGGGGTAATGCGGGCCTGCCACACTCCTTGATGAGTTTGAGTGCTACCTGCCGGCTTTTCAGTCCAGCGGCATGAACAGGGTGCAGATATTGATGGGCAAAACCCGCACCAGGCTGGCTGGGTCCGGGCGCCCGGTTTTTGCGTCGCGGTTCTGGTTGGCAGTCAGCAGATGCGTGTCGACAGCAACGATGGCGACGTTGCACGACATGCCCACCAGGTGCGCTGGCAGATGGTGCGTCATGCGGTGGCAACAAATTTCACTTACCCGGCGCGGGGGGCGGCGGACATGGTCAGCGCCAGGCGCGCATGGTTGAACCGCTCCATAGTAACAATCAAGTTCTGGTATCGCCTTTCGCCGCGCACCGAAAGCTTATGACATGACGTCGTCGCGCGATCTTGCGGTCGCGATGTGTGCAAGAGCGGTTATGTCTGTCGCCATCATCACCAGACACAGCAAGCGCGTGCAGGGCACATAATCCTCCTACTGATTATTTGCTATCCTATGGATCTGGCACCGTTTTCATCAAGACGGGAGCGACTATACCGCTTTGCAGCAAGTTGCGGCGGCGATTCAAAACCGCACGCCATCTCTCATCAGATGAGAGTGGCACGCGTCAGAATTTTGACACTCCCCAAACGCGCCGACAAGGTTTCCATGCTGCGCCATCGGGCCAAAAGAGCGCGGAGCGATGAAGGAAATAACGGGGAAAATTCCATGAGAAACGTTTCGCGGCATTTGAAGCTCGGTGGTTCCACCATGGCATTGGTCGCCATTACGACGATCGCGCCAGCGCTCGCGCAAGTTCCAGCACAGACGACCGCCCAAAACGCTGGGGTAGGCGTTGAGGAAGTCACGGTTACTGGCACGAGCATTCGTGGCGTGGCGCCGGTAGGTGCGAACGTTATCACGGTAGGGCCGGAAGATATCGAGAAGCAAGGAGGGCAAACCCTGGATGAAGTCCTCAAGCAGGTTCCTTCTCTTTCCAGCATGGGCCAAGTCGGGCAGGGGCAGCACAACAGCACGTATTTCTCGCCCAATATCCATCAGCTAGGTGCCAGCGCCTCTGGTTCGACTTTGGTGATCATGGACGGCTTGCGCTTTCCGCTGGGCGGAACGAGCCACTCCCAGCCCGATCCATCAATCATTCCTACCATCGCCATCCAGCGGGTGGAGGTCTTGGCGGATGGTTCGTCTTCCATCTATGGCTCGGATGCCGTCGCTGGTGTCGTGAACTTCATTACGCGTGACAGCTTTGATGGCTTACAGATACAAGCCGAAGGCGGGGGTGCCGACAACTACTCGAAGTACAATCTCAGTGCGTTAGCGGGCGGCAGCTGGGATCACGGCAGCGCTTTCATCGCTATTCAGCACTCTTATATCAGCGATCTTGCCTTGTCGGCGCGGGTCAGCACCCAGAACTTCATACCTCAGGGTGGCACCAACCAACGAAGCTTCAATTGCTCGCCCGCGACCATAACTCCCGCGGGTTCCACACTGATCTATCCGTCGGCGACCTCCACCGCTCCCATCGCCAATACCCAAGCCAACGCGTTATGCGATAATATCAGCGGCGATTACGTTCCCAAGGAAACACGCGATAACCTCCTTGCCAAGTTCAAACAGGAATTTGGCAATTTGACATTGACCGCCACGGGGCTGATCGCCAATCGCAAAGATGTGACTTATTCCAGCGCCGGCACGATCAGCGCCACCGCTTTCGGGGCCGGCAATCAAGCAAATCCGTTCTATACCAACCCACCCGGCGTCGCCGCCACGTCGCAGACGGTGCGCTACGACTTTAGCCAACTGATACCGCAATCCATCCAGCCGCAAGGTGCGACTGACATTTATGCTGCCTTGAATGCAAAATATGAATTCGATCACGGCTTCCTGAAGGGATGGCAGGCCAATGCCTGGGCGGTGGCTGCACAGGACAATTCTTATGCCGATGTCTATGGTGGCTTCTGCAATAGCTGTGCGCTGCAGGCCCTGAATGGTACGACGAGTACCAGCGGGTCTTTGACGACACCTTCCATCGTTGGGACGACCGTCAATGCACAGCAGCTACCCCTGACGACAGCCAATGCCTTGGATGTGTGGAATCCGGTTTCATCGAACCGCACCTCCGCTGCCACGATAAAATCGTTGACCAGCACCAATTCTACGACCGATCAGATCGACAGCTTTACTCAGTTTAAGATCGGTGCCAACGGTCCGTTGTTCGATCTGCCGGGCGGCACGGTCAAGGCCGCGATCGGGGCAGAGACCGTCAATTATGGCCTTGTGCAGAAAGTGACGAAGACGAGCGGTATCGGGCCGTCCAGCTTTGGCTCTGGATTTAGCGTATTTCATTTTCCGCGCTCGGTGCGTTCGGTATTCGGCGAGATCGATGTACCGATCATTTCGCCCGAAATGGCTGTGCCGCTGGTCAATAAATTCGAAGTCGATATTTCAGGCCGCTATGACGATTATTCCGACGTCGGTGATACCTCCAACCCCAAATTCGCGGCGGATTGGACAGTAATTCCCGGCTTTAAGCTACGCGGCAGCTATTCCACGTCGTTCGTCGCACCCCAGCAAGATAGCGTCGGTGATCCCAATCAGAATTATCGTGCGGCGTATGGCGGCGCTGGATTATTCTCGACGCCCACCAGCTTTCCCACTGCACTTTACCCGGGAACGGCGGGCGTGCTGCCCGGTTGCCCGGCGGGTGCCACCACCTGCCAGGTCGGCAC
>Ga0247779_1001506_pt1 | contig 11140 bp, 13 predicted proteins | sample UWRJL221509R5_FD_179925 | JGI IMG/M metagenome (GOLD analysis project Ga0247779, IMG submission 179925) | Plant litter microbial communities from Arlington Agricultural Research Station in Wisconsin, United States - UWRJ-L221-509R-5 | ecosystem: Environmental > Terrestrial > Plant litter >...
CAGAAGCATGCCGATCATCCGATCAACTAGCGTTGGGCCTGTCGATACACCGCCCATATCATTTGACGCCGATAGAGACCCAAGATTAGTCTTCATAACCCCAGGCTCATTATGCAGCCCCAGTCCAATTTCACACTGGTCCAAACCTGTCCCAGTTGCGCCTGCTGACCCCCAACCTTGGATGACGAAGGACTAAAATTAGTGAGCGTTTGAAAATAAATACAAGTCTTGACGGTCAGGTGCCAGACAAATTGCGGCTGACGTTGATGCTGAAGACGAAAAATAAATGGAAGGAAAGAAAAAGTCAGGTTGAAAACCAAACCAGGTCCAATAAGCTCGCGTCGAAACCCATTCCTATTGATGAATCGCGACAACGAGAGGGGCTAGAAGCGCCAGCGGTACGGGATTTTGATATTAACAGACGGTACTATGGATTATAAACAGTGAGTAAAAAAACCAAACAGTGCGAAAAAGCAAAAGAGGACATAACCGAATGGTATTTCTTTATAAAAAAACAGGTTCGTGCAGCACCCTCAGCTCCTCAATTCTTCTTAACCTTCAAACCTCAACCTTTCCCACTTCACACTCAATATCTCCTCATCCCTAACTTTCTCCAGCCCGACAAGTTCCATCCTGATATAACCCACCAAATCAAGCATAACCTGCGGGTACGTGAGGTACTTGTCCACTTCCTCCGGAACGAAATCATGTATGCCCGGTCTGTCATCTTTCGTTTCTTCCTTTTCGAGATAAATTTTAGCAACATTGACGACTTCTCCACCGACAAGGTTGACTGCGCGTCGAGATTTGGGATCTGAGGTTGAGGATGGAGCAGACGGGGAAAAAGAAGGTTAAGCGATACCCTGCGCACCCCTCGCACCGAGAGAGTTCCTCCAAATCGCACCTGCCAGCTCCTGGTCCCCTCTCACCAGCCTAAAGATCACACGAAATGCCCATACCCATCCACTGTTCTTTGAAAATCTTCCTTTGGCTATTGACCAGCCTGTCCGGTGCCTTGCATAGGATCTTCGGTTTTCCATCGGGGGGTTTTTCCTTCTCCCGGAAGAGGTTTATTGGGGTTGGTATAGAAAGCTGACTCGAAGGTGTATGGTTTTTGCGGTTCAGAGGGAGGCTGGAGGACGGTGAGAATGCGGTCTTCGATATCGATGAAGAAGTGGCCAATGAGGGCTTGTTGGTAGGGTTTACCGACGTTCAGAGGAAGAGTCCGTAGGCGTACAGTGAGCATCCAGATGTGCAGGTTGGTCCCTGTGAACAAGGATTGGAAGGTGAGAGGGAGGAAACATTCTGCGAAAAGCAACCGCCCGTCTTCAATAAGACTGCACATAGAAGGAAGAAGAGAGAGAGCGCACCGTTTTGCCAATAATTACGCCCTTTGTCTCCTCTGATGGAACACACGTCCCCGTAGAATGCCCTAGCTTGCCGTTCTGCAGCTTGTTTTTTGCTGTTATACCCCAAGAGAGCCGTGAATCCAAAGAACGGCCGTCGCACTGCAGGCGACGTCTCCACTCGGCGCGTCAGCCAGCTTTTCTTCGTTCAGGTTTATTTAGATGCATACGACTCTAGTTAGCGACATGTTCGATGCAATTAAGGATGCCTTAACGCAAATGATTGCTGTTTACTCAACGAACTAGACTCATAGGCTTACTATGATGGAAAGTTGGAATAATCTGTGCCGTTTGGCCGGAAATGTAACAACGGTAATATTTCTAGAGTGTTCATGCATAAAGGAGATGCCATTGAATATCGATGCATCCAACGGTGTTCACTATTTCAGGCTGTCAGCGTTCCGCTTTAGTTTAAGGCGCGTCGCGTCAAAGTTCGATGTCACGTGATGAGAGCCAATTGGAAATGGTATTTTGGTCAACCCTTCTAGGACTCCTAGGAGGTACAATCTTTTTGATGCAATAGCGCATGTCTTGAAGGGACATCTAACACTTTTAACGGCCAACCATTACTCTCAAACGTCTCGTCGACAGGTTGCGCAAACGCCTTCAAGGGCTGCCATTTAACAGCGACATCCGTGTAGCCATGAGCATCCAAATACGCCTGTGAAGGATTGGGGTTTGATGCTCTGGCAAATGCACCGATGGCATCTGCCGTTTCTTGAGCGAGAAGTAGCAAGTCTGGTCTTTTCTTCTCGGCCGCAGATAAGTCGAGAGTGCCGTATAAAGCATCTTCGTATTCCTTTTCGTAGGTATAGGCCCAAACGGACGGGAAAAGCTCGTTTTTGGCTGATTTTATGGCCGTTGTTTGGTGTTGGCACGAAGACGTACCAGAAGTTCTGCGCATGTTGTTGGTGAGAGTCTCTTTAGAGAGAAAAAAATTGAACGCACCCTTTGCCTGTATCAGTCTGAGCCGAGTGTGTCGAATTCAAATCCATTATGATTTCCTGTCCAGTTCCGAAATTTATATCGACATCAATCATTTCACCCGCATTCTGAAGGTCAGTCTATGGGAGAATAGTTTCGACGGTCTTTTGTGCTTCATTTTCCCATCCAAACATGACATGAACTCGGACCATTTCGCCAAGCTCATCGAATTTGAGTTCTGAAGTCGTGACATAGGTGCCATCATTAACAATCCTTCATTGCGTTGTTAACATCAGTAAAGACGGGACTGAAGGGAAGCGTACCTGGACTTTGAACCATCTGATACTTTCAAAATATCTGTCAAAGGCACTTCCCTCAAACATGCCAGGACGTCTTCCTTTGACTTTTCATGACATGCAGTAGCTTCCACAAGTTTCTTGCCATACGCCTGATAGTTTTCCTCTGGACTCGAGTACGCAATCTGCCCGGGACTCCCCTGGGTCCCATGTAAGATGGCACCAATAAATAGTCCCCACGCCTTTTCGACTCTCAGGAGGGCTTTGATCGTCTGTGCTTCACCTTGGATCGTAACGAGCGTCGGGTCACCTCCAAAGTCGGCGATGTGTGTCCGGATCCAATGGAGGGCAGTCACCTGTTTTTGCGTGAACATCAAGTAGGAGTGAAATTGAAACGAACGTACCTTATCACCCAGCCCAAAATTCTCACTGGTAATTTCATCGTCGAGGGAGAGGTAGCCCAGAGCTCCTACCCTGGATCATAGATTTTCATCAGCCATATCCCGACCAACCGCAACTAAAGTCGTACGTACCTAGATTTTACGCGGACGACAACCACGTCGTTTCGACTAACCATGTTTCCGCCATCTCTGTTGCCATTGTGGTCCTCGAACCACACCAACACGGGCTTCATCATTTTCGACCTAGCTGGGTTGACAGGGAGATAGGGGGTATACATGTCCAGGCTTGCAATCCTCGCCCTTCGATCAGTCTGCTACTTTAGACGGACATCCCGCTTTCACTTCAAGAGCGTTGATCGTCTGATTGGTGTCCGCCTCTTCGTCCGTGGATTGGGGAAGAATGTTGGAGTGCGAGAATCTCGGGGTCGGTCCTGCGTACGGTATACCCAAAAAGCGAAACGAATGAACATCTCGCGTACTATACAGCATAAGGAAGAAGCAAAAGAGGGAAAAAGATAGCGACATACCCGATGTAATTGACACTTTTTGAAGTGACTTCTATCTGCTTGGCATCTTCATCTTCGTTCGTCGATGTGCAGAAAACAGGCAAACGACTGCCGCACTGTACACTTTGCAGCCGGGCGTTGGTTGAGATTACTGAGCAACCCGGATTATCCTCCACCTCGACCCAAAACATGGTCCTGCGGAAGCGCGACGACATCCCGAGCCCTGACATTATTGAATATAGGTCCTCATTGGATTTCTTGCTATCCAGGGCGGGAGGAACAGGTACAGACAACAACGTTTCTCCAAAAGTGGCACAAGCGTCTACAGCCTCAGCTTGTGTGAGTGCTTTGGCTATCAGAGGCGTACTTGTTTTCGGAGACGCTATGAAGTAAATATCGTGAACAAATGAAGCTTAATGTCATCCAAAAATTGGAACTCACCATCCAAAGCGTTTTGCGCAAGCAAGGTAATGACAGCTTTTAGCGCGAGGGCTGAGGGTGCTGCCACTGCGACATGCTGATATAATGAGAAAAAGGAAAGAAAAACCGCTGTCAAGATGTGGTGTTGAAGCATGTCCCCGTCCGCTGAGGCGATTGCGAAAATGAATCGCTGGCAACGTTAAATGTTAGGCTTTTATACTGTTTGCTAAAGTGCCCATCGTCTTCTACGTATGAGCGTGTCCGTTTCCATTGAGGCCTCATGATCAAGAATAAATATTTCTCGCGGAGAATTTCCGCCATCCGAAGCGGTGGTTGTCGGTCAGACTCAATGTCATGATTGTCGACTCTGCAGGGTGCCGTAGCTGACTAAGCAATTGGTCAGATGCATGTATCCAAAACCACCACGTCAAAGCATCCATCTCGTAGCATCATCTCTCCGTTACACAAACTTCTTGTGCTTACCTTTCATTAGCATTAGGGGATGGTAAACAAGTATTTCTTTAATGCATTCCTTGGACGTCCGATGTTTGTATTGGGGCAGGTCAATCGAGCGGGATTATTCTGTGTCGTCATAAAATCAGTTTCCTTAATCGGTCAGGCCGAACCCCATAGACATTGAGAGGGAAATGTGGATTCATTAGTCGTCATCCTGCGTGGACTACTATACAAGCATGCCTATCTCGACCCAGTCGATACCCAAACACACTGTTCAATCATCGTTACCTAATGCATCAGGGACTCTTATGGACGAGGAGAAGAAAGGCGCCGCCATATCTACGTCGGAAATTCGAGCTCCTGAGAATACGGACCCCTTTCTGGTCACGCTAGACGAGAAAGAAAAGCCCACTAGCTTAAAAACATCACATAAATGGGCAACTGTTGTCGTTATAAGTACAGGTGGCCTGTGTGTAGCAACGGCATCTTCCATGGTGAGCAATCCTCTGTGTTTTCTCATTGTAACCTAATAATCAAATAATATAGGCAGCTTTCACAGAGGATTTTGTTGCTCGACAGTTTCATGTATATCGCGAAGTTGCAATTCTAGCAATCAGCCTATGTATCGAAGGTCTAGGGCTGGGTCCTTTGGTAATCGGTCCTATGTCAGAAATGTTTGGCCGGAACGCCGTTTACAGAGTTTCCTATACCTTATTTTTCGCCTTCAATTTTGCGGTTGCCTTTGCACCAAATATAGGTACGTATGTGTATTCATCTTAAGGGAATTTGATGCTTAAAATTTGTTCGCAAGCGGTACACTTGATCTTTCGCTTCGCGACTGGATTTTGCGGATCTGCTTTCCTTGAGCGTGGCGGGTGGAAGTGTTAGTGATATGTTCACGGACGAAACTATTGCCAAGTACGTGGAATTAATCTATCATCTGACATTTACTCAAAGTTTTTGCCGCAGTCCTATGGCGTTTTATACTATATGCCCCTTCATAGCCCCTGTTTTAGGACCTGTAATAAGTGGGTGGGTTCATCCCACAAAGCCTACCTAATCACGTTCATGAGAACCTTTGCCTAGATTTATTAACCAGGTGAGTGAAGGTTGTTCGATATTTTTTTTCTTTGGCTTATTCACCCGGACTAAGAACTTATATTAGAGATGGACATACTATATTTTGCTAATGTGGACCTTCGCCGAAATGGTTGCCCTTCTACTGGTATGTCATTCTCAAGATAGTCAATGGATCTAAATGTTGTCGTAGGTGGTTCCTGAAACTTACGTTCCAGTTCTTATGAAGAATAAAGCACAGAGGTTCGTATAATCAGATTTAGAATATTTACCACGCAATTCATGCACCCATCAGACGCCGGTCACCTCGGATGGAAATATTATGCAGAATTTCATCCGTACGCGATCTAAGAAATGTTCTTTGATTCAAGGGCGAATGATGAATAGGTTTACGTACGATCGCGGACCATGACGGTCCAATTAAAAATTCCCTGGGAGTTGACCGTGTTCGCAGATATGTTCAAGTCCGATACCTAGCAGTTGTTTGAATAGGTACAATCTCACCTCCGTCGCATGACTTTCATTAACCTACTATCGACAGCTATATCGAAAGGATACAGGAGACATTTAGACATTGTACCTAGCGTCTTTACTACCTTCAGTGGGAATACCTAGAAATTTATGCCATAGCTGTGAGTAAAAAATGTAATGCTCAATGAACTCTTTCTCGCGCGATATAGTGCATTGCTCAACGGCATAATTCTGCTGCAATGTCTGGGCAGAACGCCCAGCTTGCAGGTCTCCAATAGACACTCCTGACATGGTGGGAGAGTACAGCGGTGATTTTGGGATGGTTTTTCGCTGAACTGCTACCACAAATTGGCGATGCATTCTAGTCCCGAGTTCAAATTCGAAAGGGCTTGGACGATCTCTGTAGGGCGAAGCAAAGAAACTGACGCAGTTGTCATAAATCTGTGTCGCGTTCAAACTTGATGCTAGTGTTGCCCAGAGCATGGTGGAGTATGTGGAAAGAAGGGCTGGACGTGCGGAAGCTAAAACAGTGTGCCTAGCAATGTAAAATAGGGAAACAGGACGGACAAGGCGGACCATGACGAACACCAGCCTAGATACTTGGTATGGCAAAACACGGAGTACTTCTTTAATGGTTCCCGCTTTGGTCGTCCCCTTCCAATAATTGGACCAAATGCATAGTGTGTTGAGTCCAGGAGTAACGAACAGATGCCGTCTTCCCACACTTGAGTTGGTGCACTGCATCTTGGTCTCTTCGGTGCATCGTCCTGCAGACCCTTGACTGATGTGGACCAGTATCTGTAGAAAAGATACAGCCTTGTGAATATTCGCGATCCACAGTTCTGCCTCGAGTAAGTCCCACTTCACACCATCGTCAGATCTTTTTATCATTCCACATTCTTCCAGCTTGTCGAACAGTTTCTGGGCATCACCATTGGATTTTAAACTGAGTTCGGCGGTAGATAGTATGGGGCCATATCCCATGGTTTCGACGTCGCCGTTGTCATTTAGCTTGGTGAAATCGATGTCGATTCCCAATTTCTCGAGGGTTTCTCCAAATAAAATTTTATCCCGAATAAATGTTTCCAAGTAGTCAAGTTGGAAGCGCACAAAAGAGGAATAAACATCCAGATCGATTACTTTGCCATTAAGCCAAAGGCTTGTATCTGACAGCCAGCGGATCTGGGCAGTTTTTCGGCCATTACGGACAGCACTACTGACCACCCTCATGGCATTCCGGATATGGGCATACGGGGTAGGCTCGCCCTCTGTCAAATACTTGTTACACCATGGGATTGCCTCCTGGCTATAATTCAAAGACATTTAATTAATCAATAGGAGAACAGATATTCCAAATGCGATCACTCACGTCCACCAGTTCTTTTCCATGGGTTTAGGCACAATTTCTGAAAGGTCGGGCGTATTAATACTGGAAAGATAGCCAGCACTGCTAATCCTCTGGGAGCTTGGATTTTGTTTCTTATCCTGTTTTGGGTCATAATCGCTATCGCTATCGATGTTACTGCGCATGGAACCTTTTTTCTTTGTTTGTAAAGTTCTCCTGGGTCTCGCCACTACAGGAGCAGCGATAGCTTCATCGGATAGCTGTTTGTAGAACTGTATGTGTGTCGTTACAAGATAATGGAATCCTCTGAGACGAATGGAGAATTGGAGTCGTGCGCAGATAGGTGGAATATCCGTGAGGGCCCGAGGTGCTCCGCTTTCCAGCTGTGCCAGTATTCCAAAAAAGACATTGACTGGTTCAGTATTTACGTTGAGACCAGCACGGGATGGATCATGAGGAAAGTACAGTGAATGCAGTACCCTTAGGACCGTCGGTATTAGGCCTTTAACTGTTTCACCTTCTTTCATTGAGATAATTAAGTCTTGAAGACTTTGGATCTGAATCCTGTCAAAATTAAACAGAGCTTCCCCGTTTACGTCCAGAATAGGATTCTCCACAACATGGATAAACCAGCAAAGCATGAGGTTTTCTATGGCAACGTAGCTTGTCAGAGTTTCTGCTTTCTGAGGAATGGCAAATCTCTTTGAAATAGGTTTGTGACCCAGACTAAGAAGTAGTGGTTAGAAAATGCTACTGGAAGATATAAATAAGGCTTACGTCGAGCCTTTCATCACCAGCATTGATAGCGCACTATTTGCCCCCTTAGCGTGACTACAGATATCCAGGAACGTGGCTATGACAGCTTTGTGAACGTTCCTATATTCCTTAAGAATATACCGGCGTGAGTTTGAAAATGAACGAAGTGGTTGAACGTCATCCACACTGTACGAGCTCCAGAGACGAACCATCCCCAGAAGGTCAAACACGGGGTGGAAAAGATCACTATCCACTGATCCTACAGCAGCTTGGGACACTCCACTGTTACCAAAAAGGTACCTTTCCTCATCATATACCAAATCGGTTAAAGATCGGGGAGGCATGGTGGATGCTGTCTGGGACGTTTCGCCGCCGTTATTGTGCAATAGTTTTGAAGACACAATGAAAAATGAAGTTAGGGGTTTTATACCACAGATGGTCTGGACATCAACGAATTTCGTTCGATCCTTTTTTTTCACGGAACAAAATAGAAAAGGATGTTGTCTTGATTGATGATTATCCATACTTCCGGAAGACAGCGTACAATAGGGAAATGGCTCCGTTTTGCATTGATCTAAAACACATGCCAAACCCTTTTTGTATACCGCCAGTCCCGCAATGGGTCCATCCTGGTTTTGATGAGGCAACGTGTAAGGCGGATGTTTCCCTGGCATCCACCCTTCTGAGGTTTTAACTTTGCTGTCTTCATCAGTATAAGGCTTTGCAGTGAAGGACCAGCGTTTCTGGAGCTCATCAAGAACAGCGCTTCTAATTTCCTTATCCGTGAGCTCTATCATATTGCCCGACCTTGATGATTGCTTTTTAGGTCGGGAACGGTAATGCGATTTAAGACCCTTTTGTTGACGCCAACCCAATGTCGTGGACTTATAATGCATGTTGAATGGCTTGCCCTCAAGGGCATGGGAGACTAAGCTGTTGAACATAACACCCATTTGACATTCATCGCATATCGCAATGTTGTATTCTCGCTGATATTTCATCCCAAGTAATGTGAGCGTTGGTGTTTCCAATAGCAGCGGTAACAAAGACTCTTCCGGAGTCGGTGAGAAAGGTGGTCTTATAGTCGCTTCAAGTTCAGCAAGCGATGGCCCTCTTCTCAAAACCGTCTCCAGATCGAGCATGTCCCTCCTCTTCTTTGTCGGGCTCCTGAAATCAGCGCTCTCATCATTTTCGCTGTCCTCCTTGTATGCCTTTTGGCCCTTGCCGCGGCTTCGCAACTTCCGGGGTTGCTTATTGTCGCCATCGCTCTCATCATTGTCGCTGTTGTCATTGTTATCGCTGTCCTCCTTGTATGCCTTCTGGGCCTTGCCGAGGCTTCGCAACTTCCCGGGTTGTTCGCTGTTGGTGTTGCTGTCCCCCATGCGTGCCTTCTGGGCCTTGCCACGGCTTCGCAACTTTCGGGGTTGCTCATCGTCGCCGTCGCTCTCATCATTGTTGCTGTCATCGTTATTGTTGCTGTCCTCTTTGTATGCCTTTTGGGCAGGCTTGCCATGGCTTCGCAACTTCCAAGGCTGCAATCCAAGAGCTGAATTCGCTCTGGGGAGCTCTTTGCCACTCTCTTGCACACGGTTATCCATATCATTGGCTGAATCCATTATAGGAGAAAAAAATTCATGGTTCCTGTCCAAGAAGGGACTAAACTAAGATTAACACAGAGTTTCCAATACTATCAAGATATGAGCAACGTACTTGGGATCATCCTGTATCATTTTGGCAGGGGCAGGTGTAAAGAGACTCCCAGAAAAGGGGTCATAATCGTCTTCTTCTTCTTCCTCTATCTTGCTACTATCCCTGATTTCAGTGTGCTTCCTTGGGATTGGCGTATGGGGATTGGCATCCAAGGGTATAGAGGCTTTCTTTACATCAATCGGTGTATCTACAAATGTGTGCCATGTTAATAGTACTAAGACCTAATCTCTTCTTCGTTAAATCAGACTCACCAAAAGTTAGATCTTCAAGATCTCTAAGTATGGCTTCTAAACCCTCTGCGCCGCGGGAGTAAAGGTTAGGATCAGGTCCAACCTCGACAAAGTCCTCCAAACTGATTAAATCCTCCCCCTTTGCCTCCGCCGGAACAAGCAGATTGCCAGCAGTTCTCTCAATTAGATGCTGTACTTGGATACCCTCCAATCTTTCATCGGCAGAGAAAGACCCCTCTGATAATTCTATCAAGTCTTCTGGCTCATTCTCTTCTTCCTCACTACTATCTCCATCATCCATCAAATCAGAAGAAATGGTACTGCTATAAGAGTTCGAGATATTAGTAGCGAAAAAATATCTCATTCAATTTCTAGACAAACCCCGTGTTCTTGGTAGAGGGCAGAATAGACATAATTAAAGCTTTAATATGTTCCGCTTCTGCTGGATCAGACTTCAAAATATAGCTAGAGACGTAGGTTAGAGACTAAAGCTTTGTAAATTAGATTAAACCTGAAATCGTACAATTCCCATGGATCTTCGGCCTGTTGGCTAATCATGTAGCCTCTAAAATTCTCCAGAGCATCCACCTTGAATCGCGCAAAATCTAGCACTACGCCAAATGAACTAAGAGGAATAGTGCATACTTCAATATATGATACTCGATACCAAGAAACGATGGCACTTACTCCATGGATCTGAATCACTTGAAGGCCCTTCTTGAGGAGATAACTGGAAAACCCTGCAATCTACGCATAATCATAGTTTGATCACAGGGCAGTGGGAAAGAACAACTTGATGTCACGCAGTGCGGTAATATCAGGCTCTGCGGGTCGAAGTGAACAAAATTGGATTCAGTGAATCCAATTTTGTTCACTTCGAGAATCAGCTCGAAATCCAAGAAGCCCGTATCGACGACCTCAAAAAACAGCTTTTTCAAGCGCAAACCGAACAACCAAATCAGCCGCCCGTGCCAATATACCAGCAAGCACGCTAGCAAGGACGGGGTCATGTATTTCAGAGGAGTCTATTGGAGACACCTCTGATCCACGTAGGATGCTGGATATATGAGTATGTGGTGCTGTGTCTGTGTCATCTCTCATCCTCCATTACTGACATTTTCCGTGTACTCCATTAGAACTTC
>Ga0247779_1001507_pt1 | contig 11131 bp, 7 predicted proteins | sample UWRJL221509R5_FD_179925 | JGI IMG/M metagenome (GOLD analysis project Ga0247779, IMG submission 179925) | Plant litter microbial communities from Arlington Agricultural Research Station in Wisconsin, United States - UWRJ-L221-509R-5 | ecosystem: Environmental > Terrestrial > Plant litter >...
TCATGCCGGTCTTGACGGCCGTGATCACCTGGTCTTTTGTGGCGCCGGTCGTGAATTTAAGCAGATTTTCAACCGTGCGATGGCCGCTGCGACGTGCCAGCCCCTCCGAACCCAGCTCTGGGCGCGACCGATGCGCCAACTCGCCGGCGATCGCTGCGCCCGCCGCACTCAGGACCCTGCCCGCCCGCCCCTGTAGTTGATTCACCCGAAGCAGCGTCGCTTCATCGAGCAAGCGCAGGTCGGAGATCTGCGTGGGCAGCGCTTCAATCGCCGCGAGTGCAGCGTCGAACAGCGCTTCAGCGTGCGGCGACGCCGCCTGGCCTGCTCTCGAAGGGCTCGATTCCATGTATCAATTATCGAACATAGTTTCGATTGATTATCGCTCACATTGAAATCTGTGGATAAATAGCGCGCCCCAAAAACGGGGGCGGAGTGGACGCAACGACGACGACCCTTGAGCGCCCGAGAGCGTCAGCACCGCCAGCGCCGACCCGCCCGACCTACGACTTGCCCAGGTCATCCGCGTTGTCGTCGCCGGTCGCATCCACGCGCACCCTGGAGGCGGCGAACGGCAGCCCTTCCGTCGTCGACACGTCGTCCGGATCCTGGCCGAACTCCCGGGTGTACGCGCGGTGCGACATCCGTTCGTCGTCCATCCGCTGGTTGAGACCCGCATACCGGGTGCCGAGCGATGGCACTCGACGAATCACATCCATCGCCAGCCTGAACCGGTCGAGGTCGTTGAGCATCAGCATGTCGAACGGCGTCGTCGTCGTGCCCCGTTCGTTGAACCCGCGCACGTGGAGGTTTGCATGGTTCGTGCGCCGATAGGTCAGCCGGTGCACCAGCGACGGATACCCGTGGAACGCGAAGATCACCGGCTTGTTATTCGTGAACACCGCGTTGAACTGGTCGGAGTCGAGGCCGTGCGGATGCTCGGTCGAGTCCTGCAGCCGCATCAGGTCAACCACGTTGACGAACCGGATCTTGAGGTCCGGGATCTCCTTCTTGAGGATCTGCACCGCAGCCATCGCCTCGATCGTCGGTACATCACCCGCCGCGGCGACCACGACATCCGGCTCTTCGCCTTCCACCTCGGTTCCCGCCCAGTCCCAGACGCTGAGGCCGCGTGCGCCGTGCTCCCGCGCCTCCTCGAGGCTCAGGAACGTCGGCGTCGGCTGTTTGCCCGCGACGACGACATTGACGTAGTCGCGCGTGGCGAAGGTGTGCTCCATGGTCACCAGCAGCTGGTTCGCGTCCGCGGGCAGGTAAACGCGCACCACGCTCGCTCGTTTGTTGATCACGTGATCGAGGAAGCCGGGGTCCTGGTGCGAGAACCCGTTGTGATCCTGCCGCCAGACGTGCGACGAGAGCAGGTAGTTGAACGACGGGATGGGCCGGCGCCAGTCGACCTCCGCCGCAGACTCCAGCCACTTGGCGTGCTGGTTGAACATCGCGTCGACGATGTGGATGAACGCCTCGTACGAGTTGAACAGGCCGTGCCTGCCGGTGAGCAGGTAGCCCTCCAGGAGTCCCTGCATCAGGTTCTCGCTCAGCGCCTCGATGACCCGACCGTCGTGGGAAAGGTGCTCGTCGGTCGGCAGCGTAGAACCCTGCCACGCCTTCGCGGTCACCTGGTACATGTCGTCGAGGCGGTTGGATGCCGTCTCATCAGGTCCGAACACGCGGAAGTTGTCCGGATTGGCCGAGATGAGGTCGCGCAGCCAGCCACCGAGGATGCGCGTCGGTTCGACGACGACGCCACGGCCGCCCGTGAGGTCAACGGCGTGGTCGTCCAGCGACGGAAGGGACAGCGATCGCGTCAGCAGCCCGCCGTTGCCGTTGGGGTTCGCCGACATCCGGCGCTCGCCGGATGGCCGGTTGGCGTCGAGCGCTGCGATGGGCGCGCCATCCTCGTCGAAGAGCTCGTCGGCGCGGTAGCTCAGCAGCCACTCCTCGAGCTGCCGCAGGTGCTCCGGCTTGTCTCGCACATTCGCGATCGGCACCTGGTGCGCACGCCACGTGTTTTCGACCGGGAGTCCGTCGACGACCTTCGGGCCGGTCCAGCCCTTCGGCGTCTTCAGGATGATCATCGGCCAGGCCGGCCGCTCGTCGTTGCCATCCTCGCGCGCGGATTTCTGGATGGCCGCGATCTCGTCGAGCGCCCTCTCGAGCGCGTCGGCCAGCCGCTCGTGCACCGCCATCGGGTCTTCGCCGTCGAAGCCTCCCGAGACGATCGCGGGGGAGTAGCCATACCCGCGCATCAGCAGCATCAGCTCGTCGTCCGGTATGCGCGCAAGGATCGTGGGGTTCGCGATCTTGTAGCCGTTGAGGTTCAGGATCGGCAGCACCGCGCCATCCGTTTTAGCGTTCAGGAACTTGTTGAGATGCCAGCTCGTCGCAAGCGTTGCCGTCTCGGCTTCGCCGTCTCCGATGACGGTCGCGAGCAGCAGGTTCGGGTTGTCGAGTGCTGCGCCGTATGCGTGCACGAGCGAGTAGCCGAGCTCGCCGCCCTCGTTGATCGAGCCTGGTGTTTCCGGCGCGGCGTGCGACGGGATGCCGCCCGGGAAGGAGAACTGCCGAAATAGCCTCTGCATGCCATCGCCGTCGCGGGTAATTCCGGAAAACAGTTCGGAGTATGTTCCGTCGAGCCAGGCGTTGGCAACGATGCCGGGGCCACCGTGGCCGGGGCCGGCGATGTAGACGACGTCGAGGTCGCGCTCGATGATGAGGCGATTCATGTGCGCCCAGACCAGGTTCAGGGCAGGAGTGGTGCCGAAATGACCGAGGAGCCTCGGTTTGGTGTCATCGACGCTCAGCGGTCTTGCGAGCCTCGCGTTGTCGAGGAGGTAGATCTGGCCGACCGAGAGATAGTTGGCGGCACGCCACCAGTCGTTGACGACGGAGAGATTGCGGGTGGGTCGAACTTCAGAATTCGCCATAGCCCCACACTAGAACTCGCGGATGTACGCGGTACCAGACTGTTTGTGTGAACTTTGGCTATCGCGCGCCGGACTGCTCTGCGGTCGCGATCGCGGCCAGCAGGTCATCCGGCTGCTCGACGTCGTAGAACGCGAAGGGAGCCGCGCGTCCGCGGTTGAGCCAGTCGGTTCCCGTATTCGGAGCGGTTCCCTGCTGGCGAAGCATCCCGGTGGTTGCCGCCGTCACATCCGATCCCCAGGTGACTGTGACGTGACGGCCGTCCCGGCTTTGGCGGGTTGCCGTTCCGCGCCCGGTGATCGGCACCTCGAGGAAGGTGCGGCTTCCGATCAGCGTCAGGGCTCGCTGGGTGGTGATGGCGTAGCGCGTCGATGCGTTGCGCACGCGCTTGACGATGAATCGGCCGAACAACATGTAGAGGCCGGCGACGATGAAGAGAGCGATGAATACCTGGATGGCAAGCCGACCCTGTTGCGCCACGCGCCCACTGACAGCCTGTGAGACGAAGAAGCCGAGGATCACACACCAGACCACGCTGAATGGCACGAGATAGGCATCCGCCGGTGCGAACAGGACGCGCGTGTCCGGATGTCCGACCCAGAGGACGCGTTCACCCTGTCGCAGCCGCGGCTGGAATTCTGCATAGTCGTCGCTGTTCACGGTTGCCAGTATGTCAGCCCGTCGGGCGTCGCTTTGCGGCCAGACATCCGGGCGCGCGTGAGCCTCTCGTAATAGACTCTCGTGGCCGCCTCCGTAGCTCAGGGGATAGAGCAGGAGCCTTCTAATCTCTTGGTCGCAGGTTCGAATCCTGCCGGGGGCACCGCCGGGAGAAGCTCTCGTGGTGCTTCTCATCTCTTGGTCGCAGGTTCGAATCCTGCCGGGGGCACCGCCGGGAGAAGCTCTCGTGGTGCTTCTCATCTCCTGGTCGCAGGCGTTACTCGGCTCGCCGGTAGCGCGCGATCGACCAGATGAGGAAAATCAAGCTGGCCGCACCGATAACTGATGCTGCGATGACAATCGCGAGGTCCCTCTCAATGATTCCTGACACACAGGCGCACACCATCGCGGCAACACCGAGCGCGGTTGAGACGATTGCACTGCTATGGCGGCGTTTCATCGTCAGAACCTATCGCTGTTGAGACTTCGCCGGCGCGTGTGACGGGCTGATCGTCGACATGCGCGACGACCGGCTGGTGCTTGACTCGGGAGATGAGTTCGTTGAGGTCGTCGCCTGTCCATACGGTCAGGATGACGCTGACGCCCATCGGCATGAGCGATGTATATGACCTTCTAGCGCTCTACTCCGATCCGATCGTTGCGAGATGGACCGGCCCGTGGACGGAAAACGCCGTGCGACGTTGGGCACGTGCCATGGACGATCGCTGGCATAACGATGGCGTGGGCAAATGGATGGCCAGGAATGGGGCGACAGGCGAGCTTATCGGCCGCGGCGGTCCGACTCTGCTCGATCTGGAAGGAGAGAGCGTGGTTGAAATCGGATGGGTGATACGTGACGCCCTGACCGGACTCGGATATGCCACTGAACTTGGCATCGCGACACTGGACTGGATGGCGCACTTCGAAATACAACTGCCGGTCGTGTCGTTCACCGAGGTACATAACGGCGCATCACGTGCAGTGATGGCACGTCTCGGTATGAATTTCGACAGGATAATTCTTCGCGAAGGCCTTGTGGAAGGCCAAGACGGCCTACATGCGGACGCGCCGTTCGCTCTGTACCGCTTACCTACCTGACGCTGCCGGGGCACCCCTAGGGCACGGCAGACAGCAGTCCCCGCCCAAGCCAGTCCTCGGCATCCCGAACCCCGGGGAGCGCGAAGAAGTAGCCCCCTCCGAATGGTGAGATGTAGTCGGTCAGCGGCTCGCCGAAAAGCGCCTTCTGGACGGCGACGAACTGGCGATCCAGGTCCTGGTTGAAGCAGATGAAGATCTGCCCCATGTCGAGCTGCCCGCTCGCGTCGATGCCGGAGCTGTAGTTGAAACCGCGGCGGAGCATCCGTCGATCCTCCGTGCGCCAGTCGCGGGGATTCGCCAGCCGGATGTGGGAGTCGAGCGGTGTCGTGTTGCCGTGGGAATCCCTGCCGTGGTCAGGGGCCTGGAACTCCTCCCTGCCTGCGATGGGCGGGTCCCTGCTTTCCAGCGGCGCCCCGGTGTCGCGGTCGCGACCGATGATGCGGTGCTGCTCGTTGAGCGAGATCCGATCCCAGAACTCGACGAACATCCGGATGAGCCGCACCACGTGGTACGTGCCACCGGCAACCCACGCCGGCTCGTCGCCGCCTGGCCTCGTCCAGACGATCTGGTTGGTGAGTTCTGCGTTGTCGAGGAACTCGTGGTTGGCGGTGCCATCCCGAAAGCCGAAGAGGTTGCGCGGTGTTCCGCTGGGTCGCGGCGGGCTCGTGAAGCCCTCCCTGCGCCACAACACCTGCAGATCCGCGCGGGTCGCCCGCATCAGGAGCCGGAGAGCGTTCAGCACCGTGTCGTGGTTGTCGGCGCAGATCTGCAGCAGGAGGTCTCCGTCGCACTGGTCGCGGTCGAGGTCGTCGTTTCCGAACTCGTCCATGGGTCGGAGCCGGGCAGGTTTGTGCGCCTCGAGGCCGAATCGTTCATCGAAGAGGCCGGCGCCGACGCTCACCGTAACCGTGAGGCCATCCGTCACGGGCGCGGGACCCAGGATCCCGTTCTGGTACGGCGTCGAGACGATGCCGTCGCGGCTGCCTCGTCCGGCGGGCGCATCGTCTGCGCTGACGAGGGAGCGGATCGTCGCCGTCAGCGTCCGGAACATCCGCTCCAGGGCGGGGCGGTCGCTCGCGGTGACGAGGAACGCGGCGACGAGGCCGACCCGTTGCGCCGGTTCGAGGATGCCCGCCTGGTGCACTGACTCGTGGGTCATCGGCGCGCCGAGTTCCTGGGATCGAGGACGACGGCGGCATGGGAGAGCAGTTCGACGCACTGCTGCACGGCGGCGTTGATGCCCGCGCGCTGGCGGGTGGTGAGCGAGGCCAGGGGGAGCCATCCGTCTTCGTGGTGATAGCTCTGCACCAGGCGCTGTGTCTCCCGCAGCTGCTGTTCGGTCTCGTCCAGGTAGGGATCCTGCTCCAGAAGGACGGTCATGAGCGGGTCGAGGGCGTGCCAGGTACCGGTGATGTTGGCGTCCAGGGTCGCGAGCTCGGTGCGACTGCCTGCGTCGCCGACGCCGTTCAGGTCCTTATGGAGCGTGTCTTCCAGGATCTCGTGGATTCGACGGCCGACATCGATCGGCCGGATCGCATTGGGGCCTGCGAGCACGGTGGCGAGATCACCGACCCCCTCGAGCAGGGCGTCGACGTGGGGCGCGATGCTGTGGGCTGGCCTGTCGCTCCAGAGCATGGCCTCGATCTTCCGAAAACCGGCGAAGTCCGCGTCCGCCGCGTTCACGCCTCGAGGCGGGTCGCCGTTGACGGAATCGCCCGCCTCGCCGTATGCGCCGTACGCGCCCCCGAGAGTCTCGTAGGTGAGATGTGCCGTGAGCCAGTCGAGCTTCGCCGCCGCAATATCGCCGGCACGCACGCTCGTGCGCAAGTGCTCGAGCTGCTCGATCAGCGTGGGCAGCTGACCGGTCAGCCACGCGACGTATGCATTGATCGGAATCCGCAGGTCGATGCCCGTGAGGGGCGTGATCCCGTACACGTCGTACGGAAGTGGGTCGCCCGTGACGGTGACCGGATGGCTGAACTTGATGGTGTAGTCGGTGATGCAGACCCAGCGATAGGAGCCAGGAGGGACGGATGCCGTGACCGCTCGCGTCGCGCCGCGGCCGAAGTGCTCGACCTCGAGGAAAATCCGCTCCGTAGCGACATCCTGCAGGTAGACCTCCATGCCAGCCGCTTCTTCGTTGACCAGCCGGAAGTCGTACTCGCCCGCTGGGCCGCCGAACCAGTCGTCGATGCAGTACGGGGAGCCCGCCCGGAGAACGATGGGTCGCTCAGGCACGGTGCTTTTCGGCACCAGGTCGTTCTTCGTCTCGGCGACGCTCATCCTTGCCCTCGGGCCATAGCCGCCGGTCAGCCGATGCGCCCGGCGTAGCGGTGTGTGAAGCCATCTGCGGAGTCGCTCGTGATGATCACGTCGTAGTAGCCCGCAGCGTCGGCCGGCCACACGACCGTGACGGGCTTGTTCTGACTGACGTAGATCGTCTCCGTCTTTCCTGCGAAGTCGTTGCGGGTCAGCGTGAAGCGAACCTGCTTGAGCCCCGAGTTGTTCAGGGTGATCTTCAGCCCCTTGATGCCTGTGCTGATGAGCGCCGCATCGACAGCGGGCACCGGGCCGAGGTTCTGGCCGGCGCGCGTCACCGTACCCGCGAAGGAGCGGACGAAACGGTCGGGGCCGTAGAACGACATTGCATACTTGCCGTCTGTCGCCGTCGCATCCCAGGTGTAGCTCTTGGACGCGGTGTTGCTGACGGTGATCGGAAGCGCGTCCTGCCCGAGGCCGAGCGGCTCTGAGCCGGTGAGGCTCGGCACGAAGTCGTCGGCCAGTCCGACGACGCTCATCGCCTTTCCCTTCTTACCCCCGGCGTAGCTCAGCGTGACGGTCACCTTGCCGGCCGACCGGTCGACGGAAACGACGCCGTGGGGCTTGTATGGCAGCGGCCGCGCCTTCACCGTTCCCGTTGCGTGCTGGGTGGGCAGCACCTGCAGGCCAACCCCTGGCTGTGGCACGCTCGGAAGGCTCGCGTCGGCGACGACCGCGGCATGCAGGCTGTCGCGCGACGGCAGTGTCGGATAGGTGTTGTCGAACTGGGTGAAGTCGATGGCCGCAAGCATGTCGCCGGAGATGCTCCGCCGCCAGTCGCTGATGTTCGGGTTGATGGCCGGCTTGCCCATGGATGTCGTCCACTGCTCGAGGAGCTGGATCGTCGACGTGTGGTCGAACACCTCGGAGCACACCCAGCCGCCCCTCGTCCATGGCGAGATCATGGTGAGCGGGATGCGGCCGCCATACCCCGGCCACAGTCCCGGTGCGCGCTCGCCGACGGTGCCGACCTCGGGAATCGGCGGTGTGACGTGGTCGAAGAACCCGCCGTCGCCGATCCGGTTCGCGCCGTTGGGCTCATCGAAGTTGATGATGATCAGGGTCGAGTCCCACAGCTCGGGGTTGTCGTGCACCGCCTGGATCACCCGGTCGCAGTACATCGCCCCGTGGCTTGGCGCGTTGTTCGGGTGCTCGCTCCAGGCCGCGGGCGAGGTCACGTACGACACCTGCGGCAGCGTGCCGGCTTCGCAGTCGTCGATGAACTGGCGAAGCACGTAGTCCAGGTCCGTCGCATCCTTGGCCACGTTCGCCGGCGGGGTGGTGTACGGCACGACGATGTTGCCGCGCGAGGCGAGCTCCGCCGACGCCGTCCCTGGCTTGTATGCGGCGAAGTCACGAAGCAGGTTGTCCTCGAAGTCGCCCATCCAGCCGTTGTCGACATTGTTGTCGACGTACATCTGCCAGGTGATCCCGGCCTCCTCAAGGACTTCCGGATAGGTCTTCCACTTGAACAGGAACTGGCCGTTGTTGTTGTTGTTGATTCGCGGGCCGCCGCCGAGCGTGCCCTGCGGGTCGTTGGTTCCCGACCAGTACATGATCCTGTTCGGGTCGGTGCTGGTGTTCAGCGCGCAGAAGTAGTGGTCTGCGACCGTGTACGCCTTGGCCAGCGCGTGGTGCCACGGGATGTCCTGCTCGTCGAAGTACCACATCCGCGAGCTGGAGTTCTGCGCGTTGTACTTGGTGGTGTCGGCCCGGTAAGGCAGGAGGTAACCCTCGGAGCGGCTGTTCGGATCGTGGTAGTTCGTCTGCCCGTTCTGCCAGGTGAGGACCTGCTTGTCGCCGAAGCCGCGCGATCCTGGGAGGCCGAGGGTGCCGAAATAGTGGTCGTATGAGCGGTTCTCCTGCATGACGATCACAACGTGCTTCAGGTCTGCGATCGTGCCGGTGCGCCCGGACTTCGCGCCCGCTGCAACGGCCGCCTGGATCCGATCCGTGCCGACCACCGCAGCAGCGACACCAGCGCCGGCGACGGCAGCGCCCCGCAGGAGCAGCCCGCGTCGAGATATCTGCCACCCAAGCGGACCCGTGCTGGGGGATCGATCCGCTCCGGCAGGTGCCGGGCTCACGGGGTTGTCGTTCTCGATTTCAGACATGGATGCTCCTCAAGCACTTCAGGGAGTTGCTTACTTTTTGCGAGCGAACAGGCCGTCGGTGAACGCGGAGTGAACTCGACAGGGGCGCGAAATGAACCCACCGTCGCCGACGATCGATCCACTGGCCCGGCGCGCGCATTGGGCGAAATCGGCTCGTTAGTTGAGGTCGGGCGCCAGGTGCGGAATGCCAGTCAGATCGTCTCGCCCAGACCGTCGCCGGGTCATCCCCCAGGCAGCAGCGTGCGGGCGATACTGCTGCCGCTCACGTCGAACGCGACGAGGTCGGGCGGGTAGCGATCGGTCGCGATCTCGATGACGCGTCGCTCGGAGGTCACCGTCGAGCGAGCCACCTGCAGCACCGGTCCTGACCGCCGGATGCCCAGGAGCAGGGCGTCCTCGTTGGACGCCGCCGCCGCCTCGATGCGGTGGTCGCCGAGGAACGCGTGGATACCGGCTTCCGCGAGCGCCCCGAACATCGACGAGGTGTCGTCCGGAAGGCTGTCGATCACCTCTCTCGCCCAGGGGGCCCACGTCGAGCGCTCGATCATCACGGGGCGTTCATCGAGGAGGCGTACGCGTGTGAAGCGCGAGATCTCGGCGCCGAGGCCGATGCCGAATACCCGTGCCTCGCGCGCCGACGCCGGCCCGTGCTCGCGCTGCACGATCCGGCCTCCGAAGCGCCGCCCGTGCTGCCTCGCCCACTCCGAGAACGAGACGATCTGGTTGACGTTCTGCGCCTGGCGCCCGACCTCGACGAACCACCCGGCGTTCGCGCGGGAGCTGACGAGGCCACGTCGAGCGAGGGCGGCCAGCGCGGTGCGCACACGCGACCGGGTCGCGGCGTACTCGAACGCAAGGGAATACTCGCTCGGCAGTTTCTGACCGACCGCGAACTCGCCCTGCGTGATGCGCTGTTCGAGATCGTGTCGAATGTCGGGCACGGGGATCTCGGGCGTGCGGTGACCAGACATGGCGCTTCTGACGATGGCCCGCCTGCCCCGGCCTGTCAATGCAACTTTGGGCGAAGCGATGATGACATTTCGGATGTCGGGTGAGTCGTCCACGCACGGCTGCACCCAGAATGACGGCCGCCGATGCCCCGTTTTCGCCCAATGCGCGCGCCGGGCCAGTGGATCGATCGTCGGCGATGCCGGGTTCATTTCGCGCCCCTGTCGAGTTCACTCCACGTTCACCGACGGCCTGTTCGCTCGCACAACGTAACCCCCCTGACGTGCCTGAGGAGCAGCCCATGGCTATCGAACGCGACGCGACAATCGACCGACGATCACGACGCCGTCTGCGCGTCATTCGCAGTCTCTCGGCCCTCCTGACCGGGGCGCTCGCGACGACGGGACTCGTCGCGCTGGCGGTCCAGCCTGCAGCGGCGACCGCGCCCGCCGCACGGACGTTCGCGAGCGGTGACGCCGTGAAGCCGGTCGTCTCCTATGGCTTCGACAGCGACTCCGGCGCCAGCGTCACAGACGGGTCAGGCGGCGCCGCAAACGGCACGTGGAGCGGAACGCCGGCCTATGGCGCTGGCGTGTCCGGCCAGGCGGCACACGTGAGCGGCGGCAAGAACTTCATCACCCTTCCGCGCACCGAGCAGACCGAAATCACGACGGGAAGCACCTCCGTCGAGTTCTGGTACAAGCAGAACACGGCGACGGCGGATGGAGTTCTCTTCGGCAACGAGAACTGGAACAGCGGCACCAACCCGGGGCTCGTGCTCTTCAACACCAACGGCACCTCAGACGAGCGCCTCGGAACCAACCTCGGCGATGGTTCTGGCACGCGGGTGAAGGTGTCGAGCCTTGGGACACCGCTGAACTCGGGGTGGACTTATGTGACCCTCGTCGTGAATCGTTCGACCAACATCATGACGACCTACGAGGACGGCGGTGCTGTCAACACGAGCAGCATCACGAGCACCACCCACTCCCTCGACGGCGACGCGCATCCGTTCCGCATCGGCCAGGACGGCACCGGCACATACGGCAACAGCG
>Ga0247779_1001508_pt1 | contig 11129 bp, 9 predicted proteins | sample UWRJL221509R5_FD_179925 | JGI IMG/M metagenome (GOLD analysis project Ga0247779, IMG submission 179925) | Plant litter microbial communities from Arlington Agricultural Research Station in Wisconsin, United States - UWRJ-L221-509R-5 | ecosystem: Environmental > Terrestrial > Plant litter >...
CTCGGCGAGCGCGCGGTGCGGCACGGCACGCTGGACCTCGCGCTGGACGCCGACGTCGCCGACCGCCAGCTGCACGCGCCCGGCCAGCTGACCATCACCGGCCTGGAGTTCGGCGACGGCCAGGGCGGCACCTTCGCCGGCATCGAGCGCCGCGCGGTGCTCGCCGCGCTGAAACGCGACGGCCGCATCTCGCTGAAGTTCACGCTGGAGGGCCGCACCGACGACCCGAAGTTCGCGCTCGACGAGCGGCTCGGGCTGCGCGTGGCCGCCGGCCTGGGCCAGGCCGTGGGCGCGGGCGTCAAGGGCGTCGTCGAGGGCATGGGCGGCGTGATGAAGGGGCTGCTGGGCGGCAAGGGCGACCAGGCCGCGCACTGAGCGAGGCGATGCGGGCGCGCGCGGGCCGCGATCGCATTAGGATCGATAGCTCGAGACACGCGAGGCTCCAATGCTTTCTCAATGGGAAATGCTCCTGCGGCTCGCGCTGGCCGCGGTGCTCGGCAGCGCGATCGGCGTCGAGCGGGAGCGGCTTCAATGGACCGCCGGGCTGCGCACCCACATGCTGGTCTGCGTCGGCGCCGCGCTGTTCATGCTGGTGTCGTCGTTCGGCTTCGCCGACTCGCTCGACCGCCAGCACGTGGTGCTCGACCCGTCGCGCGTGGCGGCCCAGGTGGTGAGCGGCATCGGCTTCCTGGGCGCGGGCGCGATCCTGTTCCGGCGCGACAAGATCCGCGGCCTGACGACGGCCGCCAGCCTGTGGACGGTCGCCGGCGTCGGCCTCGCCGCGGGCGGCGGCATGTACGTGGCGGCGGCCGGCAGCACCGCCATCATCCTGGGCATCCTGATCGGCCTGAAGCCGCTGGAACGGCGCTTCTGGTCGCCGCGCGGCGGCAGCGAGTTCGTGCTGATCGTGGAGCGCGACGCCGCCTCGCTGGCCCTGCTCCAGTCCGAACTGACGTCGGCCGGCATGGCCATCCGGTCGGTCTCGATCGAGCCGGCCGAACGCAGCGACGAGGACGAGATCTGCGTCGGCGTCCATTCCGCCGCGCCCGGCCAGATGCTCGCCACGCTGGACCGCCTGCGCCTGACCAAGGGCGTCCGGTCGGCGGCGATCCGTCACTGAGCGCGCGGCGCCTCACTGCCACGGATGGTCGGGCGCGCCGGTGATGGTCGAGGCCAGGTCCAGCACGATCTTGCCCGCGCCATGCCCTTGCTCGATGCTGCTGAACGCCTCCTTGCACGAGGCGATGTCGAAGGTGCGGTCGACGTGCGGACGCACTTTGCCCGACTCGATCAGGGCGTCGATCTCGCGCAGCTGCCGCCCGCTCGATTGCGCGGTGTAGCGCAGCGCCCTCACGCCATGGGCCCGCGCCTGGTCCTGCGGCGGCTCGGCCAGCGTGGTGACCAGCGTGCCGCCCTTCCTCAGCAGCGGCCACGAGCGCTCCTGCGTCTGTCCACCGACCAGGTCGTAGACGAGGTCGACATCGCGCACCCGGTCGTCGAAGCGCTCCTGCCGATAGTCGATCACCTCGTCGGCGCCGAGGCTGCGCACGAACGCGACGTGGTCGCTGGACGCGGTGGCGATCACCGTCGCGCCACGCGCCTTGGCGAACTGCACGGCGAGGTGCCCGACGCCGCCGGCGCCGGCGTGGATCAGCACCGTCTGCCCGGCCTGCAACCCGCCGTGGTCGAACAGCCCCTGCCAGGCCGTCAGCCCGGCCAGCGGCACGGCCGCCGCCGAGACATGCTCGAGCGCGCCGGGCACCGTAGCGACCTCCTCCGGCCGCGCGATCGCGTACTCGGCGAAGCTGCCGTGCGCGATGTCCAGCAGACCGTGCACGAGCGTGCCCGGCGCCAGCCCGGGGTCGTCCGAGACGGCGACGATCGCGCTCAGGTCGCGGCCCAGCACGTAGGGCAGCCTGTCCTCGCCCACCGCGGGGTACTTGCCGCTGCGGATCTTCCAGTCCACGGGGTTCAGGCTCGCGGCCTGCACCTTCAGCAGCAGTTCGCCGGCGCGCGGCTGCGGCACGTCGATCTCGGCGAACTCGACCACCTCGGGCCCGCCGAAGCGGCGGATCATGATGGCGTGCATGGAGCGCGGCGGCGTGGACATGGGGGCTTCCTCGAGCGTTGTGGACTGCCGCGAGGCAGCAAGCGACACGCCCGGCGCGACAGCCCGCCGCCAGCTTTCGGGCGCAGCGATTGCCGCTGCTGCGATCCACGCCAAGGAGCCGCCATGAGCAAGTCGCCTGGCCACGCAGAGCATCCCGAACACGCGGTGCGCGAGACGCGCCTGCCCGATGTCGTGAAGATCCGCATCGACGGCCTGACCGTCGCGGAGTCCGAGGACGTCATCCGGGTCGACGAGGACCAGCACCCTCCGCGCTACTACTTCCCGCGCTCCGACGTGCGCATGGAGACGCTGCAGCCCAGCGACACAACGACGTACTGCCCGTTCAAGGGCAAGGCGACGTACTTCGACCTCGATGCGCAGGGCCGGCACCTGCGGGACGCCGTCTGGAGCTACGAGCAGCCCTACGACGAGCACGCCGACCTGGCGCAACGCGTCGCGTTCGACAGCGACAAGTACCCGCTGATCCACGTGCAGATCGGCGACTGAACGCTCGCGAGGAGACGGCGTGAACGCATTCAGGGCGCTGGCGATCCTCGTCGCGCTGACGGGGCTGGCGCTGGCCGCGGGCGGCGCCTGGCTCGCGTCGCTGCAGGGCTCGTGGTACTACCTCGTCGCCGGCCTGCTGCTGCTGGCCAGCGGCGTGCTGATGCTGCGGCGACGCGTCGCGGCCCTGTGGCTCTACGCGGCCGTGCTGCTGGGCACGGGCCTGTGGGCGGTGGCCGAGGTCGGGCTCGATGTCTGGCTGCTGATGCCGCGCCTGCTGATGCTGCTGGTGCTGGGCGTGCTGATGAGCCTGCCCGCGGTCGGCCGCCGGATGGGCCGCAGGACGGACGGCCTCGCCGCCCCGATGCCGTACGCGATCTGGGGCGTGCGCCTGGCCGTCGCGCTGACCGTGGCGCTGGGCGCCGCCGCCGCGCTGCAGGACCACGCCACGCACGGCACCTGGCGCGGCACGCCCGACGCGGCCGCCGCCGACAGCGCCGTCGCCGACGCCGACTGGCGCTTCTACGGCCGCACGCCGCGCGGCGACCGCTTCTCGCCCCTCGCCGACATCACGCCCGCCAACGTCGGCCAGCTGCGCGAGGCCTGGGTCGCGCGCACCGGCGACACGATGCGCCCCGGCGAGAACAAGGGCGGCACGGACGCGGGCCACGAGTTCAACTTCGAGGCGACGCCGCTGAAGGTGGCCGACACGCTGTACCTGTGCACGCCGCACAGCTGGGTGGTGGCGCTCGACGCGCAGACGGGCCGGCAGAAATGGAAGTTCGATCCCAAGGCCGACACGGCCAAGGACGTCTACCTCGCCTGCCGCGGCGTCGCTTATTACGAGGCGCCGGCGGGCACCGCGACGCCCTGCCCGCGCCGCATCATCTCGCCGGTGCTCGACGCGCGGCTGCTGGCCGTCAACGCCGACACCGGCGTGCCGTGCGAGGATTTCGGCGAGCACGGCTTCGTGTCGCTGACGCAATACCTCGGCCATGTCGGCGCCGGCTTCCACTTCGTCACCTCGCCGCCGCTGGTGGTGCGCGACCGCGTGATCCTGGGCGGCTGGATCCGCGACAACGTCGCGAAGAACGAGCCGTCCGGCGCGGTGCGGGCCTTCGACCCCCTGACAGGCCGCATCGCGTGGGCCTGGGACGTCGGCCGTCCCGACGCGCCGGTCGTGCACCCGCAACCGAACGAGGAGCTCACGCGCGGCACGCCCAACGCGTGGGGCGCGTACACGGCCGATCCCGACCTGGGCATGGTCTACCTGCCGCTCGGCAACGCGACGCCCGACTACTTCGGCGGCACGCGCCGCCCGTTCGACGACGCGTATTCGAGTTCCGTCGTGGCGCTCGACATCGAGACCGGCACGCCGCGCTGGCACTTCCAGACCACGCATCACGACGTCTGGGACATGGACCTGCCGGTGGGGCCGTCGCTGGTGGACCTGCCGTCCGCGGAAGGCACGTTGCCGGCGCTGGTGCAGACCACCAAGCGCGGCGAGCTGTTCATGCTCGACCGGCGCAGCGGCGTGCCGGTCGCGCAGGTCACCGAGCGGCCGGTGCCGCAGGACGCGGTCGCCGGCGAACGCCTGTCGCCGACGCAGCCCTTCTCGACCGGCCTGCCCTCGCTGGCGCCGCGCGACATCACCGAGGCGCAGATGTGGGGCGCGACGCCGTTCGACCAGCTCGCCTGCCGCATCGCGTTCCGCCAGTCGCGCTACGAGGGCCAGTTCACGCCGCCCGGCACGCGGACGACCATCGTGTACCCGGCGTTCGACGGCGTGATCGACTGGCACGGCGCGTCCATCGACCCGGTGCGCAAGCTGCTGGTGGCCAACACGAGCTACATCCCGTTCCTCATCAGGCTGACGCCCGCCGCCGACGCGCTGGCCCGCGGCTGGATCAAGCCCTGGAACGGCGAGGGCACGCCGCCGGAGGCGGTCAAGGACGACGTCGCGCCGCAATACGGCACGCCGTATGTGGGGCAGGTGCATCCGTGGCTGAACTTCCTCGGCGTGCCGTGCAAGGCCCCGCCCTGGGGGCAGCTGACCGCGATCGACCTCGTGACGCGGCGCATCGTCTGGCAGCACGACCTGGGCACGACGCGCGACACCGGCCCGTTCGGCACCCACTTCAACCTGCCGCTGCCCACCGGCATCTTCAACATCGGCGGCAACATCACGACGCGCTCCGGGCTGGTGTTCATCGGCGCGACCGCCGACGACTACCTGCGCGCCTTCGACACCGCCAACGGCCGCGAGCTGTGGCGCGCGCGGCTGCCGGCGGGCGGCCAGGCGACGCCGATGTCCTATCGCGCGGCCGACGGGCGCCAGTACGTGGCGATCGCCGCCGGCGGCCACGGCGGCCTGGGCACGCGCTCGGGCGACTACGTGGTGGCGTACGCGTTGCCACGCTGACCGGCGCGCAGGGCCTCGGCCTGCATCGCCTCGGGCGACAGCAGGTGGCCGAACAGCGCGCGCACGCCCACCAGCAGCACGCCGGCCACGGCCACGAGCGCCGCGTGCAGCAGCCAGAAGTCGCGGCTGGGCATGCTGTCCATGAAGCCGGCCAGCCAGCCCACGAAGGTGTTGGCGATGAACAGGTGCAGGTAGTAGATGCCGATCACCAGGCCGACGATCTGCGTGGGCGCGACGCGCGAATACAGCGCCAGGCCGACGGCCAGCACGTTGGCGAAGCCGATGTCGTTGACGATCGTGTAGGCCAGCGTCCAGACCGGGCCGACCTTGCCGTGCGTCGTGTCGACGATGTTGCCCGCGATGGCCATGAGCGCCGGGCCGCCGGCCGCGATCACCGAGCCGATGGCCATCTTCATCAGCTCGTCGGGCTCGTTGCGGCGCCGGGCGTACCAGCTCCAGAAGCCGATCGACAGCAGCATCGTGCCGCTGCTGACGAATGCGTCCACGCCCTGCAGCCACGTCACCGGCACCTGCCAGCCGAACATCATGAGGTCCATGTGCTTGTCCGACCACAGCGTGAAGCCGATGTTGAACTGCTGGTTGCCGACGATGGTCAGCATCAGCAGCGGCAGCAGGCCCACCAGCAGCGCCAGGCGGCCCCATTCGGTGCGCGTCAGCGGAGGCTGCTCGACGGTGTCCCGGCCCTTCTTCAGGCCCGGGTCGGGCGGCAGCCAGCCGCGGCCCGCGAGGTAGGTGAACAGGCCGATCACCATGCCGACGCCGGCGGCGCCGAAGCCCCAGTGGAAGCCGACCTTCTCGCCGAGCGTGCCGCAGACCAGCGGCGAGGCGATCACGGCGAGCTGCACCGCCATCAGGAAGATCTGGAACGCGGTGGCGTTGCGCTTGTCGCCGGGGCGATACAGCGCGCCGACCTGCGCCGCGATGTTGCCCTTGAAGCAGCCCACGCCCAGCAGCAGGCACAGGATGGCGAACAGGAAGCTGGCCTCGAATGCCATCAGGAAATGGCCCGCCGCCATCAGCACCGCGCCGATCACGACGGTCCTCGTGCGGCCCAGCAGCCGGTCGGCCACGAGCCCGCCGAGCAGCGGGGTGGCGTAGACGAGGCCGGCGTACAGCCCGGCGATCAGCGCGCCGAGCTGCAGCGGCGTGCGCGGGCCGGTGACGGCCTCGATCGCGTGGCGCACGGCCTCGATGCCCACCACCTGGCCGACGTGCTGCGGCAGGAAGAGATACTTGGTGAGGTACAGGCCCAGCAGCACCTGCATGCCGTAGTAGGAGAAGCGCTCCCACAGCTCGCAGGCGGACAGCCAGGCGAGGCCCAGCGGATGGCCCAGGAACGCGGTGTCGTCGCGGGAGAACGGTGAGTCGGCGGAGGGGGCGATCGAGGACACGTTGCGTCAGCTTCTCGAAAAAGGGATGCGGGACTGTCGTCCAGCCGCCGGGCCCGCGCAAGGCGGAAAGCCCGAGGGCGCGACGAACGGCGGATAGCGGGCGTCGAAGGAAGGGGCGCAGGCGCTCAGCGCCGCACCAGCTTGACCTCGAACACCTTGGGCCAGAACTTGCCGGTCAGCCAAAGCCGCTTCGTGGCCGGGTCGTAGGCGATGCCGTTGAGCACGTCGGTGTGCTCGGGCGTGAAGTCCTTCATGGGCAGCAGGCCCTTGCAGTCGATCCAGCCGACCACGTTGCCGCTCTTTGGATCGATGCGCGCGATGCGGTCGGTCTGCCAGATGTTGGCGTAGATCTCGCCGTCCACCCACTCGAGCTCGTTGAGCTGGTCGACCGGCTTGCCCTGCGCGGTGACGTGGATGCGGTGCGATTCGAGCAGCGTGGCCGGGTTCAGGAAGCGCAGGTCGGCGGTGCCGTCGCTCATCACCAGCTCGGTGGCGTCGTGCGTCAGGCCCCAGCCCTCGCCCGGATAGCCGAACTGGCCCTGGGTGTCGAAGCTGTCGAGGTCGAGCACGTAGCCGACCTGGCCCTTCCACGTCAGGCCGATCAGGCGGCCGTTCCACGGCGCGATGCCCTCGCCGAAGACGTCGGCGGGCAGCGTGGCGCGCTGCACCACCTGGCCCGTCTCGGGCTTGACCTTGCGCACCGAGGAATGGCCGTCCAGGCCTGTGCTTTCGTAGAAATAGCCGTTGAGGAAGAAGAAGCCCTCGGTGAAGGCGTTGACGTCGTGCGGCGTGGTGCGCACCACCTGGACGCCGTAGACGGGGATCGCCTTCGCCTCGCCGGGCGGGCTCGCGGCCGCGGCAGGCGTGACGGGCGCGAGCGTCGCGCACGCGAGCGCGACGCTCGCGATGAGGGAGAAAGCCTTCATTCGTTGCAGTCCGGAAGATTCGTTGTCATGGGGCGGCGGGCGCCGGGTAGCTCACGGAGAGCACCTCGATCGTCTCGACGCCCGCCGGCGTCACGAGCTGCAGCGTGTCGCCCTCGCGCGCCTTCAGCAGCGTACGCGCGATCGGCGACACCCAGCTGACCTCGCCCTGTAGCGAGTCGACCTCGTCGATGCCCTTGATCGTGACGGTGCGCTCGTCGCCGGCCTCGTTCGCGTAGGTGACGGTGGCGCCGAAGAAGATCTGGTCGCTGCCGTGGTGGGCCGACGGATCGGCCACGACGGCGATGTCCAGCCGCTTGATCAGGAAGCGGATGCGGCGGTCGATCTCGCGCAGCCGCTTCTTGCCATAGATGTAGTCGCCGTTCTCGCTGCGGTCGCCGTTGGACGCCGCCCAGTGCACGATCTCGACGATCTTCGGGCGCTCCTCGTCGATCAGCTGCAGCAGCTCGGCGCGCAGGCGCTCGTGGCCCGCCGGCGTGATGTAGTTCTTGCCCCCGGCCGGCAGTGCGGGCAGCGACGGGGCGTCGTCGTCCTCGTCGCCTTCGGGCTCCTTCGTGAACGCCTTGTTCATGCCGGCTCGCCGTCCGCGTACGACGACAGCGTCGCCTGCAGCTGATCGCGCACCTCGGCCACGAGTTCCGGCGGCGCCGTCACGCGCACGTTGGGGCCGTGGCGCAGCACGTCCATCACCAGCTCCGTCGAATCCGAGTACGGGATGCGCATGCGCAGCGACCCGTCGGCCTGCGGCTTGAGCTGCTGCTGCGGATGCCATTCCTCCTGCGCCACCCACTGCGCGGCCTCGGCGCTGAAATGCAGCGTCGCCCAGCGCAGTTGCGCGCCGCCGAAGATGCCGTAGCCCTGGTCGAGCGCCTTCTCCACCTCGGGCATCGGCAGCTCGCGTGCCGGCTCGTCCAGCACCTTGGCCGAGCGCACGGCGTCGAGCGCGAAGCGCCGCAGGCCCTCGCTCGCGTGGCACCACGCGTCGAGGTACCAGGTGTTGCGGTAGTGCAGCAGGCGCTGCGGCGACAGCACGCGCTCGGATTCGCTGCGCTTGCTGCGCGTGTAGTAGCTGATCAGCAGGCGGCGCCGGCTCAGCACGGCGCTGACGGCCTCCTCGAACCAGCGGCTCGCGACCGCGCGCTTGGCCGGGTTGACGATGCGCACGCGGCGCATCAGCGTCTGCGCCTCGTCGCCGCTGGCCCCCAGCATGCCGTGCAGCTTGTCGAGCAGCGGCTGCAGGTGGCGGCCCAGCACGCCGCCGTCGTCGAGGCCGGCGATGAGCTGGTGCATCGTCAAGAGCGCGTGAAGTTCCTTTTCCGAGAACCACACGCCGGGCAGCTCGTGCTTCCTGCCCGCCGCCGCACGCACCGACGGCCCGCCGGTGGCGGCCGCGGCCGCGGCGTCGGCGAAGCGGTAGACGTTCTCGTCGCGGGCATAGACGATGGGCGCGTCCATGCGATCGCGCAGGTACTGCAGGTCGCGCTTGAGCGTCGCGGGCGACACCTCGAGCTCCGAAAGCAGCTGCTCGAAGCTCACGCCGGCCTGCCGCTTGATCAGCAGCTCGATGCGATAGAAACGTTCGGTCCTGTCCATGGGTCCCTATTTTGCCGTAGCTCATCGCATGAGCTTGTGAGATCGCAAACTGCCCTCACTCTCAGATCAAACCGAGGACGCACCATGAACCAGGCCACCTTCAACTTCGCCCCCAAGGGCAAGCGCGCCGACCTCGCCGGAACGCGCGTCGTCGCCGGCGCCGCCGCGAAGGCCCCGGTTCGCGCCCAGGCGCCCGCCAACGACGTCGACCCGGGCGACGCGATCGGCTTCGAATACGCGCGCTACGGCATGGTGCCGCCGGCGCCCTGCCTGTGGCCGGGCCATCCGATCCGCGAAGGCTGGGAACGCGGCCGCCACGCGATGGCGCGCCGCACCCGCCCGGCCACGCTCGCCGTCACGCGCTGGTTGGCGCTGCGCCTGGCCGCGTGGCAGCGCGGCCAGGCGTTCGACGACCACCAGATCACGCCGCAGGTCCTGCGCTCGCTGGAGGTCGCCACGCACTGCCCGATCACCGGCCGCGCGCTGCAGAACGACGCCTGCGTGGTGCCCGTCGACCTGCAGCGCGGCTGGTCCGCCGGCAACCTCGCGCTGGTGAGCCCGGCGATCGCCGAGCGCTGGATGACGATCGACTGGGCGATGGCCAAAGCGGCGCTGGAGCGCGCCGAGGCCGAACCGGAGACGCTGGTCGACGGCCTGCCGCTGCGCCACTGGCGCCGCGTGGTGGCGCTGAAGTCGCTCGCCACGCCGCTGCCGCACGACGAGGCCGCGCGCATCCCGCTGCACGTGCTGCCGCCCAACCGCATCCGGCTGGTCAACCCGATCCAGGAGCTGCAGGCCGTGCTGACGCTGCAACTGGCCGTGCCGGGCTGGGGCCAGCGCGCGCGCGGCCTCGCCGACTCCCTGCCCGTCTCGCTGCGCAACGAGTTCAACCTGTTCTTCAACTCGCTGCTCGCGCAGGCGCTGCGCCAGGGCCACGGCGCGGCGAAGGCCGAGATGCGCGACGCGCTTGCCAGCGCCTGGGGCGACGCCGTGGTGATGCGCCGCTGGCTGCGCTTCACGGCGCTGGTGGACGCGGCGCTCGCCGAGACGCTGGTGGAGCGCCTCACGCGCGAGCCGATGCCCGGCCTGTACGTGGTGCGCCACGGCGAGGTCGAGGCGAAGCAGGCGATGGCGGCCTGAACGGCGAGGCGCCGCCTCAGCCGCGCGATTCGCGCGTCATCGCGAGCTCGAGATCCTCGAGCTGTTCCTTCGCGTCGCCGACGCCGTCGTGCGCCGCCAGCGTCATCAGGCGCATCGCCTCGTGCAGGTCGCGTTCGAGGCCGCGGCCGTCGGCGGCCATCTGGCCCAGGTGGTACCACGCGGCCGGCATCTTCCTGTCGGCCGCCCGGCGATACAGCGCGACGGCCCGGGCGAGATCCTGCGCCACCCCGCGGCCGCGCTCGTACTTGCCGGCCAGCATGATCATTGCCTCGCCATGGTCGGCCTGCACGGCACGCTCCAGCCACCAGGCGGCGCGCTCGTCGTCCTGCGGCACGCCGTCGCCGGTGCTGCAATGCATCGCCAGCTCGTACTGCGCCTGCGCAAAGCCGCCGTCCGCGGCCTGCGCGAGCAGCGCGACGCAGCGCGCCAGGTCGCGCGGCACGCCCTTGCCGATGCGGTGCATCCAGGCCAGCCGATACGTGCCGTGCGCGCTGCCGGCCGCCGACGCGCGCGTCAGCAGGCTCAGCGCCTGCGCGGTGTCGACCGGCACGCGCAGGCCCGTCTCGAGCTCCTGGCCCAGCCGCGCCATCGCCGGCGCGTGGCCGCGGGCGGCGGCGCTGCGCAGCAACGCCATGCCCTTGGCGACGTCCGCCTTGACCGTGTCGCCCTCGAGTTGGATCACCGCCAGCGCCAGTTCGGCCGCGGGATGGCCGGCGTTGGCCGCCGCCTGCCACAGCGGCAGCGCGCCGACCCGGTCGGTCGGCAGCGCCAGGCCGTGCCACATCAGGTTGCCGAGCGCGAAGCAGGCATGCGCGGCGCTCCTGAACGATGTCGGCGCCGTGCCCGCGCTCGCCGGACGCAGCGCCTGGGCCTGCAGCCACGCGATGCACGCGCCCACGTGGTCGGCCGGGCTGCGCGAGACGAGCACGACGCCCTCGCGCAGGCGCAGCGACGTGACGGTGCGGCGCTGGCCCAGCGCGTCC
>Ga0247779_1001509_pt1 | contig 11126 bp, 7 predicted proteins | sample UWRJL221509R5_FD_179925 | JGI IMG/M metagenome (GOLD analysis project Ga0247779, IMG submission 179925) | Plant litter microbial communities from Arlington Agricultural Research Station in Wisconsin, United States - UWRJ-L221-509R-5 | ecosystem: Environmental > Terrestrial > Plant litter >...
CCGGCAATGGCGCCGCCGGCGAGATCATGCGGCGACTGACACAGCGCCTGCGCGGTCGCCATCTGCTGCTCAACGAGACGATCGACGGCAACTTCCCGGCGCATCACCCGGACCCGACCGAGCCGGAGAATCTCCTGCAGTTGCAGGACCTGGTTCACCGAGAGAAGCTAGATCTCGGCATCGCCTTCGATGGCGACGGCGATCGTATCGGCGCCGTCGATGCGCAGGGCCGCATCGTCTGGGGCGATCAGTTGCTGGCGATCCTCGCCCGGGACGTCCTGCGCACCCATCCCGGCGCCGTCATCATCGCCGATGTCAAGGCGAGCCAGGCCCTGTTCGATGAAATCGCACGGCTGGGTGGCAAGCCGCTGATGTGGAAGACCGGCCACTCGTTGATCAAGACCAAGATGATCGAGACACAGGCAAAACTGGCCGGCGAGATGAGCGGTCATATCTTCTTTGCCGATGAATATTACGGCTATGATGACGCCCTCTATGCGGCCGTCCGCCTGCTGCGGGTGATTGCGGGAAGCGGCCAGTCACTGGTGCAGTTCCGCGATCAGCTGCCCGCCCTGGTGAACACGCCGGAGATTCGTATCGCTTGTGACGACGACCGCAAATTTGCCGTCATGACGGAGGTTGCCCAAGCTCTGCAGCGGGATGGCGCCGAGGTGGATGTGACGGACGGTGTCCGCGTGCGCAACGCCGATGGCTGGTGGCTGTTGCGGGCCTCGAATACGCAAGCCGTCCTGGTGGCGCGCGCCGAAGCAAAGAGCCAGGAACAGCTCGACCGATTGCTCGCCGAGTTACGTCATTATCTCGCCGCTCAAGCGATCCGCCTGGATGACCGCCAGAGCTAACCGGAGATCATTCAGCAATTAAGCGGCGCCGGCTGAGATAAAACTGGCCCTCGATTTTTGCTCGCGCGGGCTTTCGTGATCATAGATCAGCATTCCTATATGGCGAGCGACTTTCAGCATTTTGTCAAAATCGTCCTGTGCTCTTGCGATAAATTTTATCAAGCTTTTAACAACTGATCGCCACAATGCAGTGCACCGTCTCAAATTCGCAGCGTGTGGGGTCGCATCGCTGTCGCACGAAACTCGCTTGCGGCACGATGGGCTCGGATCAAGGACAATCTCCTGAGCGACGCCGCTTTGAGATCAGCGTTAATGCTAGGGAATCTCATAATGACGCTCATGCTTGCTCGATTGCGTATCGGCACAAAGATATTATCGATAGCTGGCGTTGCGCTGATCGGTTTTGCGGCGATCTTCGCCACATTGTTGATCACCGATAGCATGCGCAGCCGGGTCGATACGCAGCGCGACGCCGCCCTGTCGGAATATATGACGGTTCAGAATATCGCCGAGGATTTCCTCAATGCGCGTCGGCGCGAAAAGGACTTTCTGCTGCGGAAGGATAAGACCTTCGCCGACAAGCATGCGGAGGTCAGTAGCAAGATCCTCGGCGAGATCAAAGCCCTGAAGCCAAGTGTCGACCAGCAGGATGCCGATGCGCTGGAAAAGCTACAGTCGCTCTATGAAGACTACGACGCGCGTTTCAAAAGTGCCGCCGATGATACCCTCACCATGGGCCTGACGCCCGATACCGGCCTTCTGGGCAAGCTGCGGAGCGCTGTCCATGAAATCGAAACAGCACTCAATGCGGACAATGACCCGCAGGTCATGATCTCCATGTTGATGATGCGCCGGCATGAGAAGGATTTCATTGCCCGCGAAGATCAGAGCTACGTCGATGCCTTGTTGAAGGAAGATGCCAACTTCGATCAGCTCGTGAAGGCATCGTCGGCCATCCCCGCCGACCAGCATGACAAGCTGACCGGATTATCCGCCGCCTATCAGGCGGCCTTTGAAGAAATGGCCAAGCTCGATCTCGCCCTCAAAGACAAGCTGTCAGCAATGAGCGAATCTTATGCGGCGGCCGAGCCCATCCTTGAAACCATCCGCAAATCGGCAAGCGACCGATACGACGCGGCCCGGACAGATATGCGGAATATCGATAGCCGCGCGCGCCTGGTCATGATCATCGCGGTCGTCGTCATTAGCCTGATCATGCTGGGCCTGGCCTGGACGATCGGCCGCGGCATCAGCCGGCCGGTCGTGCAATTGGCCGATGCCATGAAGCGGCTGAGCGATGGCGACAAGTCGGTGTCCGTTGCCGTAATCGGCCGCGATGAGGTCGCCGAGATGGCACGTGCCTTCGGTGTCTTCAAGGAAAACATGATCAAGGCCGAGCAACTTGCCGCCCAGGAGTTGGAGGCCCAGCGCCAGCGCGCCGAGCGGGCACTGCTGATCGAACGATTGACCGATACCTTCGATCACGATGTCAGCATGGTACTGAAAATGGTTGCTTCGGCAGCCACCGAGATGCAGGCAACGGCGTCTTCCATGAACGTCACCGCGGAGGAGACGTCGCGCCAGTCGACGGTGGTGGCCAGCGCTTCCGAAGAAGCATCGATGAACGTGCAAACCGTCGCCACGGCGACCGAAGAATTGTCGGCCTCCGTTTCCGAGATCAGCCGTCAGGTCACGCAATCTACGACCATCGCCGGCCGCGCGGTCGATGATGCGGAACGGACCAACACCCAGGTCAGAAGCCTTGCCGATGCCGCGCAGAAGATCGGCGATGTCGTCAAGCTGATCAGCGATATCGCCAGCCAGACCAATTTGCTGGCGCTTAATGCGACGATCGAAGCCGCCCGGGCCGGGGAAATGGGCAAGGGCTTTGCCGTGGTGGCAAGCGAGGTGAAGAACCTCGCCAACCAGACCGCCAAGGCAACCGACGAGATCGGCACCCAGATCAGCGGCATCCAGCAGGCAACCGGCGAAGCGGTGCTGGCCATCCAGTCGATCGGCCACACCATCAGCGAGATCAATGATATTGCCACCACCATTGCCGCGGCGGTGGAAGAACAAGGCGCCGCCACCCAGGAAATCGCCCGCAACGTCCAGCAAGCAGCCGTCGGCACGCAAGAGGTAAACAGCAATATCGCCGGCGTCTCGCAGGCGGCGACCATGACCGGTGCCGCGGCGGATCAAGTATTGTCGGCGGCCAGCGAACTATCCACGCAATCGGAAACCCTGCGCGGCAAGGTCGAGACCTTCCTGGCGGCGATCAAGGCCGCGTAAGCCTCAACTATAGGTCGGTAATTCGAGGCGACGCGCTTCGAGCAAGGGCTCGGCAAAGGGCGAGCGCCATTCATTGACGATATAAGCGTAGCATTTCGACCATTGGCCACGGTCGACACCCCCTTCCGTCAAGAGGCCCGGCTTGAGGTCGCTTTGCCAGAACGACACCGCTGCAGCAGGTTCCAGACGTTGCAGGATGACGGAAATAGTCGGTTTCCCAGATATGGAGTCCTGTATGGCCACGAAACAGGGCAGCGATATTTCGCCCCGTCAAACCGCGTTGCAGCAGGACAGGCTCGATCGCAATTGAGTGCAACACCGCCTCGATATGCAACGACCGCGATACGCCGCGTCGTGCCTGCTCAACCATCACGTTGAAGGTCCGGTCGTCGGACTGCCGCTTCGACATGGAATCCCTCGACTTCCCCTGCCAGCACAGCTGTCCTGGCAATGGCGCCATTTTAGCGATGCGTCCTCCCCATCGGCAATACCGCGGTTGCGTCAACCAAATCTCAACCCTCGGACGCCAAGGTGGTCGCGTGACGGCTGCCGAAGAGCAGCCGCGGCAGGCGGGATAGGCGTGATGGATCGGAATGATGCGGGATTAGCCATGGTGGCCGGCCAAGAGGGTGGACTAATGCCAGCCCTCGCCGTCAAGGGCCTGCGCAAGAGTTTTAAACGACCAGCGGTCGATGGCCTCGACCTCACCGTGGCGCCGGGCGAATTCTATGCATTGCTTGGCCCCAATGGCGCCGGCAAGACCACGACCTTGCGTATCGTCTCTGGCTTGATGCGGCCCGATGCCGGCACGGTCTCGATCGTCGGTATCGATGCGCTGAAAGATCCGATCGGCGCCAAGCGGATCACCGCCTGGGTCAGCGACGAGCCGATGATCTATGACAAGCTGACACCGCTGGAATATCTCGTCTTCGTGGCTGGCCTCTGGGGTATCGCGCCCCGGATCGCCGAGGCAAAAGCCCGCGATCTCATCGCCTGGCTCGACCTTACTGCCCAGGCCGACGAACGCTGCGAGGATTTTTCCAAGGGCATGCGGCAGAAAGTGGCGCTGGCCGGTGCCCTGGTCCATGACCCCAGATTGATCATTCTCGACGAGCCGCTGACCGGGCTCGATGCCCGCGCCGCCCGCCTCGTCAAGGATGTGTTGCGGGAACGCGTGCGCCAGGGCTGCAGCGTGGTGATGACGACGCATATCCTGGAAGTGGCGGAGCGCATGGCGGATCGCATCGGCCTGATCGCCCAAGGCCGGTTGATCGCCGAGGGCAGCCTCGCCGAGCTGCGCGCCCAGGTCGGTAGCGGCGACACCAGCCTGGAAGACGTGTTCCTGGCGCTCACCGCGGAACAGGCGATGTCATCTGAGCCAGCGTCGGACATGGGGCGCTCGGACAAGAGCAATGCAGCAACCCCCGGTGACGCATCCGTCCCGCGTGACGTCCCGCATGTCTGATGCGCTCTTGCCACGGAGCCGAGAGCCGGGAATGACGGCCCTGATCCACCGTCTGGGGATGACGCTCGCCGCCACCGGCTTCCTGCTACGCCACGAAAGCCGCTTGGCCCGCCGCGATCTTGCCTATCTGTTGACGGCCGGCCACCGCTGGCGCCTGCGCTCCGTCCTGCTGATTGTCGCGATCGGCTTCGTTCTGCTGCATCTGCTCGCCTTCGGCATGGTCGCGCGTTATGCGGGCCTGACCCTGACAGCCGATGTCAGCGTCTATATCTCGCTCAGCGGCACGGTCCTGCTGAGCTTCCTGATGATGCTCTCGCAAGCCCTGGAAAAGGTGACGCGGCTTTTCTATGCCCAGGGCGATCTCGATCTCCTTGCCACTTCGCCGGTACCGCTGCGCCTCACCTTGCTACTGCGCATCCTCAACAGCGCGATCACCACCGGGGCAATGGCTGTCGTCGTCCTTTTGCCTTTCGTCGATATCCTGATGCTGCTCGGTGGACGACATTGGCTCTCGATCCTGGGACTCGCCATCGCCAGTGCTTTGGCCGCCAATGGTGTCGCCGTTATCCTGACGACGGCCTTGTTCGATCTGATGGGACCGCGCCGCACGCGGATCGTCTCGCAGATCATCTCCGCCGTGGTCGGCTCCGCCTTCGTCATCGGTATCCAAGCCGCGGCCATCCTGACGATCGGTCAGATGTCGCAACAGGCCTTCTTCAATTCCAGCCTGATGCGGGCCCATGCGCCGGCGGCGGAAAGTTGGTTCTGGCTGCCGGCACGCGCCGCTTTGGGCGATCACCAGGCCTTGCTGGCCTGCCTGCTGGCCGGCATCGGCATGTTGTGCATTCCCATGCTGTTCTTGGCCCGGCATCTCGGCGATTATGCCCTGGCCGCCGGCAGCGCCGCCTTGTCGACGCGGCGCAAGATGAGCCGCCTCGGCTGGTTCGCCACGACCACACCGGCCTTGCTGCTCTGGCGCAAGGAATGGCTGCTGCTGTGGCGCGATCCTTGGCTGGCCTCGCAGACCCTGATGCAGCTGCTCTATCTCATCCCACCGGCCCTGATGCTCTGGCGCTATTACGGCCATGATCAAGGTGCACTGATCGTGCTGGCCCCCGTTCTCACCATGGCGGCCGGCCAATTGGCCGGTGGTCTCGCCTGGCTGGCGGTTTCCGGCGAGGATGCGCCTGATCTCATCGCCACGGCGCCGATTTCGCCGACACGCGCGTTGATCGCCAAGGTGGAAGCCGTCCTGATCCTGATCATCCTGATTTTCGCGCCCTTCCTGTTGGGCTTGGCTGGGCTCTCCGTGGTGATGACGGCGGTGGTCGCCATCGGCATCGTCATTGCGTCCCTGTCATCGACAATGATTCAGATCTGGTTCCGGCGTCAGGCCAAACGGCGTTATTTCAGCCGTCGTCAGACTTCCTCCCGCTTAGCCACCTTCGCCGAGGCGTTCTGCTCGGTTTCCTGGGCCACCGCTGTCGGCCTGTGGCTGTTCAATCCGCTGCTGGCGCTCCTGCCGATCATCGTGGCGCTGGCCATCCTGGGCAGTGTCCGGGCCATGCGGCCGCGAGATAGCTGACGACAGCGACAACACGATGCGAAAACCAGAGATGCGAAAATCTGATCGGCCAATGCCTTTATTGCAATTGCGCTGCTGGCCCTGACGCTTAATCTATCGGCAGGTAAGCAGGAAGGGCCACAGATGATCCCGACCATCCATATCGCGCCTTTATTTGGCGGTCCGAGCAGCGATCGCGACCAAGTCGACACAGCCATCGCCCGCGCCGCCTTCGATACCGGTTTCATGCTGGTTGGCGATCTGCCGGCGGAGATACCGATTGCATCAAAGCAACTGCAAGAGCTGAAGCGGATCTTCACCCTGCCCCCAGACACCCTGCGGAAGCTCTGGCGGCAGAAATTCGCCGAAGATCACCGCAACGTCTATCGCGGCTGGTTCCCGCTGCAGGAAGGCCACCCCACCTATAAGGAAGGCATCGACATGGGGCCGGATGTCGCCTATGGCGATACGGTGGTCGATGCCGGCGATCCCTTGCGCGAGGCGACGCCCGTGCCGGATGCGGACAGTTTGCCCGGCTGGCAGGCAGCCGCCGCGGCCTATTACAAAGCGATGGAGCGGGTCGGGAAAATGCTGATGCGCTCGATCGCGCGCGGTCTTGGCCTCGACGAGCATTTCTTCGACGCGGCCTTCATCGGTGGCGTTTCGACCTTCCGCCTGATCCACTATCCGCCCCGCACGCCTGAAGCTTTGGCCAAGATGACGGACGAAAAATTCTGGACCGAGCATAACGGCAGAAAAGCCTATCTGATCGGCGCGCCACATGCCGATTCCGGCCTTGTCACCCTGCTTGCACAGGATGGCGTCTCCGGCCTGCAGGCTTTGGCGCGGGATGGGTCGTGGATCGACGTGCCGCCGATGGACAATACCCTGGTGGTCAATTTCGGGCGGCTGCTGGAACGCTGGACCGCCGGCCGGATCAAGGCGACGCAGCATCGCGTCATCGGCCATGGCGCCGAACGCTATTCAATTCCCTTTTTCTATGAACCCAATGTCGATGCCGTGATCGCGCCGCTGCCGCTCACCGGCGGTGATGCCGCAAAAGCCGAGGCAGCGGATTTCGCACCCTTCCTCTATGGCGATCATGTCTGGGTATCGACGACGAAATTCGTTGAGTTCCACGGCATGGAATATCTGCGGCCACCACGCGGGCTCCCCACCGCCAAGGCGGAACGATCCCAGGCGATATGAGGTTCAAGAGCAGACCTATCTGTCCTGGAGTAATAAGGCGGCCGCATGCTGAAGATTCTCGGTAAGGCCACATCGATCAACGTCCGGAAAGTTCTCTGGTGTTGCGATGAACTGGATGTGCCCTTCGAGCGTGAGGATTGGGGTTCCGGTTACCGGCCGACGGATACGCCGGCCTTCCTCGCCTTGAATCCCAACGGCTTCGTGCCGGTCATCGATGATGATGGCTTCATCCTGTGGGAATCACATTCGATCATCCGGTATCTCGCCGCAACCTGTGACGGCGCATCGATCTATCCGGCCGAACCGCAGGCGCGTGCCAAGGTGGATCAATGGATGGATTGGCAGGCCTCGGAACTGAATATCTCCTGGCGCTACGCTTTCAACGCCCTGGTCAGGCAATCGCCAGCCAACCAGGACCCGGCCGCGATCACGGCGTCGATCGCCGATTGGTCGAAAAACATGGCGATCCTGGAGCGGCAATTGGCCAAGACCGGCGCTTACGTGGCTGGCTCGGCATTCAGCCTCGCCGATATTCCCATCGGCCTTTCCGTGAACCGGTGGTTTTCGACACCTTTCGAGCGGCCGGATTATTCCGCCGTGGCCGCCTATTTTGACCGCCTTGGCCAGCGCGCCGGTTTCATGCACCATGGCCGCAACGGCATTCCCTGAGGAGGGTTATCCTTGGATCAGGGCACCCGCGCCTCAAGAATGAACCAGCTTTGCGGCAGCGGATCACGTTCGCTCGGGATGCCATAGGCCACGCTGAGCCGGTCGAGGGCGATCACCTCGATATCGCCATAGCCTTGTTCTTGCGCCTGCAGGGCAACCGCTTCCATCGTCTCGCCCAGGGGACTGCTACCGAACAGCTTACGGCCGAGATGTGCCTCGACCTTGGCATTGAGCGCCGCCTGCCTGGCTGGCGTCCACAAATCGAAGACCAGACTGCTGCCCGGCGCCAGGCCCAAGGTGCGTGGGTCCAGCACAGCGCCGGCAACGGCGGTGGGTAAAAAGAAATGCACCCCTTCCATCAGCACGACGGTCGGCAAATCGCGGCGATAGCCAGCCGTCGCCAGCTTCGCGCGCAACAGCAGATCGCCAAGATCGGCGCCGACATGATGCAGGCCGATCGGCAGCGAGACCTTATTGCGGGCAAAAATCTCCAGCTTGGCGGCAAGCTTGTCGGGGAAATCCACCTCGAAGACCTGCAGCTGACCGGTCGCCACCTGCGGCAATGTCATGGCCCGGCTGTCGAAGCCGGCGCCCAGGATCAAGATTTGCGAGACCTCGCCGGCAGCCCGTTGCAAGCGCTCGGTGAACCAGCGATAGCGGGCGATATTGAGCGGGACACAAGGCGGATCGACCATCGCCGCCATCTCGAACAGCTTGCGGCCTTCGGGCGTCCAGAACAGCTGGTCATGCGGGCACAGCAGATGCTGTTGCTTGGCCAGCGGATGATGCAGCCGCAATTCGATCAGCGCATCGGCGGTGACCCGCGGATCGCTGAGACCCTCCGTGCCGCTACCCGCGCCGCCTTTTGTCTCGCTTGCCTTCTCGTCCGTCATCTCACGCCATCTCACCGATCACTGCACCAAGCCGTTCGCGAGCCTACGTCCCGCTGCTCGCGCGATTAAAGCTCAACTCGTTTAACAGAGGGCTAATTTAGCCGTTCCCTCAACGCCCGTCTTGCTCCGGCATCACGTTGCGTCGGATCTGTGACGAAGGTCATTCGACCTGCACCTCCACCTGGACGTGCAACGGTGAGCGACGGCTGTCAGCGTCGGGCCAGCACCGCTTCATAGGCGGCCTGCAATTGCGCGGCGACCGAGGGGCCGGCCTTCGGCTGTTTCTGCCCCAGGTGAGTTTCGCGCAACTCATCCATGAAGGCATCCCACATCTTCTGTCCGCCATTCTCCAGCACCTCGGCACGGATGCTCAGCTCTTCGCTGACCGGCAGATGCCGCCGTCCCCAGGCGCCGATCTGGGCGAAGACCGGCACCAGTTGGATAGTCTTTTCGGTCAGGCTGTAGATACCCTTCTGCTTATGGCTGGGGTCGTCTCGCCGGGTGATCATGCCCTGCTCGACCAGCCGCTTCAGGCGGTCGGCCAGGATGTTGGAGGCAATCCCCTCCTCCGACCGAGACAGCAGCTCGCGGAAATGCCGCCGATTGCCGAACATCATGTCGCGAATGATGATCAGGCTCCATTTGTCGCCAAAGACCTCCAGCGTCAGATTGATCGGACAACCGGAGCGATGCGCCTCTTCCATAACCATCCTGCAAACTGGGCCGAAAACTGACCGGGTTATGCCCCGGTCAAGAATGCCCAAGCCGGGAGAATGCCCAGGCCGGGAAAACCAGTTGCATTATCGCACCGGTTAAATCGCTTCACAACCAGTTGCAAAACGAGTTCGGATTGTCCGCGAACCATCGGGCGTGATGTCCTTCGGCAGCGCTAGCCTTCGATCGCCGCCGCCTCGGCTTTTTGCCGGGCGACGGCCAGGCCGGCTGCCGCGCCGGACGACAGATCGACGGGTGCCCCGGCAGCCTGCACGGAGACAAAGGTATTTCCAAAGACGATCCCCGCCTCGCGGAAAGCTCGCACCATCCGCTTCAACGCGTTGCGCTGGATGATTGTCGGATTGCCGGGCCGCGCCGTGAATTTGAACCGAACGACAAGCGCGGAATCGGCGATATCCATCACGCCCATCATTTTCAGCGGCTCAAGGATTTCATCTTTGAGATCGGGATCTTCCATCATCTCGGCACCGATCGTTTTCACGATCTTGCGAAGCTTCTCCAGATCGGTATCCGCCATGAATCGCAGGGCAAATTTCACGATCGACCAGTCGCGGCTGAAATTGGTGATCTGGCCCAACTGGCCGAAAGGTATCGTATGAACGGGACCGTTCTGATGACGCAGCCGAACCGATCGCATCGTGAAGCTCTCGACCGTGCCTTTCGCCTTGCCGCAATCGATATATTCGCCGACGCGAAAGGCATCATCCGCCAGATAGAAGATACCGGAGACGATGTCGCGCACCAACGTCTGGCTGCCAAAAGAAATCGCCAAGCCGAAGACAGAGGCGCCCGCCAGGATCGGTGCGATATTCACACCGAGTTCCGAGAGGACAATGAGAAGAGCGATCAGGCAGATTAAAATGACCAGGGTGACACGGATCAACGGCATCACTGTCGCCAGGCGTGACGCCTTCCCGGCCACCTGGACGACGCCGCCCTCCTTCGGCGCAGATATGACGTGTCGCCGTGTGGCGAATTCAACAATCTCCCAAGCAATGAAGGCGACAAAAAGCGTCGTGCCGGCGGCAATCGATGAATGGGTCAGCCGGCGCCACCCAGCCGGGTCCAGGATCGCAAAGACATCCACGAGCCAGATCTGCGCGACGATACAGGCAGCGGCGATCAGCATGAGGACGCGCAGGCAGCGTGAGATAATATGATGCGATTGTGGTCGCTCCGGCAGCGGCTCCGCGCTGGGTGTCGTATCGGCTGAAGCGGGCTGCCCGACCACATAGCCGACGAGGGTTTCGAAGAAAACCAGGCCGACGATCACATTGAAGCTGACGAGCAACGCCGTGGGAACCTCGATCCGCAACGATATCGCGGCGTAGATTTGCGTCAATGAGAGGAAAGCAAAGAAGGGCAAGGCGATGGCCAGCCAATGCTTGGTCAGAATGGCCCCGATACCCGCTGGCTTGACGATACTGGTAAACCACCTG
>Ga0247779_1001510_pt1 | contig 11120 bp, 8 predicted proteins | sample UWRJL221509R5_FD_179925 | JGI IMG/M metagenome (GOLD analysis project Ga0247779, IMG submission 179925) | Plant litter microbial communities from Arlington Agricultural Research Station in Wisconsin, United States - UWRJ-L221-509R-5 | ecosystem: Environmental > Terrestrial > Plant litter >...
GAAAGTTGCGCGCCGACCTAATTTATTGTGCGCGGCTCATGTTCAATTTATATTTGTGCTCGCTTAATATCCCATGATCAGCGCACATGACTCATACATCACGCTCAACAAATAATTGTGCGCGTTTCAAAAAAAAAAAGTGCGCACAATAATTTGTGACGCGCCATCGCTGGACTTAGATATTCCAGACCTTAATATGATCCTAATGATGCGCGGAAAGGGTAAAAAAAAGAGTCGCGTTGTGCGATTTATTTTTACCCGGATTGACTATGGCGGTCAATCTGGGTAAAAATTATTGCGCACACCGCAACTTAAATTTTACCTGTTTCGCGCAACTTTACGCCCGAATATGTGCCTAGATTCTCTAAGTCCAAAATCAGTGCGTAATGAATAGGTGTGCGTGTTTTTGTCTCTTGCGCGCAACTTTTTGGGGGATGCGCACAACTTTGTGTAATCATACGTAAGGTGCGCTGATTTTTAAAATATGCGAGCACATCTATTTTTGTGCTTGCGCGCAACTGTATAATCCTCGCACTTTTTCCAAGCGCTCAACGTTCGTACCGGTAAAATTATGTACTGATATATGTAGTGATATGCCGAATGCCGAATCATGAATGTTGTATCCGGCCTCCTGTCAAATCTTAGCTTTAGTTAATGTAGTTGATGATATGAGCACAAAGACCGGTAGTACATAGCTTGTAAAATGAACATGAAATTGGCCTCAATTGTAATGGGGTATATAGTAGATTGTGGGTGGAATTCTGAGTACTGAACTCACAACTCCTGTCTCTGGATACTAAACATCACTGGAAATACGTTTAGTAAAATGAGTCCTACTTTCTGTTCACTATCTATACTTCAATTTAAAGTCCGCTAATTTGTATGAATGCGTGAGAATCAATTAGAAAAGGCTGGGTCATTGTAAACAGCAAAATTCGGAAGTCAGGCCATGGCCAGTGCCGTATACGGCTGGGAATAATCAGTGTGATCCGAGGGTCGGCATGTGATTTTAGTAGTTCGATTGTCAGAAGTTGCGCGCTTGGACACGTTACGTATGATTATACAAAGTTGTGCGCATCCCCAAAAAGGTTGCGCGCAAGAGACAAAAACACACACAACTATCTGTTACGCACCTACTTCGGACTTAGATAATATAGGCCCATATTTGGCTCTAAAGTTGCGCGAAATGGATAAAAATTAAGTCGCGTTGTGCGCAATAATTTTTACCCGGATTGACCGCCATAGACGTACGTCCACGGTTTGTAGGCGCACTTGACTCACGCTAAAGGAGCTCGGAAAAAATTGTTCCTAAAATCATTGTTACCAACATCTCCACCGAAGCCGCATGGCCACTAGAAGGCTACAAAGCTATATGATGCCCACAAAACGAGACATGCTCTGAGTATTTTCTTTGACAAAAAGAAGCTTCCAATGGAGCAGTTTGATATGGCTTGGACTGAGGTAACTGTGCTTAGGAACGCTTCGAGCAGACTGCATAATGGCGGTAGCGGTCAAGGATGATGTATTCGGCTAAGGACGCGTCGCGCTGTCATGTAGTATGTGCTATGTAATTTGATCTACTGTATAGATCGGGAAGTCGGTCAAAATAAAAAAACCCTCAACTCCAGAGTCAATAATTACATTTATATACTTTCCTACGTAAGGATAAAGCGAAAAGTCATAAATTAGTTCCGCACAATTTGTTACCATCACTGAAGCTGCCAGAAGTACAATCTTTTTTTTAAGCAAAAATTACTCCTGCTTCAAATTTTCAAAGCTGAAGGGGGTGAATTAAATATTAATGGTACGGTCACATGTTTACTCTCACGGTTGATTCCAACGTCAACGTTCAATCAACTTTGAGCTGAGTCACCGTCATTTAACGTTTAAACATTTATTCTTCATTCACGCCCCACAGCAGGGCTCGTACGAGAACGTTGCTAAAGGCCAAGAGAGCGGCCATCTACAAACAAGAGGAAAGGTGAGAATCACATCATCAGCTCAATCATTCCACTGGAGCATTGACGCCATTCTTCCCAAGAAGCACCGTACGATGGATATTATTGGCAGCGCTCTGCGGGCCATCGAGGCTCCAGGAGCTCCATATCTTACTGTCTATGCACCGATGCTTGGGAAAGGAGTAGCATATGAAGAAACAAAAACAGATTTGGAGTCCCTCGCGCAGAATGAACTACCCACATCGCACCAGGAAGAAATCACCCTTCAATCACTACCACCCGAACTTCTCCACATTTTCTCTTTTCTCGAACTAAAACCTTACATTATCTCTCGCGCCGTCTGTAAAGACTGGCAGCGCCTTCTCCCGTTGGCCGATATCCATCCAATCCAACGCCGCTTGTTCAACCTATTCCTGCACATGCTTGAATACCCACGTTTTATCGAAACAAGGTCATGGACTACAAAACATCTTCAGCTCTTTGACAGACAGGCGTATGTCAATTCACTGCTATCACAATATCCTGCGATCCCCGATGAATTCCGAATGTGGATTTTGGAATGGCCAGGACATATGGCCATATCGTGTATGTGGCCTGGCTTACCGATGGTCCAATATCTAAGACCCACTCTGGAGAGAGGCTGTGGGGTAAGTTGGATGGCGTATGGCTCACCGATGCTATTGAGTATCGCGTACAAGGAAGGTACCTCGACGCCCAGATTTATTCCTGCTCTGCTGTTATGGAAGGGCAGTCATTCGGCACAGTAGCTTCTGTTCGAAAACGATATTCCGGGACTTTTTGGAAAAGTACTGGAGACACATATATATGAAGGAGAAGCATCAGCAATATATCCCATCCTGTTTGCTAGGGGCGCAGATTCTGGCGACGACGATAGCGAAGGTGGCTCGGAGGATGATGACGTGAACGTCCCTTTCTCAGATTGGATCACCTTTCTAGAATATTCCTGGGACATCAGGCTAGACATAGACACCGGGCCTTCCTTTCCCGTATCAGACGAAAACCATGTGAATCTACGACCAATTAAATTTCCTGTTGAGTATATGTTCTGCGCGTGCATGTGCACTGTACTTCCGTCTCCTCCGTGGGTGGATTGTCATGCCCCTGGCTTCCAGGATGACATGATCCGGAGCCCTACTGGGCAACCATGTAGGACTACACTTACCTAGTGCATTGTAATACCGCTGTGAAAATAATTCAGTATTTACGCAGACTCGGAGGTGGACACAAACGATACTTAGCAAACAACACCGTATATGAACACCGTAAGATGGGCCTATTGGATATTATCGGCAGCGCGCTGGGCGCCATCGAGGCTCCATATTTTCCTTTTTGTGCACTGATATCTGGGAGAGGAATAACATATGAAGAAACAAAAACAGATCTGGAGTCACTCGCGCAGAATGACCTACCCATACTATCGCAGGGCCATGATGAAGAAACCACCTTCCAATCAGTACCTCCTGAACTTCTCCACATATTCTCTTTTCTCGCACTAAAACCATATATTATCCTCACGCGCCGTATGCAAAAACTGGCAGCGCCTTCTCCCGTTGGCTGATATCCATAGGTCATGTACTATACAACGTCTTTAGCTCTTTGATAGGCAAGCATATGTCAATTCCCTGCTATCACAATAGGGTGAAAGTTGGATATCATACTGCTCACCGATACTATTAAGTATCGGGTACAAAGAAGGCACATCAAAGCCAAGATTTATTCCCGCTCTGCTCTTATGGAAAACGGGTCATTCGACAAGTTGGCTCATTTTCGAAAACAATATTCCAGGAGGTGTATGAAGGAGAAGGACCTTTTATATATCCCCTCCCATTTTCCAGTGACCCTGATTCCGATAACGATAGCGAAGACGGCTCTGATGACGTTGAAATAAACATCCCTTCCCCGGATTAGATCACCTTCCTAGACGATCGCTGGGACATCATGCATCATGCTTGATATAGGTACGGATCAAGACGAATCATTCGAGCCAGTTCCATTCCCGGTTCAGTATGAGTTCAGCTCAAACATATGCACCCTACTTCCGTCTCCTTCATGGGTGAATTGTCATGCACCTGGCTTCCAGCATGAAATGATCAATTCTCCTTATTGGCGCACATTTCGGGAATGATTTAATTAGTTAATTGTACTATTTAATTCCATTTATAACGTTGTGTCTTTTGCTTACAGGTGATCACCGCACAATTGATACGTTGCTCACATTCTTCAGGTGTAAGATACTAAAATTGTTTGGATTCCAGAGAGAGCACTGATCAAACGTGCGATGCCAGTTTTACTATTACAAAACGGCGATGTATTTCCATTCGAGAGGCGTATATCAATCCTTTGCTATCTCAATACCCTGCCATCCCCAAAGAATTAAGAATTTGAATGTTGGAATTGCCCGCACGCATGGCGAGATTAGGTATGTGGCCTGGGTTACCGATGGTCGAATCCCTGGGATCGGATATAGCAATCTATTAACGAGGTTTACTTGAAGTGTCATTCTTTTTGTGCTCCGTTTTAGAGTCGACAATGAATAATTCGTTTTAACTAGCGCTCAATATCCTCGTAATATTGCACAGAAAACACAGAGAAAGTCAGTAAACGACAACAGAACCATTAAGTGTGCACAAACAGATGGTCAATACTCGTGGGTACCAAAAGTAACGGTCCATTATGTAAGCAATGCGCGACGCAATGTTGTCGCCATGTTGATTGATTATCTTAACAACAACAACTTTTATTTTAATGAAATTTCTCTTACACATACTAATGAGGATGAGCATAATATATCTACCCAAAACTGTCTCATTGAAAGTGTTTTAACTGACCAATTAACCACAGAAGCCGCTGAGAAAGAAAACATATCATACCTAATAGTAAAGAAGATTGTTCACAAGTTCAAAGAGCCCGTTTTTCAGGGGCTCAAAAATATTGTGCACTCTTAAGAACCTAATACAGCTACTGACAGGTTTAAAATAGCGGTTTGCAAGGCATGGGAGATGCTGCTGGTGGAAACTATGAAAAAGCACATTTACCGGATGCCAGATCATGTTGCGGCTGTTTCGGCATCAAGGAGTGGGCAAACCCCCTTGTAGTTTTATATATGCATTGCTACTGGGTACATATATCTATTTTCCAATTTACAAATTATTTCATTGCTATATACTCCAGTTATTAACATTACGAGCACTGCGGAGGCAGGCAGAACCGTGGGAAATCCCGTGATGGACCATCACTTTTGGTACCCACGAGTAGTGTGGCGACACCAGAACGAATGTCGCAGACATGAGATAACTCGAAATGGTACAAGAAAGAGATACTAAGTACTCGCCACTCACGGTACGCTTGTGATGCATGTATGCGCGCAGGCCATCAGCAGTTTAACAATTTACTTTTTTGTGGTTGTGCAACCCAAAAAAGCGGCAAAAAGCGCTCAAAGTAGCAAGCTAAAAACCCAGGTACCCGATTTGAAAAAGTTGATTTCTCAGTGAAATAAAAAAATTAAAGTGTTGAAAATATGCAGAAATACGGGGGAAACTGGTTGAAAAAATGAATAATAAGTAACAACTTTTTCAGCTTTTCAGCTTTTAGGTTTTTTTAAATCGAAAAAAAGCTGAAAAGTGGCAAAAAGCGGAAAAGCAAATTGCTAAGTTGCTGATGCATACAATGCCCATCAGACGAGATAGGAAAAAGAGAACCCAGCAACTGGATGATGGTAGCAGGAAGGACGGGGAATGAACAAAGCATACAAAAGAGGTGATGATAAACAAATTAAGAGGATAAAAACATAATATACCAGAAAAGAAAAAAGGATCCATCAAAGACAACCGACTGGGAAAAGAAGTGAGGGAGATGGCCTCGGAAGAAGATAGGGAGAGGAGAAAGAACACGTTGACGGTGAATGTGTGGAAAGGAAGAGGGGTGACATAAATGGAGGGAGGGACGTAGGGAGGGACGTATATCAAGGAAGGAGGCGTTGTTGAGAAAACGATAGCTGCGATGAGTGGATGGTCCAACGATGAGAAGAAGTTCCGTAAAAACCAGAAGACAATAAGCCGATGGGCTCGGCTCAGATAAAAGTGATGACGAATAGCGGTAGGGAATGGGGAATGATGTTTTTATCGACATCAGATGAAGGAAAGACGAATACAAAGGTTTCCAAGAGAACGAAAAGTAGCAAGAAATATCGATGATAAAGACAGGGAACGGGGGGCGGCTCGAGAAGAATGCATATGAAAACTAAAATCTTGAGAAACCAAAGGAAACAACATGATCAGGGAATCATAAACCAGTGCTTGCATCCGCTGTCACGGGGCTAAACTTCCAGCTTAGCTCGCGCATCCCACAAAGCCTGGCAGAAATCGATGTTATATATGCACTGACAGAACAAACAAAACCATGGTGTAGCTGTAAATCTCCATGTTTCCTGCAGAGCACAGGACATCAAAAGGGGGAAAAGGAATAAAAATGGTTTCCAAAAGAGACAAAATATACCCAGAGATATCTATTACAAGGAAAGAGAGAAGGCGGGGAAGGAAACAATCAAAAAATATGATCTTCAGACTCCAGAAACCAAAAAGAAACAGTACGCTCACGAAACAAAAACAGTCCAGTGCTTATTACTTCCGCTTGCAGAGCGTTAAACGTCCAAGATCACCAATTGATTCATCCTGTGGCAGCCAGGGTCAATGAAATATTGATGCATCGCCATCGACGGAAAGACATACATACTATGCAAAAAACCACGGTACACCTGCATCTCCCTCTTTCCGCACACAATTCAAATCGCTTTCGACTCTGAGCTTACTTCATGTTCCCGTGTACAAAGCAGGTTCGAGTTTTCTGTCCGACTGGTAATTTCAAATTTGTGGCATCATTGTCACCGACCCGGTTCGTGCTGTGTTTCGTTCCACCTAAGCCCAGGGTTTGCGTACCACTCCGTTTGAAGCAACATGATGCCTGTCGACTGTTCAAGTTCTTCTTTGTCGAGTCTTCAATGAACGTGGTCTATGTAGGAGGGAGGGAGGTTTGTGAACGATGTAAAAGATGTACAGGCTGACGGCTGAGGAGGATGTGGAATGACGAAGCGAGCTGAAATGAACATGAACGAACCATGTATGCCCCTTGAATTTCAAGAATTGACAAGGGAAGGAAAAAAAAACTATCAGCGAAGGAAGGAAGACAAAACGGAGCATGTTGGGGCGACAAATGGGAGCGTATAGGGGTGAAAAAGAACAAGAAATAGAAAGAAAGTCCAAAATGAACGGGAGGGCATTGGGCGGATGCTGAGGAGGGATTTAAGAGAAAGAGGTGTGTGGGAAACAGGGTAAAGGAAGGAATAGGGCACTAGAGCATAGGGAAGGGAGCGAAGATTGACGAGACGTGTGCGCGCATGTTAAAAGGAGACGTGTCCAAGGGCCGTCACAAAACGCAATGTACTTTGGAGGGTGGTGAATGTTGCAGATGTCTAGCGAAAAGCCAGAAATTGTGCGTTTTGGATAGCGAAGGACTAGAAAGGCTCGGCGCGTAGAAATAAGGATCGTAAGAGTAGGAGGGATAGCCGGTGGAAAGGACGCAAAGATGGTGCATTGTAGAGAAGCAAGAGCTTCAACACTCGAAAGGACTGGAAGCCAGTGGTTCAGCTGAAGTGAAGAGGGTCTGGCAGTGAACGCGGTGGGGATGTAAGAGCACTAGCCAGCATGAACAAGTCGAGGAACACAAGAATTAGAAGGATACCAGAACCAAGCGGTACCAGTAAAGAGGAGACTCACTGGAGGTTCGAACATCGATATTCGATGAACGCAGACTAACCTTTCTCGACAACTCGATCCAGATCCCTAGGTGCGTTTTCAGTGTTTAGAGTTTCATGATAATATGGGATGAGGTAAGGAGTCTTTTTAAGCAGATGTATTTGCGCTGTAAAAAGAAACTCTGATGAAAATAAAATGGTCCAGTGAAGCATTCCCGTCCCCTTCAGGCGCACGTAAACGTTCAGTCGTCCTCGTATACCCTGCATCGCATACGGACACAAAGGGCGCAGAAGAGAGGTGATACTAGAGAAGAAAAGAGACAACGTACCACGGTGAGCCACAAAATTTATTAGTGTTGGCTCGGGTTAAGGTTATGGTTTAGGCATGGTCCGGCTGAAACGAGGGTGCATCTGCCCACTCAAGAGCGCGGATGTAGTGTACGCACCTAGGCTAACGGAATACAAGGAAAATGGCGGTAGGTTGTCCATTGTCCATGGGTGTGTTTTTAGGAAGTGAGGGCTTTCCACCTTCCGATGATACAGGTTGAGCGCTGAGCAAACACCGACGTATAGCATGAATAAGTGATGTTTTGAGTATGAAATCTAATCTGAAAAGATCGTAATGGTATATGCGTTCTCGTCTTCTTCGTCATCAGGCAGAGGATATATAGTATTGATGGCTCTTCCAGGTCATCGAGCGTGATCACGACAGGTCCAAAAAGTTCTGGTATATCCTTGTCAAAGAGTAGCCAATGGGCGCTCTTCCATACAAAGAGAATGGGAATATATCTCGGCTTAGCTGTAGCATCGATGCAGGATATGCCAAGCAGTTCACCTCCATGGTATTCTCCAGAGTTCAGAGTCGCTTTGATATGTTCAATAAGGGGTAATTAACTCGGACCACATTGTGAAGACGTCCATCAATTTGCCAAAGATAAAAGTCATTTCAATACGTTCGTTAGTATGTCCAGAAATAGTAACAACCTTCATTGAGAGAGAATCATGGGCCCAGTCGAAGCTTGTCTTGGTGGGACACACCGAGCGATAAATTGAATGTCAAGCGCAGGAAGTTTCACGCGACAAAAAATTAACAATGGAAAGAATCGTTCAAATAAGCATGTGACTCGATCTATTTTAGAAATGTAGAAAGCAAAATTACAACCGAGTCCATTGGATGTCGAGTTGTAATCTATAAATAATAATCGGTCTCACGCACTGCATTTCAGCAAACTATCAATAGTGACCCGATTGTTCCTTGTCTAGTGACCTCTGTCTGCCCCTCCTTTTTTGCATCCAACCCAACGTTCACAATGTGGCGTAGCCTATTCTCGGGGTCTTTCTTCCCTTCAGCAAAAGTCATCGTTACTGGAGGATCGTTCACTATTCAAAATATTACACAAAGTAGCACTGGTTCAAAAGGTACGTGCGATCACTTAAACGTTTGGGTTTGTACAAGATTAATGTTTTACAGGCGGATATGAGCACCTTCTCGATGTTGTAGCACCAAACGCCTTGCATGACTCCGGACATGTCGTCGATCCGCCCAAGTGCCATCCCGGAACGCGCGTCGCAATCATCCAGACCATTATCGACTGGATAGCTGGGTCAAACGAAGCCAACCGTGACAAATTATTTACCTGGCTCACTGGTGCAGCAGGCGCCGGAAAATCTGTGATTGGGAGAAGTGTGTGTGAGCGATGCAAAGAAGAAGGAACGCTACTTGCCAGCTTCTTCTTCGGGGCGAGTGATTCAACGCAAAATAATCCCTGATCATTCGTCGCTACAATTGCCTATCAGATATGCTCGATTAGTCCTGAGCTACGGAAGGCAGTCTCTTCTGCTATCGAATATGATCCACTCGTCTTTGATCGGTCTTTGCAAACGCAGCTGAAGCTGCTTGTCATGGACCCTCTGTTAGCGAACTTTGCCAATGAACCTCAGCGTGCACCATACCTGATTGTTGTGGACGGTCTCGACGAATGTTTGGGTCAATCGAGCCAGCGCGATATATTGGATGTATTATTTTACTTTGCTGCCACGTCATCCATCCCGATCCGTGTTCTGGTGTGCAGCCGTCAAGAAAGCCATATCGTTACCATGTTTAGTGGCGCCAAGATACACGCTTTGCTATTCAAAATCCTCCTGGACAATCAATACAGTTCAATGGAAGATATTGAACTTTATTTGCGAGACCAGTTCCAGCAAATTCGGGAGACCCACATTTTCAAAGCGTCAATCCCTTCTTCCTGGCCCGCTAAAGACCAACTTGATCAGCTCAAGCATAAATCATCTGGACAGTTTATCTATGTAACCATAGTTGTCCGATATGTGCAATCATCACTTCATCGGCCACAGCAGCGACTCGACACTATCCTCGGCCTTCGGCCTCCCTTTAAAGACCTACCGTTCTCCGAGCTCGACGGACTGTATTCACATTTGCTCACTAGGAACGACGACCCATCTAGAGCAGCTGATATCCTCGCATTCTTAGCGTTGTACGGTGAAATAAATCCTGCAGATATTGATAAGATGCTGAACCTCGAGTCCGGAGAGGCAGAAGTCTGCCTTTCCCGTATGGCGGCTATTGTAAATACAGGACTCATGCTCGACCTCGCATATGGAGCATCGCTGCTGCACCAATCATTTGGAGACTTTTTATTCGACTCGGATCGATCCAAGGGACTCTCTAAAGCGAGGACGGAAACAAAAGCTTGGCATTCTCTTCGGATAATTGAGATATTCTCAGGTAAGCAATTTATTCTCCTATGATGTCAACTTTTTTTCTCATCTATCTTGGATAACAGAGAATCATGAATCATATCCCTTCATTTATTTTGTATTCAGTCTGGATCTCAAGCATATTTCATATCACAGCTGGAGTATTTCAGCGCAATCGGCGTTTGTCGATGCTGTGACACATTTTCCAATGAAGTCATATTGCAAACAACTTTTTCGCCGTAGCCAAAAGGATGGCCGCAACATCACATTCCTTTATAGTTTCTATGGACTACTGTTGGAACTTGTGGGGATTTTCTTTATTGAACTAAATTATCAGACTCAACGTTTTATGTTTCAGGAACGGGAGCATGATGTCACGGCGTTGTATCATCGCCATATTCATGACTTTTGCAACTATGTTTTATTGGAGCTGAAATGCAAATATACGGGTCATTGCCGTAACCCCCTCTATTTCGTTTAAAAAGAACACTTTTCGAAAGAAATTGGTTTAAACCGGTTTAATTTTTTAAACACATTGTTTAAACACGGAGGTAGATTAAACAGGTCAACACATAAATACGTAAACAATGAAAAGTAAACACTGTTTAAAATAACTAGGCTTTCTAGGTTTAAACAATGGATATGGATTAAACAAGTATGTAGGTACAAATCTA
>Ga0247779_1001511_pt1 | contig 11106 bp, 10 predicted proteins | sample UWRJL221509R5_FD_179925 | JGI IMG/M metagenome (GOLD analysis project Ga0247779, IMG submission 179925) | Plant litter microbial communities from Arlington Agricultural Research Station in Wisconsin, United States - UWRJ-L221-509R-5 | ecosystem: Environmental > Terrestrial > Plant litter >...
GGCCTGATCATGCTGATCCTGATCGGCACTGTTCCGACCGCCTATGCGCTCAATCGCGCGGTCGATCCGTCGCATACCCAGAGCTTCACGGCTGCGACGACGCAGATCATCCAAGCGCTGGATCATGTGGCGCCGGGTGCTGCAGCTACCGACGATCCCCGCCCCGCCGTCACCGATTACATCAAGCATCATCAGCTGGCTGACAACACGGTGCCGGCGCTGAAGGCACTGATCGGCGACATCAACAGCCAAGTCGTTCAGTATGGCGCCGTCTCCAATGTACCTGCCGGCCAGGTCAGCAACGTCCGCAACGACATGTATCTTTCCTCCGAAGCTCTCCGCCTGATGGTGAAGTCGGATCAGCCGCATCTCGAAGGCACCGACCTGGCTGCCGTGAGCGCCTACAAATCCGAGATTGATCACGCGACCAAGTTCATCCCGACCTGGGTGAAAGTGGCCGTCGCGATCGCCCTTGGCCTTGGCACCATGATCGGCTGGAAGCGTATCGTCGTCACTGTCGGCGAAAAGATCGGCAAGGAGCACTTGACCTATGCCCAGGGCGCCAGTGCCGAACTGGTCGCCATGGCAACGATTGGCGCGGCCGATGCCTTCGGCCTGCCGGTCAGCACCACCCATGTGCTGTCATCGGGTGTCGCCGGCACGATGGCGGCCAACCGCTCCGGATTGCAGGGTTCCACGATCCGCAATCTGGTGATGGCCTGGGTTCTGACGCTGCCAGTATCGATTGCGCTGTCGGGCGCGTTGTTCTGGCTGTTCAGCCACATCTTCTAAGCGCACGGAATGATCGGTGCCGCCTGATCCTGTTGGATCAGCGCGGTACCGATCGGACCGAACGAATACCATTCCTGCATGCTGGCCAAATCCCCCATTGTCGACGACAGCGGCCTCATCTGCGGCTATATCCTGCGCAGTGACGGCTCTTTGCATCATCTCCACTGGCACGAAGTCGATACAATCATCGGCGAGCCCGACGCCAATATCTGGCTGCATTTCAACCTTGCCGACCTGCGTGCCAAGCGCTGGATCGAGACATGCGCGGCCATCCCGCGCGCCGCCAAGCAGATTTTGCTCGGCACCAGCAACCAGATGATGTTGGAACCGGTCGAACACGGATTGGTCGGCGTGCTGGGCGATCTCCACCACGAATTTGATACCGATCCCTCGAAAATCGGCGTCCTGCGCCTTTATCTCGACAATCGCCTGCTGATCAGCGTGCGACGGCATCCGCTGAAATCGATCGACAGCCTGCGGCGCTCGGTGGCGGACGGCGTACCGGCCGCAAAACCGATCAGCCTGGTGATCCGGCTGCTGCATCATCTCTCGGAAACCTTTGGCGCCACCATCACCGAGCTTGGCGAGACCACGGACCGGATCGAGGATCGCATTCTCGATAATCACATCAGCAATGAAAGCAATGAACTGGGGCGCGCGCGACAACTGATCGTCCGCCTGCGCCGGCACCTCGTGCCGCAACGCCATGCCCTGATCAGTCTGCTCAGCCGCTTGCCAAGCTGGCTTTCAGCGGACGAAACAACAGCACTCCGCCAGGCCGTGGAGCGCCTCGATATGCTGGGCCATGATCTTGACTTGGTTCAGGATCGCGCCAGGTTGCTGCAGGACGAATTGGCCAACAAGCAGGCTGAGCGCACCAATCACAATCTTTATTTCCTGTCGATCGTCACGGCGATCTTCATGCCGATCACCCTGATCACCGGCGTCTTCGGCATGAATGTCGGCGGCCTTCCCGGCCTGCAGAGCAATGAAGGCTTTATCGGCGTCATCCTGCTGATGCTGATCACGGTGATCGTGTCGATGTGCCTGCTCTACTGGAAGAAACTCTTTTAGGTTTCTGCCACCGCAAGCCGGCGCGCGGGTTCGGCGCGATAAAGTCCGGTAACCAAACGACGACGTGGTTAAGCTTACCTAAATCAGTCGGGACGCAGCCGGATCCTGCTTTAATGAGCGGCCGCCCAGGCCCGCGTCACTTCTTCCGCCGCCATCACGTCATAGACGCTTTTCCTCTGGGGCTGACGGGGTGGATCGGCATAGATCCCGACAATCACCTTGGCGATGCCACGCGTGCCACAGGTAACCGGCAACAGCAGCCGATGATATTTCAGCGTGGTGGCGCCGGCCACGGATTTGGTCACCAGCCAATAAACCGGCGCCTGGCGATCTACCAATTGATCATAGGGCGCCAGGATTTCACCGCGGACATCTTCGGGCACCGCCTCATCCAGCAATTGCCCGGTCCAGTCAGCGCCGTCATAAGCAGTGACTTCCAACCCCGATAAGGCAACGCGCCAGCGCGGGTAATGCGATCCGCGTTCCGGCCGTTCGGCGGCAACGATGCCGATGTGACCGAACCAGGGGCGGAATTCTTCCGGCATGAAGTCGGCACGATCGGGCATCCGCCGATGATGAAGGCGCCCGTGCCAGAATTCATGAAGGTCATGTAACTGCTGGTGAGGAATATGCATCGGCTCCCTCCGGCGATCAGCATCCTCCTATTTTGCCGAAATAGCATGGGAAAATGAAGGGCGTTGATCTGCCGCCTCCAGGGCCCTCGCCCGGCAATCTTCGTGAGCGGTATCAGCCGCCTCAGGCGAGGCACTCCCCGCCATCGACCATTAAAGCGTGACACATCATAAAAGAGGAACGGTCGGAAGCTAGGAATAGGATCGATTCCGCGATTTCCGCGACACTCACCCCATCGCCCGAGCGGCATCTTCTCGCGGACATCCGCTCGATCGCCGAGCGGCTACCCATCTGATTGATATAGGGTTCGTTAACGGGCGTATCGACCAGCCGGGACATAAGCCATTGACCCGAATGTTAAAAGGTCCGTCATCCGCGCCATCTGCTTCGTCATCGTGATGACGGCAGCCTTGGTGCGCGAGGTCACCGCGACTGCTGAAGGTGGTGCCGCGCTGCTCTGCCGATACGGTGAAAATTTACCGCGAGAACGCCTATCGGAAACTGGGCATCACCTCGCAATCCCAGCTCTTCTCTCTTCCTGACAGCCTTTCGCCGGCGTTGATGTTCGCTGGGTCGATGTTCGCTGAATCGATGGCGGGGCAGAAAATGCAAACGCCCCGGCAAGACCGTTGCCGGGGCGCTGCGTATCTGACCGGGTATAAACCGACAGGCTTACCCCGATGTCGTCGTCGTTACTGCGATGACTGACTGGGCGACGGTGCCGCCGGCATCAGGGGCTGGGCAGGCTGATTGGTGACTGAGCCAGTGGACGCATCAGACGCTTCTGCGGCCTGAAAGCTTGGCGCAGCCTCAAGCTGCTCCTTGGTGTAATTCACCTTCACGACATTGCTGGTTGGCTGGACATCCAGTTCCTTCCATTGCAAGCCGACCGGCTTTGCGCCAATGCCGAGAACACCGCCGACATTCAGGACCACCCCCTTGATATTGCCGTTCGGATCGAACAACACATCCTTCACTTTACCGACTTCCTGGCCATCCGGATTATAGACCTTCATGCCGATCATCTTGTCAGCGCGCAGATCACCACTACCTTGAGCAGAGATAATGGCATCACTGGGCGGGGGCGTCTGAGCGGCAGCGTTCGGCGAGGAGGCTGTCGGAAGGGGGGATTGTACCTGGTCAGGTGCCGGAGCGGTCGTTGCCGCCGGCGCCTGGGGACTGGCACTGTCACCGGCACTTTGCGCATAGGCTGAGCCAAAGCCGATCGGCAAAGCGGTTGCCGCGACGAATGCGGTCGTCATGAGAAGGCGTTTCATATCGCATCTCCTTCGCGCGTTGATCACGAGAACCGACGGAACACATCCAATCCACCGAAGAGATCAGATCAGGCATCGCCTGCTGCCCTCAATGCTCCGCCACATGCTTTCCAGCGGCATCAGCAGTGAGAGGGATGGACCATCAGGTGAACTGCCAGCATAAGGCAGCTCGATAGGAGCCGATGTTTGATCAGCATCCTTACGAGACTAACAGATACCGGCGGGCCGAAGGTTCTCGGTCTCACGCAATCGTGAGACCGAGAAGAGGAAGACGATATCGTTGAGCCAGCAACGGGTGTTGCAAGCCCAGGCCTTTAATTACGCTTTCAAATGCTGTGCCAGAAATGCCAGCGTCCGCTGCAACGCCTTTTCATGGCTGGCGCGATCAAAAGACTCCCGTTCATTGCAGCTGAAGCCGTGACCTGCAGAATACAGATGCGTTTCCACATCCGGCCGCTTCTGTTGAACGATCGCCACATCCGACAGCGGGATGCCGTGATCCTTTTCACCGAAGTGCAGCAGGACCGGCACCTTGGGCTTCTCATCGGCATGCTTGGCAATCATGCCGCCATAGTAGCCAACGGCGCAGGCGATGCCGCTCAGACGCGTTGCCGACAGAAAGGCAAGCGACCCGCCCCAGCAATAGCCGATGACAGCAACCGGCCCGGCATTGGCGACGGCAGCAGCAGCGGCGGCGACATCAGCAAGTGTATCGTCAAGCGACACCTTGGCCCGCAGATCGATCCCCGCCTTCATACCCTTTTCATCATAGCCCAGTTCGACATCACGCTCGGCACGATCGAACAACGCCGGTGCGATCGCCTCATACCCATATGAGGCGAACTCATCCGTCACGTGGCGGATATGCTGATTGACACCAAAAATTTCTTGCAAGATCACGACCGCCCCGGGCTTTTTGTTCCCTGTCGGCTTGGCCCGGTAAGCCCCCAAGGTAAAGCCGTCCGCAGCCCGCAGATTTTCAACAGCGCCCATATCGCTCTCCTATCAAAATTATGTCAGGTGAAGTGAGGTCGTGTGACAAGACAAGTCACATCCGGAATATCCCATGTGGTCGATTTTAACCTCAGAAGATCGCCCAGGTTAAAAGGCCGGCGCGTTCGTCGCAATATAAATGCTGCACCGCAAGATCATTTTCCGTTAAGGTTGCATGAATTGGCATACAGGTCGATCGCTGCAGGAACCTGACTCCGTCCCGGAGTCGCCCGACCGACGGTCGAGAGGAACGTTCGATGGCAAAGCACCCACAAAAAACCCAGCCGCTGAAAAAATCGCATTATGTCGATGGCAGACCGCCCTTCGAATGTATTGCCTTATTGCTGCAAGGTGGCGGCGCGCTTGGCTCCTATCAAGCAGGTGTCTATGAAGCGCTCGCGGAGGCCGATCTGCAACCGGATTGGGTGGCGGGCATTTCCATCGGTGCCATCAACGCAGCGATCATCGCCGGCAACCCGCCGAAAGACCGCGTCGCCAAATTACGGGAATTTTGGACCGGGATCAGCCTGACGAGCGGTCCAACCTGGGTCGAGGATTGGATCAGCTCGATGATCCGGGGCGACAATGCCCGCAATAGTCTCAATCAGTTCCATGCCAATCAGGCGGCGATCAGCGGTGTTCCGGGCTTCTACGCGCCCCGCCTGCCAGGGCCCTGGTTCTATCCGCCGGGCAGTCCTGAATCGACCAGTATCTATGATACCACGCCCCTGCTCGCCACATTGGAACGCTTGGTTGATTTCGATCGGCTGAACAATGACGGCATGCGGTTCAGCATCGGCGCGGTGAATGTACGGTCCGGCAATTTCAGCTATTTCGACACCACGACGCATAAGATCACGCCAGCCCATGTCATGGCGAGCGGCGCCTTGCCACCCGGCTTCCCGGCCATCGAGATCGAAGGTGAATATTATTGGGATGGCGGGTTGGTGTCCAACACGCCGCTAAGCTGGGTGCTCAACAGCGAAAGCCGCGAAGATACCCTGGCCTTCCAAGTCGATCTCTGGAGTGCGCGTGGTCCGTTTCCCCGCGACATGCCGGAAGTCATGATGCGCGAAAAGGAAATCCAGTATTCCAGCCGCACGCGGGCAAATACCGACAGCTTCAAGAAGATGCAGCGGTTGCGCTGCGCCTTGGGGACGTTGCTGAAAAAGCTGCCGCCGGAATTACGCGAGAGCGAAGAAGCCAAGCTGCTGGAGGGTGCCACCAGCAATAAGGTTTACAATATCGTTCACCTGATCTATCGCGCGGCGGCCTATGAAGGCCAGTCGAAGGACTACGAGTTCTCTCTCCGCACGATGGAGGAGCATTGGAAAGCCGGCTATAACGACGCCATACGAACCTTGCGTCACCCGGAAGTCCTGGAGCCGCCGAGCCGCATGGAAGGAACGCGCGTTTTCGATCTCGGATCTGATTCGCGTGACTAAAGCGCGATCGTTTTTGATGGAAGCACGTTTTAGACAAAATCGCGAAGCGATTCGTCTAAAACGATCCGGCTCTAAGACCAATCCTGTCGACTTATGAGTCGCGCGTCGCGAAATCCTTCGGGATCAACTGACGCGCGGCCACCAGCACAAGAATCGTCGTGAAGGCGAGGATTACCGCCACCAGCGCATTGATGTCTGGTGTGAAGCCAAGCCGCATCATCGCCCAGAGGCGGATCGGCAAGGTGTTGTCCGTTCCGGTCACCAGGATGGTGATCATGGTTTCATCAAATGACAGGGCGAAGGCCAGGATCGCGGCACCGATCAATGCGCTCTTGAGATTGGGCAGAATGATCAGCCGGAAGGTCTGCCAGCCGCTGGCGCCCAGATCATAGGATGCCTCCACCATATTCATCCCCAAAGCCTGCAAGCGAACGAGGATGGTGCGATAGACCAGCGCCAGGACGAAGACCGTGTGGCCGATGATCACAGTGACCAGCGACCGCGTGAAATCGATCTCGCGGAAGAAAATCAGCAGAGCCAGGCCAGTAATGATGGGTGGCATCAGGAAAGGAAGGAAGATGACGAACTGCAAGAAGCCCCGGCCGGGCGACCGGCTGAAGTGATAGAACATCGCCAGAAAACAGCCGAACAACAGTGCCAGCACGACCGCTGAGCCACCGACCAGCAGCGTGTTCTCCACAGCGGTCAGAATGCCCTCATTGCTGACCAGCAGCGTATAGGCATCAAGATTGGCGTGGCTCCAATCCACCTGGCCGTACTTGACCGTGAAGAACGACGAAATAATCGGCACGAAGATCGGCCCATAAAGGATGACGAAGACGATACCCGTCAGGACCGAGAGCAGAATGGTGGTCAGTGGATTGCGCTTCATGCCAATCCCCGCTTGCTGCCGAAACGACTGCCGATCAGGATGGCGATGATCACCAAGGCGCAGAGGATGACCGATAGAGCTGAGCCGAAAGGCCAGTTGAAGGCCGTGCCAAACTGCGAATAGACGATGCGGCCGAAGGTGAATCCGCTTTGACCACCGACCATCTGCGGTGTCAGGAAATCGCCGATCGCCAGCACGAAAACAAAGCTGGCTGCGGCAACGACGCCAGGCAGGCTCAAGGGCAGCACCACGCGCAGGAAGGTCTGCAATTCCGATGCACCAAGATCCGCCGACGCATCCAGCAGATTGCGCGGCAGCTTTTCCAGCGACAGGAAGATCGGCAGGACAGCAAAGGGGATGAGCAAGGCGGTCAGGGTCAAAAGCACCGCGTTGAGGTTATAGACGAAAATCGTCAAGGGTTCCTGGATGACGCCCGTCGCCATCAGGAAACGATTGAGAAAGCCGGTACCGCCCAGGATGCTGCGGATCGCGTAGATCTTGATGACATAGCTCATCAGCAGGGGCACCAGGAGCAACATCAGGAAGACGTATTTCTTGCGACCATCCAGGCCCGCCAGGAAATAGGCGACCGGATAGCCGAGCAAGACGGCAAGAACCGCGACTTCCAGGCAGAGAATACTCGTCCGCCACAACACCGGCAGATAGATCTCGTCATTGACGATGCGCAGGTAGTTTCGCAGCGTGAATTCATAATGCAGCTGCGTGCCTTCGACCCAGAAAAAGCTGTAGGCGAGGAAGGAAATGAGCGGGATCAGGATAAAGAATGTCGGCAGGCCATATGCCAGCACCGCCAGGAACCAGGGCGTCTGCGCGATCTGGTTTGTTTCTCGCGGCAGGCCGGCGATGCGCTTCTTCGGGCCGCTTGTCTTGCCGGTGCTCATACGGGTACCAGGCGGCTATCGATCCGGCGCCAACCAAGGTTAACCTCGGCGCCGACCTGGATCGCCGAGCCATCGACCCGGCTGGGCAATTTCACCCGAATCTCGCTGGCATCCTGCGCCGCGCGCGGCATGGTCCGCACCAGGGTGGTCGCACCGCTGAACTCGACGGATGTGACCGTGGCGGTGAGTTTGTTGTCATAGGCAGCAAGCTGATCGACCGAGGAAGCGAGATGGATCGATTCCGGACGGATCACCGCGAAGGCGCCACTGCCAGCTTGAACGGCCTTCACCTCTTCTTGCGTATCCACGGCGCAGATGAAGCGACCCAGGCCAGTCTCAATATCGCGCGCATCACCATCGACAGCGCCTAGCCGGCCACCGATCAGGTTGTTGTCGCCAAAGAAGCGAGCGACGAATTCCGTCCGGGGCCGGTAATAGACTTCGAGTGGCGAACCCAATTGCTGGATCCGGCCGTCATTCATGACGCAGATGCGATCCGCCATCGCGATCGCCTCTTCCTGGTCATGCGTGACGAAGAGAAAAGTTGTCTTGATCTCGCGCTGGATGTTCTTCAGGAAAAGCTGCATCTGCTTGCGTAGTTCGACATCGAGCGCCGCCAGCGGTTCGTCGAGCAGAATGAGGCGCGGCTGGCAAATGATGGCGCGGGCCAAGGCGACACGCTGCTTCTGACCACCGGAGAGCTGTGTTGGATATCGCGCCGTCAGCTCATCCAGATGCACCAGTTTCAGCGCATCGGCAACGCGGCGCTTGATCTCCTGGCGCGCCATCCCGCGGATCTGCAGGCCATAGCCGACATTGTCGGCGACGGTCATATGCGGGAACAGGGCATAATCCTGAAACACTGTATTGAAGGGTCGCCGGTTGATCGGCAGCGGCGAAATATCCTTGCCGTCGAGCAGGATTTCTCCGTCGCTCGGTGACGTGAAACCGCCGATCATGCGCAGAATCGTCGTCTTGCCCGAACCCGACGGGCCGAGGATGGTGATGAACTCGCCATCTTCGACAGCCAGATCGACATTATCGAGAACACGCGTCGCGCCGTAAGACTTCGCGACCGCCTTAAGCTCGAGCAAAATACGTCGGTTGCTCATGTGACCTTGAACCATTGTGGTCTCGAGTGATTGCGACCTGCCGCAACCCCCAGACAAAATGCGGCCCGATCGGTGCTTTGACGAACCGATCGGGCCAGGACGGATCTGTTACTGTGCGGCTTTGATCTCGTTCCAGAGATCGCTGCGCTTCTGCGGATCTTCCACCACTTGCACATAGACCAGCTTGTCGTCGGCGGCGGCATTGGGTGACGGTACCACCGTATTGCCGAAACCTTCGCGATCCGACAGCTGCTGACCGATCTTCTTCTGCAGGAGGAAGTTGACCCACTTCTCCGCCAGCGCCTTGTCCTTGACGCCACTGGTCATCGCCCAGGTGTCAAGCCAGGCAAGAGCACCCTCCTTCGGGTTGACATAGGCTACATGGGCACCGGCATCCTTCAGCGCCTTGACCTGCTGCTGACCGTAATTGGCCCAGATCAACGCGATATCGTTATTCTTGTAGATCTGGGTCGCTTCATCGGCCGTGGTGTAGAAGCTGAGCACATTCTGCTTCAGGGCGATCAGCTTCGTCTTGATCTGCGCAAACTGAGCATCGTTGAGATGGAACGGATTCTCGATACCGAGAGTCAGCGCCGTAAAGGAGAAATTGTGCTCGCCATTGTCATAGGCCAGCACCTTGCCCTTGTATTTCGGATCCCACATCACCTCCATTGAGGTCGGCGCCGGCTTCACCTTGTCAGTGTCATAGATCAAGCCGATCGAATCGAAGCAGAAGGGAATGGCATAGACCTTGCCATCACGCATCACGCCATTGACCTTGGTGAGATCGTTGAACAGCGGCAACGTGTCCTTCTGGTTCGGCAGACCGGCCATGTCATACGGCGTCACCAGATTGACGTCGATATAACGCTGCAGCTGCCCCGTATTCACGGCGAAGAGATCGAAATCCTTACCTTCGCTGCCCTTGATTTTGGCCCAGATTTCATCGTCGCTGCCGATGAAGACGACTTTCACATCGACATTATTTTCTGCTTCGAACTCTTTGACCCAATCATCATCGGCATAACCCTGCCAGGCGAGAACCCGCAATTCCTCTTTGGCCTGCGCCGGTGATGTCGTGAGTATCGCCATGGTCGAGGCGGCGATCGCCAGTAACGGTAAGGCCCGTTTTGTTATATTTGTCAACATACTGCCCATCCTCCCTTTGTTTGGTACACTTGATTATTGCCCCAAGATACGGTGCGCCACTGTGTCGTTAAAGCGGCGTCACCGTCACCAGATTCGTGTCCCCAGCAAGTTCCATCTTGTTTCGCAACGGCTTGCCGAATTCCCGTGCCTCAATCTCGAACTCGTCACCCGGCGCCGTTTTGACGCCAGCAGCATAACTCAAGACGGCAGCGCCGAAGAAGTAGGCATGAAGATCGCCGGGACGACGAAACATATCATAGCGGAAATGATAATGTTCGAGGTTACCGATGGAATGCGACATGTTGCTTTCGCCGGACAGCACGTCATCTTCCCAAATCACCTTGCCGTCACGAATAATTCGCGATTTGCCGCGAATATCCTGCGGCAGTTCGCCCAGCAGCAATTCCGGCCCGATCGAGCAGGCCCGCAGCTTCGAATGCTGGGTATAGAGGTAATTTTTTGCCTCCGTCACATGATCGGAAAATTCGTTCCCCAGGGCAAAGCCGATCCGGCGTGGCTGACCATCCCGATCGACCACATAGAGACCGACGATCTCCGCCTCTTCCGCGCCAGCCAGCGCAAAAGCCGGCAGGGGCAGGGCCTCACCCGGCGCCACCACGCAGGTACCGACACCTTTGTAGAACCATTCCGGCTGGACGCCGATCTTACCCGCATCCGGCTTGCCACCCTCGATCCCCATGCGGAAGATCTTCATCGAATCCGATTCGGGTGCTGCATTGCCATGAGTGGTGACATGCATCTTGTTGCGGGCATCGGCACTGCCGAGATGCGTCAGGCCGGTACCGGTAATCCAGAACCGCGTCGGTTCCGGATGAT
>Ga0247779_1001512_pt1 | contig 11104 bp, 15 predicted proteins | sample UWRJL221509R5_FD_179925 | JGI IMG/M metagenome (GOLD analysis project Ga0247779, IMG submission 179925) | Plant litter microbial communities from Arlington Agricultural Research Station in Wisconsin, United States - UWRJ-L221-509R-5 | ecosystem: Environmental > Terrestrial > Plant litter >...
TACGATATAGGACGGAAGTGGATCGACGAGCAGCTGTGGTATGTTCAACGTCGACAGGCGCATCTACGCTCGTTATACAAGTCGGGATAAATCTCGACCACAAGTAGCGAGCAACGCGGATGACGGTCAAGGCAGCGACGACACTCGCAAGAATCCACCAAAGTTGCTTGACATGAGCAACCTGGATCTGATTTCTCAGAAGACGATCGGCAGCTAGCGACGATGTACCTGCCGAGGGCGAATGAGTGGAAGGGATGCTAGACATGTCTAACTTGACCGAGGATGTGGGATAGTTCTTTTGCTAGTATCATCGAGTCTTTTATCCAAATATTAGAATTCTAAAAACAACACTAATGCAAGATAGGCTCATGCGAGACCAGGCATTTGTCGGGCATGATCAACGGCGTTATTTGCACGGGTACAAAGAAAGTGCAACGTCTCCAGCATTTGTGATTGGTTTCGTGTTCCGATTTGAAGAAACACGAGCATTCGCAGCTCAGATGACATGGTTAAAAGAATATCGACTAGAAACAAGACATCAGTGGTACATGCGGGGCAATCTCAAGATCATAATAGCAGCGAGGAAAAAGACAGGAAAATTGGGCACAACACAGGTCAAGAAACACAGAATAAAGGCACATCACTAAACTCGCCAAGAAGCAACTGAGCAATTACGTCAAACATAATGATATCAAGAAGACGGATGATGATAGTGAGAGTTGGCTGGAGAACCGTGGCTCACAGCTTGACACACATGCTAACAAACTCGACCCTATTTTTCCAAATAGGTGTTCCATGAACACAAGAAGGAGCAAGGTATACGGATATTTCGATCCAGCGTTTGATGGTCGTCTCGGACACGCGACATCCACGCGAGCGGCCCCAGTAGAATATACGCATCAAGACGAAAGAAGTTTAAGAAACACCCAAAGATAGAGAAGCTGAGGTCTTTGCTGTATGACCGCATAGCGTTTCGAGGATGTGGACACCATTGTTTGCTTTCGCGACTGTACTGCATTTAAATTCACAGAGTGTACTTTGTACATTACCCGTCCAGCACCCTTTGAAGATGGACAAGTGCGCGAGATTGTAAAATGAAGTTGGAAGCAATACCCATGTATGCAGGTCCAGATAGCTATTAGCTGCTTCGTTCGGAGACCGTTTCAAGCCAAAATAACTGTTCCGAATGAGTACGATACCATGGCCATACCAGCACAAGATGGCAGAAGGAGAAATACGGGGATTATAGAGTCTATATCCATGCATCGATAAGGCGCACAGGAAACAGAAAATCTGTGCAGAATATGTGGGGAGTCTCCCGAAGCATGTGGTGTGGAGGAATTGACTGGATAAGCCTTGTTCGCTGTCAGGCTTCGATTGTTTGCTTGCCGAGCAAGCGGAGATCAACACGGTGATGGCAAGCAAGAGCATACACACCTTCCTAATTGGGTCAGGACACAATTTGGATCGCCGATCTATCACGGCATCATTCTATCATCCACAAGATATGGGTTGGTTTCGCTTAGATTATTCAATGTTGGAGGTCGTAGAAGTAGTTCTGTAGCCAAATAATGTACACCAACAGAAAAAACATAGAATTCTAACAATGCTAAAGGAATGCGCACGTTCGACCGTCATAATCACATACAACATACCCGTCCCATTGTTTGTTTCTGGATTGGGCTCGAGGATGGTACCAACCCTCGCTTAACAAAAAAAAAAAAGAACAAAGGAAATTTTTCCTATAAGGATGACACAAAGAGAGGAGCATCGAAAACTTGAATATTCTCAACGCCACCTTCACCTTACATCCTACAAACTATTAGGCTTTCCCATTACAAGTTACTGCATGAAAATGCCCGTCATCGGGTCACCCGAAGCAGAAGGAGGGGCCAGACACAAATTCCGCCAGACGTTGATCAACTGCGAGGGCTACTGGAGCGTGTTGGTATACAGACACTCGCAAAGGTCCGTCACAGATCATACCAGTGTTCTCTGTGGCTGGACGCTGATCTTCTCGCACAGGCACACAAGATCAAAGCCAACAAAACAGCTGCTTATACCATCGACACTCTTCTTCAAATCAGAGCAACCCAGCAATTCTACGACTCAGGTGTAATTTCGCCTTACACAGGACGGTCGCGCAGGCACGACTCAACAGACGCCCCCCTATCGCTTCATCTTCGCGGCCACCCCAGGGAACCAGAGGTAGAGGCGTATGGTGAGTAATCGTACTTTACATTTTCATTGATTGGTTAGATCCCTAATCGCCATAGAATTAGAGTCAGATGCAGAGGGATCTCAACTGCCGCCGCGCCTTATCCCACTTCGCCTCTGGAACGACAACGACAAACAACCACCCGTATCCCCCTTGCCTTCAGGGCGACCCAACCTACCAACCGCGACTTACTGGCGATCTTAAGTGGACTCCGGCGCGTATTGAAGTCGTACATCAAAATCAGCCTCAGCCCGAGCCCGATACGCTTTATCAAGGCAAAGGTATCCCACCAACAGGGATATGTTGGAGCTGCAGATCCGACTCCTGCAGCCTTTGCGGGAGCGAAGGAGAGATTTTATCGATGGACTTGAGCGGGCGGGGAGGGCACTCCAGGGAGGAATATCCGAAGTGGAAGGATTGACGGAATCCCGGCTTCTCTCAAATGCCGAGTTGGACGAGATAAGGGAAGGCGAAAAGGAAGAGGGAGAAAGAAGAAAAGGCAGCAAGGGGAAATGTAAAGAGAAATAGGGTCCGTCATATCAGTTCATAAGTAATTAGAAACATGTTTACGAATCTTACCTTGTCTATTTCATTTTTCTGCTTTTGTCGGCTCTAGCGCCAATCTTTCTCTCAGCGTCATCTGTGCATGTTTCTCTCGGGCATAGTGGTTGGGGTAGTCTCACATGTATAAAAGAGTTTCCGAAACTAAGCTTATGACTTCAGGCGTCCTGCGTCCTCGCTGACAGGATCAGGGTGCAAGTGCATCGAGAGGAGGTAGGCGCGCGCCGCGATGTATACCAGTCACCTCGATTAAATCTAGTAGCCCCGACACTAATCTACACATCTTTCCATTGGGCGAGGAGAGTTCTATAATACCGACATTGCAGCAGCACACACCAAGAATGCCCATAATGCTATATGTAACCCCATCATTTTGCCCGAAGTTCCATCTAAGAAAAGAAAAATGTCAGAATGTTACGCGGATAACAGGCAAGGTAACTATATCTCACTTCTCCCATTAGCTGAACTTTTGGATGAAGTAGGATTGACGGGGGGTGCTGCAGCGAGGGCAAAATCCGAAAGCTGCGCGAACCCAATCGAAAGCGGGTCCAAGAGAAAGGTTGAATATACATTCGTCTATGGAATCATGAAAGCAATTTAGACAATGTGCCATAGCAGTTATAAAACTACAATCAGTCACTGACCAAAAATGTGCCGCCGATTACCCATGCTGGGCCCGCTACAATAGGAGTGTTCTCGATATCCGTACCGGCTTGAATGTCGAAGATGGCGCCGGTACATATACTGCCGTTATTGATCGGTCGGCTATGAATCATGTCTCGTGGGTCAATGGGCCATGTCCTACCACCAAATGACATGGATATATTAATCTGTGCAGAACATGCTAGACATCGAGAATAGTAAGCACATTTTCAACTTCAGAACGTCCTCTGATGCCTAAAGCTTACGAATTTGGTAGAGACCAGAGCCGTCATTCAATGGTATCCCACCAGCAGCCTTCCATATGGCAGCGGTTGCATCAGAGGGTGCAGCAATAAGTGTTGACGCTGTATCAAAGGCAGCCAGAGACGCCCCTCCCGTAGTATTAATTGGAACATCCTGTCCATTAACCAGAATATGTGCGATATTCAATACCCAGTATGAAGGTGCCCTCTGTTCAGGAATAGTTGGCACTTCCAGAAACTCGATGTCCCCAGTAAAAAATGATGAATTAGCCCCTCCGATGGTAAATACACCGCCTGGCACCGGTTTGTTGGGCTCTTGAGCTTGAGCATCAGTAATGCGCTGAATCCAGAAAGAAAATCCTGACAACTCAAAGCCGTGACCGTCAACAGTTAGATCCTGAAAAAAGGTCAGGTAGTGTATCTCGGAGAGTCCGTATAATGCGAGGCCCATGATCCCCTGTGTCGAGCTCTCTTCAATATCGAACGATACACTTCCAACAGATACTGATTGAGTTGTTAGCCAGCGATAATATGTAAGTACGCGAGAGCGATTCGTATAAATAATTATGCAACTCACCAAATCTTTGATCGACCACTTCATAGCTAGTGAACGGCTCTGTAGTTCCGGCAATTGATATCAGTTCCGATGCAACAATTCCATAGACTGATTCGTTTCCATAATTTATTGTAACCCCTGCCTGGTCGATAGTTTCAGGAGGTATCATAAATGTTGAAGATTTGTTAAAGTTATATAGTAAGGGTTGTGGAAGTATGCAATTGCTGCAATTGATGCTTGCGACCCAAAGTTCAGCCGATCCAGTGTCAAGTATCAAGGAGAAGGTTTGTGGCCTGTGTATTTGAGGAATATTTTGTTAGGAAATCCGTGGAAGAGAAATAACGCTCAGTAAAATGCATACGGTGTTCCTATCTGCACAGGTGCCAGCAAGCTACCGCCTCCTCGCTAAAAGGTCATCGATAAGATGTCAGCCTGTGGTTATTCAAATAAACAGATAGAACGAGCATACATTGACGAAAGGTACTGTATAATTAATGCCTCTTTTACTGGGACTGTTCGAGTCTACAACTGTTGCCGTTCCGTTGAAGTTAACACGACCGTATTTGGCCTGCATTCTGTGTGCTTCTGCACGTGCGTCGACGTTGCCTTGAGGGTGGCGAGAAAGTGATACATGTACCGGATTTGCAGCTAAGCATGGAGTAATCGAGAGGGACACTAGTACGAGTATTGCTGAGTAAAATAATGAAATCATGAGTAAGGGTATCCAGGAGAAAAAGAAGTCTGAACCCACTGGTTTATAATGTTCAAGACCGTTTACAGAGCTATTTTAGCGCATAGTAACAGGAGAGCTGTATTTTAAACATGATAATCAAGCTATCTGAATCAACGATTGTCATCTGTCGTTCAAAATAGCGATTTAATTAGCTTCTAGCCAGATAGCAGATAATGATTTAAAGAGACGAGTTTTGAGTTGGATCTAAATATTCTTCCAGCTTCATCTGAGCGCTTGAATATTCATTCCACACACACACTGGTAGTGTGGGCGATATAAGTCAAGTTAATGACTGAGAATCAGTTCGCGGAAAAGTTTGACGTCACGCGGCTAGACGCCCATCATGATCACGCAACCAGGAAATGTCATCAGGGACGGCCGGTGCTAACACGTCTCCAGGTCTGGACGCAAGGTATATACTAATTCTGACAGAATATATAAAAAACGTAAGTGCTGATAGATGGTTCGTTAGAAATTAAACCTCACCGAAGCGTCGTCATAAGGTCATTATGAGGGCAAGTGACACACCAACGACACATACAAGTTGTTTAGTTGCTATCGGAGCCTGAATCACAACCAGGCTCTCCGGCGAGTGCAAAATCTGAAAGCTGCGCGAACCCAACCGAATGGGCCAACACGTCTCCGCCAAATTAATAAGGTCCAAAACATCCGTATACAGAGCCTTTCTAATAGGACGCAGCAACCAGAAAGAAAGACGTGATCAACATGATAATCAGCATTATCTCGACATGAAGTGGGAACGAAATTCGAGAAAACAAATACAACTTGTCAAATTCTTTGATGGGTTTTGCCGGATAATTTTAGACTCAGAAACTGCCCCGCAATCTTCGGTACGTGTCCAGTTGATCAATAGTTATGAGCATATTCTCTTGAGCCAATTCTTCGTAATTTCTAAAAACATAGCAGATATAGTAAAGTCAGTACAGTATAAAAGTCCTCAAAGGAGAGTCTCTTTGGGCAGCTTGGATGTCGACGTTATCCCAGCTCCGTTCAAGAAACAAAAACACTGGCAAGCGCATCAATTAACGGGACTAAGTCATACTTACCAGCGGTTTTAGGGTATTCGGTAGAATCTATACCTCGTTATTTCCCTCGCAGACGCTCAGAGGGAAGAATGTGTTCAGCGAACCGCAGGGTGTGATTCGTTCCGTTCCGCTTGCCTTGTGTAACTCCTCCCCCGCTCGTGATGGGCCCTTGTTTTCACCCCTCTACCTCCGCGATTCCAGCGGTCAGACAGTCGTATCACGGACGTACTGCTCACTGGGGTGACAAATATCCACTTTCAGATGACTGGCGCACACCGTAGTTGCCCAAACCTGTACCCTCTCATCATTCCGAGAAGAAAGGTAGAGATTCGTCTTCCCAAAGATTCTCAATCGGTAAAGCTGTAAGCTCCTTTGCCTTGGCGTATTGCCACACATCTCCCTAGGTAGTCGGTCCTTATCCTTTCGGACAATACGATCTCACACCAAGAAAGAATCGTGTGTCCTGTAATGATAGTCTTTCACTTTCCCGGAATCGTCAAGCATGCAATTCCGTGGATGTCCTTCTTTCCACCCTGTCGATCCGGGTGGTGTGCTCCAAAAAATAGAAATATTTTTTTTGCTTCAAAAGCCAGAGCGGTCGTCAGGTTTGCCTCAATTTCCACCCTCCTATACCCACTTGACTCTCTATTCGAGATCAGTGCAATTCAATAATTTCCTTCCTTCACCTCTACGACTAGCCTTACTCACCATGCCTGGACTCGATTACTTCTCTTCTTCAGATAAGACCTCCGAAACCGTTGCAGCGCCTGAGCAGAGCTCAAAGCCTGGTGTTTACTATAACCCACGATTGGACCCAAAGAACTACCTCGACGGCCCACTCTCGACGAATGCTGCCACTCGTCTGCGACAGATGCTCGCAAGGCCTGGTATCGTCGTACGTAGAGCCCATTGCCTTTTTATATATGTTTGCATACCTATAATGCCTGTTTCATGTTGTATCCAGATTGCACCAGGTATCTGTGACGGTATCAGCGCACGATGCGCCCTTGAAGCCGGCTTTGACTGCTTGTACCAGAGGTGCGTAATGTTCGTGTTGTTTGAGTGAAATTTCGTCTAATGGTTCTTTTTTTCAAACAACCAGTGGAGCAGCTACCACTGCATCTCGTCTCGGACAACCAGATCTTGCTATTGCTACCATGAATGATTTCGTCCAGGTGCGTAGGGTAATAAACACATATGTTTATAACTTCCATTGACGGTCGTTCCTTACATGATAGGCTGGACAAATGGTTGCAAGCTTGAACCCGACAGTTCCTGTCATCGCCGATGCTGATACAGGGTATGAAACCACCATGCGAATCCCGTAGGATTTTGTGTCTGACCAACTTCTGGTTCCATTGGTTTCTAGATTCGGTGGACCTGCAAACGTCGCTCGCACAGTTACTCAATACGCTCGTGCTGGTATCGCCGGTCTGCACATTGAGGACCAGGTACAGACTAAACGATGTGGACACTTGATGGGCAAGCAAGTCGTGTCTCGCGAGGAGTTCTTGACTAGGATCAGAGCAGCAGTTATTGCTCGTGATTCGATACCAGGAGGATCTGATTTCGTAAGTTATGCTTGTGTTCTTATGCCAATCGTTTTGTTAACGAGAATGGTGGTGCAATGCAGGTCATCATCGGTCGTACCGATTCTGCTCAAGTTTTGGGCATGGAAGAAGCTATCACGCGTCTCAAGCTCGCCGCTGATGCTGGTGCTGATGTTTGCTTCATTGAGGGCGTCAAGACCGAAGAACTCCTCCGATCTACTGTTGCTGCTTTGGCCCCTAAGCCCGTCCTTGTGAATGTCATCTCGGGTGGTTTGACTCCCTCTTTCACGAGCAAAGAAGCCGAGACTATGGGCGCTAAGATCATCAGTAAGCTTGCTTATGTCTACCATGTTTTAACGGGTTACTCACATTTTCCCTTACTCTTTAGTCTTTTCATTAGTCTCTTGCGTTGCTATGGTTCACGCTGTCCGAGCTGCCATGCAGTCATTAAAAAAGACCGGCACCGACTTCACATCCGCCAAAGGCATGGACCCTAAGTCTTTCTTCGAAGTAATGGGCCTCAACGAAGTCATCGAGCTGGACGCCAAAGCAGGCGGTTCAGCGTTCAAGGTCGTTTAATGTGCCTGGTTTTCCCTTTTGTGTATACCCACTTTTTCTTGCTGTTTTCATCTGCAATATAGACGTCTTGAATACAAATAACGTAGAACCTGTAATACCAACTGTATATTATGTAATGTCCAGGGTGAGTCAGGATATTCTGGACGGTCTTGCGTGCAATATACACCATCTTGTGCACCAAATATTTTGACTCTTCTGCCACCGTGAATTGATTAAGAATTGCGCTCCGTGTAGTTACAAAGCGTTCGGTGATTAGTTCCTCTTCCTCGACAAACCCCAGTTACCCCAGGTGGTGCTTAAGCTTAAATCCCCGAGGAACAGGCCCCATGATATGGAGTAATGAGCTAGCACAAGATCAAGTTCCTCAGTTTCATCCAAGAATTCGAGTTTGGAAATTCTGTATTCGTGATTAGGATGGATGTGCTTGGCGAAGCAAAGTTAGTTGGTACCTTTGAAGTTCTTCTTCTTCAATGTAGGCATTTCTGATCTCCTTGAGAGTGAGCGAACAAGCGGCAGTGAATCCTGTACTCAGGAAACGATTTGATAGGCTTTCCAAAGTCGTGTATGGTTCAGCGCCAGGCAATAAAATTTGCCGTTCCTGTTACTTGATAAGTTAATGGAGATTACGGGTAATTGGGAAGCATTTACCAGTAAATTACTGATCATGACACGTCCGAACGAATCGTTTAGTCCGAACATTTCGTAGACGACACACCCTAAGACTCCTCCACTGTGAGCTTTCCTGAAAGTTCCTACGAACCATTCCAGAAGACGTGATGATGAAGCCGGTGACATGTACACGAGAACGCATTCAAAAAGCAGAAGAGTTGGCAAGGACGGGTCTAAGATGGCTGAACGACTTGGGTCACTCGGGGAGAAAAGCAGCGGACCAAGAACATCAGCTGGAGAGGAACGCAGATCCGCAGGAAGAAGATAATATCTTGAAGAGTGCAGAGCTATGCCGCCTTGCGCTTGGAGCAGATTAGTTGGATAATAAGTCAAAGAGCGCGGGGAAATGTACCCAGCGAGACGGCAGCAGGATCGCCTAAACCAGCTGTAAGGTCTCTGTTCTTACGAATGGCCATAGCTTTCTTGGTGGTGATCTCGGGGAAGTCGACTTCGACATATGCCTGTAGGTAATCGTTCAATGGTCCTGCCTGTTGCCAATGGACGGACCATGAATTGAAGATCTAGTAATGGCATGAACACGACGTGCCGCTATGCGCCAGAACCTGGTGTCGCTCCCGGAGCCGAGACTGACGATTTGGCATCGCGTTCCTGAGCTGTGTGAGAGCCGGAGCCACTGATTAACAAGCTCGTCTATGCCCACACTTCTCACATATGTGCCGATGTTGATGAGCGGGGGTCGAGGAGGAAGGAGATGGGCGCGAGGAACGAGAAACTTGACATATGGATCGTTGATATAGCCTTTCTGAGCAGCAGACAATCTCGCAACAGCGGCGTCATTGTCTGTTGAACGAATGGGTGCATCGCCAACGGATGCTCTGGACTGTGGCGGGAACATGATGGGCGGCGGGTGAAAGATAACCGACATCCCGACCCCCGACGCGTTGACTCGAGCTGACGTAAGTGTCTAAGTTTATGCGCTCCAGCAGGCAGTGAGTCAATCACTCCATTTCCATTCTTTTCAACTGTGCCTCATATAAGAACACAATCATGCGGGCCTTTATTCAAATCCCCACAAATGAGCACCAAGCAATCTCTAACCGCCACGAACCTCGCCGTTTACCAGCATCTTAGCTGCGATCTATACATTCACAACGTTTACAATGGCACAGGCAACCCCAATCATAACGCTGGAACATCGAGTCCTTCGGAGCTATCAAAGGCGCAATTCAAGCGCGGTTTAGACTGGGAAAGCACTCTATACTCTTGGCTGGACCGATCCCGTCTTCTCCTCAAAGTCCCTTCCATACCTCTCGAGGCTTCCACTTTACTCGAGAATATACTAGCAGATGATAGAAAGCATTTTTATATCGCTGGACTTACATTCTGGCCCCCAAAGCACGCGTTGGAACACAAATTCCGCCAAGTGGGGTCTGACCCTCTTACTTTTGGTTTATCCAAACCAGATTTGCTTGAGATTATACGCACGGACGTTGGAATTCAATGGAGAGTCATAGATGCCAAAGCGTCGAAAAATGTCAAAGTGCGTGTTTTCCTCATCTCCCAGCGTACACTTTGTCATTTCGTATGCCTTACTAGGCTTCGCATCATATTCAAATATATTTCTACACTTTGTGTCTAAACCATCTTCTAAGCCAAAGCCCATATCATGGGTCGGACTCAGCAGGCGTCTGGTTACCTCCGCATGATGGCTTTGACGTTGCTTCTCCCACCATCGATGACATCAAAACAATATCTATGTCGCTATTGGCTCCACCACTCGATGCACTTCTTTTCCGAGACTTGCCCAAAGTCATAGATTCTCCATTTGAGGAAGTTAAATGGCATTACAACCCTCTCTGTCGAGGATGCCGTTATGAAACTGACTGCAAAATGCGTGCTATGGATGAGGGCGAGCTGGGAAGGATGCCGAATATATCCATAGACGATGCCAGGGTTATGAAGGATCTTTTGCGTGTCTCTCGTTTTAATGGTTCTTTTAATGCATCTGATAAACCTTTAACCGATATCGAGGAACTTCATGAACTAGTCCAAGATCATGCTAAGCTTGAAAAAATTGCAAAATCTTCCCCTACTGTCGTCAAGAGAGCAAAGCAAATATTATCCCTGCCCAAGAAGATACGTGTGCATCAAGAGGTAGAAAGTCCTGTGATCGAGGCAGCCAGAACCAATCGCATACAAGTGAGCGTGGACTACCTTTAAATAAAAAGTGAATATGCTCATTTCTTCAAGGTTATACCTCGTCGTAATTATACGTGCCCTAGTCGGGAAGATTTTGCAGTCATAATATCTATCGTGGATGATCCAT
>Ga0247779_1001513_pt1 | contig 11100 bp, 12 predicted proteins | sample UWRJL221509R5_FD_179925 | JGI IMG/M metagenome (GOLD analysis project Ga0247779, IMG submission 179925) | Plant litter microbial communities from Arlington Agricultural Research Station in Wisconsin, United States - UWRJ-L221-509R-5 | ecosystem: Environmental > Terrestrial > Plant litter >...
TTCCTATTCGAAGGGCTTTACTTATGACGATCTTTTTGCAGATCATATCGTCTCATCTGCTACTGGACACCAAGTATCAGAGGGTCGCAGGGATCACTCTAGCTGGATGGCTGAACGCAGCCATAAACTGCGGGCACAGCGAGAAGATACCAAAGTTGCCAACAGTAATGGCAGCAGTGTATTGAAGAATGTCTCTGTTTATATTGACGGCTACCTTGAATCTACCACCGATATTGAGATGAAGAGACTTGTTGTGGAAGCTGGTGGTGAAATAGTGTAAGATTCCTTCAAAACTACATAAACTGGTTTTATGTGCTAATTCCGTCAATAGCTTCTCCGCCTCCCGTTGTACCCACATCGTAACCTCGCGCTCCTTAAGCGGCTCGAAAACAGAAAGGCTACTGATGCGAAAAACTAGGAAGAATGTATACGTTGTCAAACCCGAGTGGATCCTGGACAGTATCGCCATTGGAAGGCGACGGCCCGAGCGATCATACATCATTCTCAAAGCTTCAAATTCGTTGGCGAAATTCCTGGAGCAGTAGCAATAAATATATATAAGTACTGTGTTTACGGGTGCACTCGTTTATATTTAAACGGATTTCACACGTAGTTGAGTCCAGTGGTTCTTTATGTGCATTCCTGGTCCAAATTCTGATATCCTCACATTCAAATGGGGTTTATACAACGTTTATGAGGCGAACTTGTCACCGCATTGCACGGTTGTATGAGAGAATAATTTTCAATCTTACCTGGTGAGAGGCATTATATGATCACATGTGAGGTATGCCAGGAGTTGCTTCACTTGTGCTATCCTATAAATATCAGGGGTTGGTATGATCTTTCGTGAGCAATGGCTACCTCCCTGTTCCTTGCATTATGTCTGACGTTGTTGCTATGCTTGGTTTCTGCAAGCAAGCTTCCTGATAATGTAGATAATCACCACTTTCACCTCGTTCCTGTTATTGACATCATCTACTATAGGCTTTGAAACCTATCAACCTAGTGGCTCCTGATGCATCTGTCCGAGCAGCCTTTATTCCATTCGGTGCCACCACGACAAACTTTTGGGTGAAGGACAAGGTCTATCTCATTTTCTGCGACACTCACAAGAACATCACACTAAAATTTTTGTTTCCGTATTAAAGCATGGCGTTTTTAGGGATGTATTACTGGGATTCGATGATCATGTGCGCAAAAAAAAAAAAATTCTTATTGCAAGTTATACTACTCACATCGTTGTCGCGAAGACTTTATATCAAAGTGACGCAAAAGGACACCCATATTTCGGGCCTATAGTAGGAAGGTTGGTCGACACGCAACTTAGTTGGGAACAATGTCTCCCTGACCTCCATCCTTTCCCCCTAGATACGCCAACAGAATTCGAAATGGTACATTCACCATCCCAATCAGTAAAAATGCTTCTGGTCCCAATAAATTTTTTGTTCCGCGAAATGAAGGTGGGCCTTTCTGTGCAATCAAAATCGACACTCCTGAACATAAATGTCCGCCTGAATATAGGCAATAATACTCTACACGGTGGTTTTGATGGATTCGACCGCCGTACATGGCAAGTAGTCAAAGTGTCGCCAAATTCAGTGACGTTCAGTTTGGTGGATCTTGCTGGTACTCAAGGTTTCCCGGGGACGGTGTTAACTACGGTATGTCAATAGACTTTGTGCATAGGTGTAAACTCGATTGCGAACTGTTGTTGTTAGGTCACATATACATTGGAGCCCAAGTCTACCTGGAAGATTAGTATCGATGCTGTTGCCTCTGCGAAGACGCCCATCATGTTAAGCGGGCACCATTATTGGAACCTAGAAGCATATGAAGAATCGCAAGACTTGAATGGTCATTTCGCGCAATTCCAAGCTTCTAAATTTGTCGCTACAGATGGAAATTTGATACCGACCGGACAATTGACGTCCGTTGCAGAAACACCGATGGATTTCCGAAAGGCAAAGTCTATTGGGAAAAGTATCCCGGATACTGCTGCTGCACAGTTTTGTGGGACTGGTGATTCTTCTTCCCCGAATTATTTTATGTAAGATTGCTGATATTATTCGTTGTGTTTAAGGTTGCGTGGGCTTCGATAATTGCTGGGTTTTCGATAAAGTACAAGAAAAATCGCCGGCACTTTCTTTCTGGAGTGTCAATTCTGGGATCAAGTAAGACTCTTCCCCCGTCTCCAGCAAACTGATGTTTATTCCTTGAGAAAGGCTTGACGTATTCACAAACCAACCTGCCCTTCAAGTATGTATAAACGTTCGACTACGACGCTATTCATTAATTGAACTACTCACTAGATTTATTCCTGTAACGGGATCTTCAACGCCTCTTTGCCGATCCCACGAAAGGTGGCACAAGGTGGTCCCCAGGAAGTATATACCGACCATTCTTGTGTTGTTATTGAAAACGAGAGTTTGATCGACGCCATCAACAACCCTGAATTCGGCGTCGACCAAATCTACGGCCCCAGCAGACCATATAAATGGGAAGCCTCATACGTGTTTTCCACTATATGAAGCTGTGTAGGCCGGAAGACAAATCTTATGGCCGAAGGCGGAGACAAATGGGGGGGGAAATAATTTGACAATTCGAACGGAAACAGGTATATGTATATACATAGTAAAAAGGATATGGCAAAAATCATCCAAAAACAAAGTTACTGCTATGAGGTTGAATCTGAAGGGAAAAAAATTTAGCATCGAGTGTTAAGAGAGCAAACAAAAGATGAGAAAAAAGGTCAGGGCGCCCAAGCGTAAAAAGGGCACCAGGGTAAGTTTTCGTCAAAGAGTTACAAGAACCCTTGGCCTGGTGCACAGCGTAATTTCATCAGGTACGAAGAGAGGAGCCCTACTCACAGTGAAAGTGGGACTGCAAGCAGAGCAGAAGAGAACACGAAAGTTCAAAACAGGATATGCGGGAGGCTTATATAGGCTACAGGGAAAAAAAAGGTCACACCTTCTCACGGTCAGGCACATCACGGTGTGACAGAGTCATATTGCATGACATATTAAGCAGTGGTGCCGGCATGGGGGCCATCCAAGAAATGAGCGCCGTGTCGGTCAGTCTATCACTCTTCTGACCTCCTCACTTAGAGATTTTACGGCCATCGAATGTTCAATACTTCCTAGTAATCCACGTCACTCCACCTCTCTTGCTGACACTATGCACCTGTTCACCGCCAACCATGTGAAACTCCTAAACTCTTGCTATCCTCCTACTTCGTCTTTAACTACTGCTGGCCCTGATTATTCCCCAAACTCACATGAACTCAGTCGACTCACATATTATGCGTTAGTTTCTCTATTGAATATGTATAACACTGCCAATTTTGACTTTATTGCAGGTCAAATCATCCAGGGAAGTTAGCTAAAGTCGGCAGCGAGTTGGACAAGAGGTTGAGGTTAGAGTGTAAGAAGGCCAAGTCTGGGAATATTCGTTCGAGAGCGTGAGCCTGCATTTTTGTAACAATCCACTCTGTCACTCAAATTCTATATCTCAAGTTCTTTGCTTATATCGTTATTCATCTTTCGCGCTCTTGCGACGGAATGCAGAAGAGATATCGCACTTCTCTCCCCATCCCTGATTGGTGCCGTCGATTGCACCCTCAGCTCTTTCCCTTCTGACTTAGAAGTCATTGCCAGAGCTGCCAGTGTCGTGAGTAATGTGTCACAACATTTATAAGTTAATTCCCTCAACCCCCAGGCAAAGTTTACAGCGTGGACTACCTACACAAACGGGCACTTGATAGGCGCTGACAGTTACATGACGAAGGATTATCTGTCTATACTCAAACAATTCGCGACATTGAGCAGCGTAGTATCCCCTGATCAAGAAATACAAAATCGGTCAGTTTCTGTGCCTGCTAACAATATTTATTGAGTTCAATCGTCGGGATTCGCAGGACACGACTCATAGGTCTCGCCGCATTAACGGCCGCCCTTAACTCAGAAGCCCTGTATAATGATATTGGGCAGTTTGGAGCTCAGGTTTCAATCATCTTACATCCAATAATGGTCATCATCGTAGAAACTGCCATTTCTCTTTTGGATGTCCAGTAAGCCAAACTCTCTACCTTGCATCGTTCACAATCTCTGACATCATGAAAGAGCTTCTCAAGTCAAAGATGCTCCTTCTTCTCCTTACCTGGCCGAATTTCGAACACGACCCGCTCTTGAACGTCGAGCAGCTTCTATTCATGTGCACATAGACGGCGACAGAGGTCCTTCGATTGACGAAATCTCGGATGCTTCTCTCCATGCTCTTTTTTCGTTACTCAGCCATGCTAATGGGGCTCAACTGGGATATATAATGCAGTCGTCCTTCAACAACCTGGATGACCTGAGAAGTTGGTCTAATACCACTCATTGTTGCTGGTATGCACAGAGAATTGCGGAATGGGCTCAATACCAATATCGCTATGTTATTCCAACTTGGCTGGTGGATTGCCTTCTTTCTCAACCAGATGATGAAGAAAATCCCTCTCTTCACAAAACCCTTGCTGCCATGGTCACGGCTGTTTTCACCTCACCAACACCTCTCATCAATCTATCCTCTTCTGACATTATGTCAAACCTGGTGACATTTCTACTACGTCGAATCGCAACTCGTCCAGAAGAAAGCACGTTATTGGCTCTAGTTGAATGTATATCTTCTCTGGGTTGTCATGTGTATTACTCCGATCAGATTCAAGACCTTGCGGTCAGTCTTTTTTTTGTCAGTTTGACAATGGTACCCATAATGTTTTTATAATAGGCAGAACTGATTGGTCGCCTTGTGACTGTCGAAGTGCAGGGAATTCTTGTGCGCGATAAAGCAAGCACCTCGCAAAGCAGAACTACTTCGATCCATTGGTTGTTAGAAGGGCTGGTTCGGCTGGTTCGGATGACTCAAGCTAATGAATCATCAGAAGACGCAAAAGAAACACGCACTTCAGAGAAAACGAAAAAGATCGTGGATACTCTGGCTATTTCCAGCACTGTACAAACGGACGAACGAGCTTCGCGGAGAACTAAAATTCCTCCTGACATCTGGCAAGACACACTGAGCCTACTCTGTGACAATGATTGTCAAGTGAGGCAGGATGCAGCAGCAGCACTTATATATTATATTAGTCAGGAAATGCCTAGAAATGGTGAAAACAATGGACACGAAGGACCAAAACATATACGACGACTCCCAGATGGCTCGTCACTTACTATTCGGGCCTATCAGAGCATTGGAGATGGCGGGCTCAAGTTCCTCAATTCCATCCATGCATACGCCTTCATCCTTGCAATCTCACCCTCTTTGAATGTGCCATTGGCAACTGTGCCAACCTCCACCACTGAAAATCCATCGGCCAGAAGCTCGGCCGATTCTCATGATCTACAAGAAAGACCCGCCACTACGCCAACCACAGGCAGACGCTCTTTAAACACCCAGAACTCCCCTAGAGTTCGGAAAGAGTCTTTAATTCTTCGCCTTTTAGAAAAGATGCCACCTCATCCCACAGCATCTTCAAAAGCGACAGAGGAAGACTACGTCAACATTTTGAAAATACTCAACACTATTCACATATACTTGCCGTTATACGGACTAATGACACAGATACCCATGTTACTGGCATTAAATAACGCTCTTGATACCCAAGTTGTCACTTCTGACCTCATGCAACGTATAGTAACAATAAAAACCGTAATCACGCATGTGTGGCGCACAATTGGTCAAGTGTGGAAGCTGCAGGAACTTGTTTCATTGGCCGACGAGGTAAGTACTACCCTCTACATATGTTCAAATAATTTGTCATTAATTCTAAACTCCCAAGGCCATTCAGTCTTTGGCCTCTCTTGCAAAAGCAGGGTCGACTGGCCTTATTCCTTCCCCACGGACACTCGGTGTAAATGTCGACAATGCACTCTCCCTTCTTACAAGTTGTCGGACTGTTCAAGAAACAATAGGCTTTGACCAAGAAGCACTATTCAGACGTTTGACACAAAAATGGACACCAGAAATGGCCCTTAGATCTCGTCAGTGTGCTGTCCATGTTTTATCCCTTTGCAAAATCTCATATCCTTCGTTCATACAGAAGACAGTTCTTCCGGATATGAAAATACGTTGCGAGGAGATGGGATTTCCCCTTTACTCAAAATATCGCCTGCTCTTATGCACATTGAGAATATATCCCTGCAAAGTTTAGCACGGTCGACGCGGGGCCTTGGCGTTACAGACCTTCGGGAAGCCCTTGAAGGTAGGAGCAGCATGTCAAACCCCGCACTCGTTCGACCGCCTTCAGTTTCCACTCTTGATCATGCGTCATCTTCACTCATGACCGGCGATCCAAGCTTACGTCTGACACAAACACGCTCAAGGTCTAGGGCAAAGAAGCGTTCGACGCCTGCTGGCTCGGGTGAAGTCCGTGACGTACTGACGCGTCTGGGAATTACCAAGCACAACAGTAGCCTCCTCAAGGCCACCTTCCCTGCCTTACAGAAGGTGAACCAGGCTTAAGCCTATAACGGCACATTACTACTTGGTATACTTTTGACACAAGGACATGGATACTACTAGTCTAGTTAATTTATTTTAGCCACAATAAACTGCAATCACTTACATAGATACCTTCAATGAAAACCATACAATTGGCAACCATGACGAGTTTACAGCGCATTGCCTTTAGGGACACGCTCTTCTTGTGACTCGCGTCGTTCGGGGCCAGTCTGGAATAAGCTACATGATTTTTTAAACATGATTTTTTTTTTCATATCAGTGTTACCCCTCTGCACTGTTCTACTTTATATTCGTGTCTCCTAATAGGCAATTAAAGCCACCAAAAGGCATCTTACTCCTGATGCCAAAGGTCTCAAAGTATCGTTGAGAATGCAAGTTTGAACCATCATTTGAACTGAATTCAGCCTAGGTTGGTAAGCCCCTAATATCTGAGCGCGAGCGCCCTACATAGTTAATCCGAACACCCCGACGGCATCTAGATTAATAATTACACCGCAATCACGGCGGGACCCTTCAGACCGCATTCACTAACATATTTAAGAGCTAACTCTATTGTGGTTTCTGGATCCAACACTGGTGCCTGTGCGTATGAGTGTATTGTTCGATCCTTCTGGTGCAGCCTCTCTGACTCAACAAGCAAAAGCAGAAGGCTCACAAACGGAAAATGTTGACTCTGCACTGGTCAGCATATTCCAGCATGCGACCCTTCCATGCGGTTCTGTACTTCCAAATAGACTTGTGAAAGTGAGTGTATTATTCAAGCCACAGTCCTTGGCGTCTATCTAAATGAGTAATCATTTTCATAGGTCGCAATGTATGAACACCTTGCTTCCTTCCTTGGGGGACCTCCAAACGAATATCATCTCCGGTTATACTCCGAATGGGCAAAGCATGACTGGGGGATGATAATAACAGGGAATGTTCAGATATCGAAGAACCACCTTAGCCTCGCAAGAGATATGATACTTCCTTTTCCAATATCAGCAAATGCCACCAAAGAAGAAGAATCCGTGCAGGCATTTCGACAACTCTCCGATGCCATTCATGGTGTTTATTCGGTATCTGGGTGCCCTGATGAGACCAAGCGCAACAAGACTCTCGCAATAATGCAGTTAAATCACACAGGGCGTCAGGCAGCCAACTTTCTCGGGGGGAAGCTTCCTCTCCGGAATCCTCCTCTAGCACCAAGTGCAATAAGAGTTGGATCTGGAACCCACGCTTCTTTCGGTTCAAGAGTTCTGAATGCGTTGATATTTCAGGTTCCCAAAGAAATGTCCGAATCGGATGTAGAATCTACCATGGAGGCTTTTGTGCAAGGCGCCGTTTTAGCGCACCGCGCTGGTTTCGATGGTGTTCAGTTGCATGCAGCACATGGATGTGAGTTCTTTGTTCTTCCTCATGTATTGTATTTCTCATGATGAGTAGATCTCCTGGCACAATTCTTATCTGAAAAGGTTTGTCCTCGCAATTTCACTCACTTGTGGCGAAGCTCAAGTTCTATCATAACAGTCGAACACACGCACAGATTCTTATGCACCCGGCAAAGCACTTGATATGATCCACGATATTGTTAAGGGCATAAGATCGTCCACTAGCTCAAACTTTGCTATATGTATCAAACTCAACGCGGCCGACTATCTTCCAGCTGCCTCGTCTACCTTCTTAAGTGAAGGAGAAAAGAGAGCAATACGGCACCTACTTACTATAGCCAGCTGGGGATTAATCGATGTGATTGAAGTTAGTGGCGGAGACTATGAAAGTCCCGGTCAGTCAATTTGCCTCAGGATCATATCCACTATCCAGCTCAACGTTGAAAATACAGATTTTGTGACAACATCAACTCCTGAATCTTTCAAATCGCCACGAGCAGCTCTCTTTTCACGATTTTCTCACCAAGCCCTTCAAGCACTTGATGATTTTCGACAAACATACCATGGGCCTGTACCACTGATTCTCTTAACTGGAGGACTTCGTACCCCTGGATTAATGTCCTCCGCGCTCAGTGCAAAGCATGCCGATCTGCTTGGGGTTGGTAGAGGGTCTGTGCTCTGTCCAAATCTGCCTATCATGCTTCGGGAAAGGTTGGAAAACCCCGCTCGATGGAACGATGTGCTATTCTGCCAAGAACCAGATTTGCGCAAGCCTTGGATAATGGAAATGTGGCCATTCACCTGGATCTGGTATCTTCTCCCTAAAATGAAAATTATAGGAGCAGGGGCCACCGTCGCTTGGTACACTCTTCTAATGAGAGACATCGCATCTGCCTCTCCCGATATCGAACTTTGTGATCTCCCACCCAAGTATGAACTCGGTGGTTTACAAGCTCTGATTCAAACATATTTCTGGATTACATCGGAGTCTTATGAAAACAGGACGTTTGTGGTGTCTTCCTCCTTGTTCTTTACTTTTTTGGGTGTAGTGCTAGTTCCTGTGCTTAGAGGTACCTGAACCGATCAAATACAGTTATAACTTGTTGTCTGAAGTAAAACGGATATGTGTTATACATTATGTGGATTAATTAGAAAGACCCTAATTGACTAGCAACTTTAAAGTCGGCTTCAGTCTTTGCCCTGACCTGTTCAAGAGTAACACCTTCTGCAAGGTCAGTCAATGTCATTTCTCCCGCGTGACGGTCTACTTCGAAGACAGCAAGCTCGGTGATGATTGTGCTCACAGCACGAGCTCCTGTCAGAGGCAATGAACATGTGTTAAGGACTTTGGACTTTCCGTTCCTTGAGCAATGTTCCATAACTACAATCACTTTAGTTTTGTCCGGATTTGACACGAGGTCCATTGCTCCACCAATGCCTATCAGAGGATATAACTGAGATGTTTGACGGGAAAGAGATCAAGAATTACAACACACCTTTCAGTAACTTTCCTGGAATCATGAAATTGGCAATATCGCCAGCTTTAGAAACCTCCATCGCCTGAGGTTCTTTACATCAAAACTGTGTGCAGGGAATTCGAAATATCCAACTCACTCCAAGAATTGCGACATCAACATGACCACCACGGATCATAGCGAAAGATTCACTGGAATCTAAAGAGGGTTGAAATTAGTTGGAGCAAAAATCTTTGCAAATCACACTTACCAAAAATCGACGCGCCAGGCAGAAGGGTCACGGTCTCCTTTCCGGCATTGATTAAGTCTCTTAAGACGCATATTAGCTATGTTAAAAAATAAACCAAGGATTCGGTCCTCACGGATCTAGTTGTTCTTCCGTGGGGTATGGTCCCATACCAAGAATGCCATTTTCACTCTGCAACCAAACACTGACACCTGGTTCAAGGTATTCTGGTACGAGGGTGGGCATTCCAATACCCAGATTAACATAAAATCCGTCTTTAATCTCCTTAGCAGCACGTTTGGCGATGCGATGACGTTGAGCGATAGCGGCAGCTTTTTCCGGTGAGACAGATTTGTCTCCATCGGACTCTCCTTTTTTCTTCGCCAAGGTAAAGATCTCTATCCGTTTTTCCACTGTAGCTGGGACTATGCGATCTACATATATGCCGGGAACGTGAATTGCATTGGGTGAAATAGAACCAACAGGAACGATGTTTTCAGCCTATTAAATATTGTGAAAAGGAGTGTTTGGAAGAAGTCCAATTAAATTTACCTCGACGATAGTCAATTTTGCATTCTTGGCCATTACAGTACTGAAGTTCTGAGAAGCATAGCTGATTGTGGAATTTGGTTAGATAAGGTAAACGATTTGTATCCAATGTCTACCCACCGGAATACACAGTTTCCAACTTCATCGACTTTCCAAGCACGCACAAAAGCGACATCTCCAGCTAAGGCCGTTTCCAATACATAACGCTTGCCATTTATTTCTCTGGCCTCTTTCGGTATGCCACCAAGGGCAATGCCATTGACTGCCCCACCTGGATTATAACGCTGAGGAATAGTACCCTCTTCTATCGCAGTAGAAGCTCCCGTAGGTGTGAAAAATCCAGGAATACCTGCAGCGTGTGCGCGTAAACGTTCTGCCAGAGTTCCCTGGGGAACGAGCTCCAGAGTAATCTTCCCCGACAGGTATCTCTCCTCAAAATTCTTGTTGCTGTGCAACATGTTAGTCGAGGGCATAATCCTTCTGCGAGGCATTACCTTCCAGGGTACGAAGCTATGACTTTGCTGAGTTGGTTGGTGTTCAATAACTTGTCTGATGGAAGAGTTCAGACGTTGCGACATTTGCCCAGGATTGTCTCCCGTACCTAATCCTGAATCTCCTCCTCCAGCATTGTTCGAAACTCCTGTGAGGTCCTTAACGTCTTTCCGTCTAGCTATAGCTCCAAGCAGGGTATCTGCATGCGACTTCCATTGAGTCTTGCTAATCTATCATTTATGTCTCTCTGCTATCTAACCTGGTATTCCTGCAAGTCCGAATCCTACAGAACATTTGAATATGATTTCTGCTTCGATGAAGCAACAACTTGACTCTTACCACCACATAACAGGACCGCCCCTGATTTGATGTCCTTGACCGCCTCATCCGCAGAGTCCCATACTTTCGACTTGTTCGGAATGGGTATATCGGTTGGAGTGCTAAACAGTCGCGAGCTACCTCGGAAGGCGGTTATATAGATAACTTGAGG
>Ga0247779_1001514_pt1 | contig 11098 bp, 15 predicted proteins | sample UWRJL221509R5_FD_179925 | JGI IMG/M metagenome (GOLD analysis project Ga0247779, IMG submission 179925) | Plant litter microbial communities from Arlington Agricultural Research Station in Wisconsin, United States - UWRJ-L221-509R-5 | ecosystem: Environmental > Terrestrial > Plant litter >...
TCTGTTGACACATTAGGACGCATCGACTGTTTTCGTCCTCCAATGGCCGGCAAGCTTTACCCATCATCTGTAAGACATCCATGACTGGGTAATCGATATACCTATGTTCCTTTCCTTCATAGAATTGAACACCCATAATGATGACCATATAACTAGCGACCGGGAGACTCCACGCAGTGTCCTGGCAAATATTCACATTAACACTAGAATTAAGACGTTAGAATGTATAATACCTTCGAGGCGACCAACACTTGAATGGCGCCGGATTCGAAAAGTCTTTGCACGATTCGCTTGTCTTGTTTGTCAAGAGCTTCGTGATAGTAGCCAACGCCATGTTTGAGGCATTCCACGAGACCTTGGTCACGGATATGGTCAAGGTGAGGTTGAAGGTCTTCCAGTTCAATGTTCAAAAAGAGATCGGGTTGGTCATCCGCTGAACAGTGCGTGAGGATGTCATCTACGCTCAATCGGCACTGCCGGCGAGATGGGACGAAAATGATGACCGGTTTCGAAGGAGAGTACTCTTTAATGGCAAGATAGGCCGGTTTCGACATGGCAATCATTAGTGATGGGAAATGATTAATCGTGAAGGATTGAATATGGATAGCCATATCCAAAGGACGGGCGCTAAAAGGAGTATGAGTATGAATATCATATCGCACGTTGGCTTTCTCGAACATAAATCTCACCTAGGTGAAAAGTTAAATATGGTGTGCTCCGAGGCACCCATCCATTTTCCGAGGTCCTCCGCATTGGCGAGGGAAACACCGCATGCGACAATGCGAGTCTTGTTTCCTGTTTGGCGCTCGACGTAACGCGTTCGTGAAATTACGACCTCGTATGTGGGTCCAACCTCCCCACCAACCATTTGGATTTCATCTGCAATGAGTAAACCAAGATTTTGAACGGGCTTGCGTTGGCGCCATCTTCGGGAAATCATATCCCACTATACAAAAGTCAGGAAACAAATCCAACTAATATCGTGTGAAAACGCACCTGAGTGGGTGTGCAGATGATGAGGTCGCCCATTTCCAATAAGCGTAGATCAGCACTGGTCTCGCCCGTCAGACTGACAACTTCTTTCCCGCCTTGTAGGTTTTGGAACTTTGCCTTCCACTCTTGTACCCTGAGGTCAACCATCTCTTGGTATGGCTCGATACAAACAGCTCTGGCTGGTTCGCGCTTGCTCCATAATCGTAAAAGAGCGAACTCAGCGCATATCGTCTTTCCACTACCAGTAGGCGCACCAATGAACACATTTTCGTCCGATGTATACAAAGCCTGGAAGACCTGTGTTTGGATTTTATTGAACGTTTGAATAGAATTTGCATATAATGCTTCAAACTCTTTGTTGTGGAGCGCCGACAGAGGAAGCGCTTGAAGGTCGAGGAGAGGGGTCGGTTTAGGGAATTTCTTGGGGAGTATGAGATGTTTGAATGAGATAGGGAGACGGGTTTCAGCGTGCAGCCATCGGTCGGAGATTACGGAGATGTAGTAATTGGGAGGGACGGGCTCAAACATGGGCACTGTCAAGGTGACGTTATGCTCATCTTCGGCGTACTTTTGACGGAGTACGAAATTTTCATGGAAGAGAATTACCTCTCCGTCGACATCTTCCACTAGAATGAGGAAGGTTTCCGCGGAGCCATGTATTTTCTCATCCCATCTGAAGTCAGGGACGATAGATAGGTCAATGCGGAGTAGTGAACGAGTGATGGGTTGAACTTGAGCTTGTAATCTTGAAGTATACATTAGTTTTGCGTCACTGAAGAGGTTTTAAAAACCTACTGGAGTTTGGGAAAGTTATGAACTAGTCGGTGCACCAAGCGACCCGCGTTAGGAATTCCAATTAGTTCACCGATTTCAGGTGGTGTCAAGTCGAAGTAGCGATACCACGGCTACATTGCAAACACGTTACTACACTAAGCGTTATGCAAGAGCATGATGGCTTACGAATTGTTTCCCTTCAGCTTTACGGATTACCTCAGATGGAACTCCCTTGAATTGGCGAAGAGGAGTCATTGAACCCCACCTGAGAAAAAGAATGAGTAAATGTCGATGAAGAAGAAAGATGACCTTACATTCGCTTTTCGACCATCTTGCACATATCCAGAGCTGCCTTCGCAGGTACAGCCCATCCACGCTTTAAACATATTTCGAACATGGCTCGTAAAATGCTGCAATGTAGGAAAATAATGAGATACATTCATGACGGTGTGAACAAACTCTCGAACTTACCGTCCGGCAGATTGTTGAACAAATACCATGTCAGCAACAAGCACAAAGCCATCAAGCTTGAGCTGAGATATATACGCTTGCAGAAGTACATTTATCTTCGCCGCCGGTTCTTCGACGCTTTCTTTAACTGGAATAGGAACCCGTTCAAGCAGTTTAGTCAGCTCGAGCTTCTCTTCTTGCCTGACCTATAAAACACGAAAAGGGGTGTCAATAAGATGTAATGACTGGCCGGAAGATTATGAAACGCACGGGAAGCAGTTTAAATTCGTTGGAAAGAGCGAATACTCGGAAAAGTTCTAGTGTTGACATCGTTGGCCTCAAATGTTGGTTGTAAACCATCATCGAATTATATGTGACGTAATAATGCGAGGCGATTCTGCCTAATTCCGTGCTCGTAAAACGACCAGAGGACCTTTCATACTTGATGAGCTGACACTTCTCGAGCAGCACAGCAGCCGAATGAGCTATGTCTGCTCTCTTCTGGATGAGGCCTTCGTCATCGTCTTGATAATCTGCGCCGACTCCGTAAAGCGCTGGAGATTTTAGCATACGGACGTACCTGAGATTACGGAATATTGAGTACTAATGTACAGTAACAAGAAAGGTAAAAATGAATTTAAACTCACAGATAAGTATAACCTAGCCATTGTACTGCCTCGTCGCGATTTCTGACCGTACCAGCCACGATCTCCGCATTCAGGTTGTCAGCCAATTTCGACACAAATTGTGATTCGATGGGAAGCTGCTGGTTAAGCAAGCTGAGGTAGTACTGAAGCTCTGAATGATTGGTGATAATGATACCTTCACCATAAGTGTCGTATTGTGGTCGACCGGCACGCCCAAGCATTTGCAGGACGTCCTGCGAAGAAAGCTCGACCCAGCGACCCTTTTCGGGATTGTATATTTGTGTTCCTTTAATGATGACGGTATGGGCGGGAAGGTTAACACCCCAGGCAAGTGTAGCAGTGCAGACCAGAACCTGAACTGATCCATCAGCGAATAGTTCTTCGACGACAGCACGATCCTCGCGGGTCATGCCAGCATGATGGATAGCAAATCCAAAGGGCAAAAGGTCGCGTAAGTTGGCATCCTTGACATTGTTGGCCTCCTCTGTCAATATTTCTCTGACAGCTCCGTCAGGCTTGACGAACTGCGTAATGGTTTCCTTCTCAATGGCCATATCTCGTAAAAACCTGGCGGTTTTGGCAGTTTCTTTGCGCGAGTGCACAAAAACAAGGGTTTGATTCTTCCCAGCCTGGTCGAGAACTTTCTCGTAGCAGACTTCGTTTGTAATTTGATATCGCTTGATGGCTTTCTTCTCAGTGACACCGATGAATTGTTGTTGAAGTCCACAGGGCCTATACGAAGCATCGAAATAGAACAAGCCCTTCTTTTCATCCACACGCAGAAAAGTGGCGACGTCCTGGTAATTGGGCAAGGTGGCAGACAAACCAACTAATCTAACATACTCCGACGTCTGCTCCATTCTCCTAATTGTCCTGGCGACAATGCTCTCGAGAACAGGCCCACGGTCATCGTGAAGCAGATGGATCTCGTCAATAATGATGAGGCGGACTAGGTTGGTATAACTGGTGTCAGTTTGCTTACGCGTGATGACATCCCACTTCTCTGGTGTTGTAACAATAATTTGAGTCTCGGCGATTTGTTGCTTCGTCATTTGAGCATCTCCTGTCAACTCGCCAACCTTTACGCCGAAGACCTTCAGGCGAGCTGTGAAGTTACCGACCATCTCTTGTACCAAAGCCTTCATAGGTGCAATGTAAACACATTTGAACGCATCTAAATCAAACTCGCCGGTCTGTTCGTTGCGGTGTTTACCTAGCTCGTTCAAGATGGTGAGCATAGCCACATTTGTCTAAAAAATAGTCAATTAACGAAGAAGCCATGTCGGATATGTCGACATACCTTTCCAGCACCTGTAGGAGCACAAAGCAAAATAGGTTCATCGGTCCCAAATGCAATGGGATATAATTTGCTCTGCACGCGATTGAGTTTGGGGACAGTAAAGGCCTCACGCGCCCAGGCTGGCATACTTGAGATTGGAACCAGTTCGCCATCTACAACAGGCTTTGATTTTGGAGCAGGGACGTGGATTTCTTCATAACCTTTCTTGGCACGTTTGAATGAGCCATCGGGAAGCTTACACTTCTTGTTCGACATGAGGTGGCCTCCTTGAGAGAATGCCATGCTTTCCAAATCAACAGTGCGCTTAGGCTGCACGGTGGAACCTGGAGCGAGAGTAGCGGTCTTCGGAACTTCGGGCTTCACCTCGTCGACATCCATCGCATCCGACTTCGATGCCTTTGCCTGACGATCACCGGAAAGTTCCCGAAGAATCCAACCTAGACCTTTCTCTCTCATTGCGACTTCCACATTGACGCGCTCGTCCGCATCACTCCGCATGAGTTTCGTACACCAAACAATGACTTCGCGATTTTTGAGGAATTTGGCTGTGATATGGAAGCTTTGATAGTCGAAGAGTTCCATAAGTTGATTTTCGCAGTCACGAGCGCTAGACTCTGAGCCGAGGATGCTGAGGACGGAAGCCGCTTTGTCGGCAGCTGTAACGGGGTCTGGATAGACTTCTGAGATCTGGCGTTGAACCCAGAAACCATCAATGGAGTGCGGTGATACAATATCTTTTTCGGCCTTAACTTTCGTCGACGAGGATTCACCACCAATGACGAGGTCTTCTTCTTGAACATCAGCTTCAGGTGTCTCTTCTTCCGCTTTTTCTTCTTCCTCCTCTTCATCGTCACTATCTTCCCGAATTTCATACCCCTCCTCGTCTTCATCTTCTTGTTCTTCTTCGTCAAATACTACAGCCACACCCCCTTCCTCATCAATTTCACCCTCCTTGCGCTCGGAGTCCGGATCGGCCATGGTCTCATCGTCCGCATTATAGTCAGTAATTTTCTTGGAGAGGTTGACAAGTTGTGAAAATTGTTCACTCGATATTGAGCCGATAATTTCTTCGATTTCCTTTTTCTTGTCGAAATCCTTCATGCCTTCGTTTTTCAATGTTTCGAGCACAGTGTCGGCAGCGCTGCGAACAATATCCTGAGCCTGATCCCCAAGAGCGTCGCGTACTGAAGAAAGAATGAGTTCGTAGACTTGACGCGTTTCTGCAGTACGAGGACGGTATGTCAATCCCTCAACGTCCTGTGTCGCTTCAATGATGTCGGCATAGCCAAAGCCGGCAGACTCGGCCTTGCGTTTGGCAGCAGCTCTTTCAGAAGCTTCAATAGAGTCCACGGCTTTCTTCTTCTTCTTGTCGAGGTCTTTTGGCGCCTGACGAATGACCCTAGACCCCATATCCTTTGGGTCAATTCGGCCAGCGAGAGAAACTGGAGCACCATCTGGCTCTTTGTCGCGCCGCGGCAAAGCAGACCTGTCCGTAGTCAATACCAGCGAGGAAATAGCCCCATAGTTGTAACCCGAAAGATCGGGCTTTCCTGCTCTTCCAGACATGATAATAAGAATGAAAGAAGTGAACTTGTAATGCGCCCAGTATGGACGTCCGCAAATTCCTAGTTTAAATTATGTAATACTAAATTACATGAGTTATTGGTAAGTACTTAAGGTCTTTACTTTCAATCTCCGGTCTAAAACAATAGCGTGCCGAGATTTTCGTGGTCAGCACGGGGTTGGTACGGGACTACTTACTTACACTTGGACTACACCAAAACTAGACTGGAGGAGCGTACCAAAGGATTTATCCGGTCCATTCTGAATGTCTACTGCTCAATACTTAGGGTCATACGCCGAAAGATCTAACAATTAATTTGTCATCTGGAATGGGCATTGCCACAGCAATTCACGAGAAATGACATATCTAGCGAAAATGACCCCCGTACCTGACTCTCAACCCGACATCAGAGTCCCAACCGACAAAGAACTGGTTTTACAAACCTACAAAACTGTCTGGGAGGAGTATTCATCTTGGGACATCCAGCATTGTCAGAAAACATTGGATAGTCTCTCGCGTCCTGTTCCTCGAAGGAAACCCAGAAAACGCGACGAAACAACACATTCGACGCGTCATTCGCGTTTAAAACCAAACGATTCCCAACCAGTAGAAAGCTGTATAATTCTGGACTACAATGCAACATCCTCAGACGTGTTAATCTCCAAATCTTACGATGTGCAGACTATGGCCATTGAACTTGAAGATCATCGCCCATACCCACCTTATACCTCATGTACCCCCACCTCGCAGAATATTCTCGTGGGTGATGACTCACACTATATGCCATTTATGCCATTTTCCGACGACTCGACCTATGACTTCAAAAACGACCTAGAGATATACCACTATGTCGAATGGCAAAGATTTGTCACTACACCGGATGGTAAGCTCGTCATCTTCCCCTATAACTAATCAGACTTTTAATCCTCTTGTTCCAGAGCAAGTTATTGCTTTTGAGACGATTAAAAGACTTATGTCTGAGGGCAAACTAAGCAAATTACAAATCGATAATACAGGGATTTTTTCAATGGGCACTGATTCCGTTCTTGCCCTTGTTACGAAACGGTGTGTCATTCCATAGAGCCACAAGCAATAAGTTAATGCTTGATTCCAGAGATTTCCCGAAGTGGTCTGTTCTCTCCCTTACCCCCAAAGTAGAACCACAAACATACGGTGGGCCAAAAAAGATCTCCAAATATTTCCTTGATTACTTTTGCACAAATCTTAGCTGCGTCATTGGTTTCTGTACGATGCATGACCAGGCGTGTGAGTTACCCTTGAGTTACTTGCTTTGTTATGAACGATTTGCATTTTTAACTGTTTCTTCGTTATAGCTGTGGAAGCTCAAGTTCCGAAGCCGAATAGATTGCCTTCTCACAAAACGCTCGAGGTTGAAAATCGTTCGCCATGTGGAGAAGACTGCTTCATACTACCTTTTAACGCAACCGGGCCCGATTCGTGGTCAGCGCAAGAAGTGGAACTCTTCTTAATTGCGTATGGCTACGCACCAGATACACTTGCCTGCGATCTCGCTGTTATTTGCCGCAAACCTTGCCGCGAGGTACTTTCAACTGAAATAATTATTCAATAGTTGATACATCTTTTCTCAGGTTTGGGACCGTCAGAAAAATCATCAACGACCTGTAACGCGTCAAATACATAAATCTAAGCAGGTGCCACAAAGAAATAGATTTGGTAAGAAAATTTTCAATAGTCTGCGCTAATCATCTTCAATCAAGTTCACGACGTCTGTGCCCGCAGATGATACTATTCCAAGTTATTTCACACCGTACATCTACATTCATTTTTACCTTTCAAGGGTACTCACTTCTTGGTCAAGAAATGATCCATGTGGGCATAGCGGCCCATGTAGCTACAGTACAAACTGTGAATGTGTCCGCAACAGATCTCACTGCCATACGCGCTGTGGATGCAGTAAGACATGTAAGTAACCAAGCCTCCGATCTTTTTTCATTGTTTTCTGATCATATGTCTTTTCAAGGCTCAAGGAGATGGAAAGGGTGTGCATGTGCAAGATCCGCAAAATTATGCGGAACGAAAAAATGTCCTTGTTTTCGTGCACATATTGAATGTGATCCAGAAGTTTGCATGAGCTGTGAATCGAGGTGAGTTTCTCTGCCCTCGCTTCAATGAAATTATTATCTGTTCTTGTTATCCTGTTGTAGAGGCACGTAAAACTTCTAGTGCTTGTCCACAGTAAAAATGACGCATATGGCTGCCGCAGATCTTAGTTCGAACTTGTGTCATAATGTCGGCATACAGAAAGGAATATTTAAGGTCGGATACCTTGACAACTTCTCCAATAACCCTCATTTGATTATTTTCCTTCCTGATCAGGCTGTCGAGGTCCGACAAAGTCTATGGGGGTTAGGTCTATTCATCTCCGAGCCCTGTGAGGCAGGCGACCTTATTTCAGGTAAATATGCTTAGCTTGTTTTCCAACGGCTCTAACTGACTCGTAATGGGTGCAGAATATGTTGGTGAGATGATCTATGAACCAACAGTCATTTCGCGCAAGTAAGTTGAGTCCTCGCAATCTACTCCAGATGGAAGCTGACTCGATGGCTTTCTTTAGTCTGCACGCGAAGCACAGGCAAAGATCATATGTCTTTGGAGTAAACCCTTCTATTTCGCTGGACAGTTCTCATGTTGGAAACGAAGCAAGATATATAAATCACAGCGAGTCCCCCAATTGTAGTACAAAAGGTAGGTGATCCATCCTGGTCAATCTTGATGGTATTTGAACCCTGACTGATAAAAAATTGTAGTTCTTCGAGTCAACGGATCTCATCGCATAGGCATCTATGCTTGTATGTGTAGCTACTTGTTACCCGTTGTTTTCGTTATGATGATCTTTTTCACTTCTAGCATGCCCATTGAAAGAAGGCGAAGAACTCTTCATAAACTATGGTCCAGGATTCTGGGAGTCGAATACTAGCAATACGAGACAGTCCACCTCCAATATATCTGGTCTTGGAACCTCCGACATACAACAACCGAAACGACTTGACGTACATGGAAGAGACGAAGAAAGAAACTAAAGTCATACATGTTAATTTGAATAAAATACACTACTAGTACATAGTTATGGATTTTAAATATAGATATGATCACTATGAATCAACTAATCGTAATTGCAGGGATATTTGAAGTATCGACTGTTCCTGCCTTCAGTCCTTCCAGAAATATTCGTAAGTCACGAAACTGTTGCACTTTGTCTGATTTCTATTATCAATCATGATTAGCGAAGAAAGGTTTCGAGTTGTTTGAATTGTAATTATACCTGATAGTGGACGACTCTACCTGACGTGCTCGATACAGCGAAGAAGAGCGTCTCACCGTGAGTTCCTTCCGCGTCACGATGGAACAGTTTGTAACATTGGATGCCGACTGTAGCCTTTTCTTTCGACTTTCCTTTCTTTCCTTTAGTTTTGACTGTTGCGCCATCAGGTAGTACCGTTTCCGACTTAACGACATCCGCGATGCCTAGCCCCACGAAACAGACAATCCGTGGTCGGCACTTGACTATTTTTTCGAGTAGAATCGAGACGCCCGACACTTGCTCGGTTTTGGATAATTCAACTTGCTAGGGAGAACCATGACTATAAACAACGTCTCGTAATTTGAATACCGTGTAACATACCTCGACCGTTGGGCGAGCAACCAGATTGGTCTATGAATTATAAAGCACGTATCAATAGTGTTTCGGTATGTTAAAAAACAAAATTTCTCACTAAACCGATAGAAAATTGGGCCGGAAGCGAGGAGTCTTCCCTGGGGTCCAGCCGTCGTGATGTCAGGCCTAGAAAATATCGGCAAAGTACAGTTGACTTTATCTAACCTACGTACCAGATTCATGTAGACAGCTCCAGAAATGATTATTTGGGTTACCATAATGATGACCTATTTCCGCAGACTGCTTCCCGGGACTGAAGCACGATGATTCACCGTGAGTTTTATTTCGAAAGAAGGCTGGTTACGCACTTGATTCCACAGAACAGGACTACGCATGCCCTCTATAGTTCAGTTTATATAAGATGAACAAGTTATATGAGCAATATTTACTGTCAAGGTTGACTGCTAAATGATCCTCAAGTTCTCGTAAGTCGTCATATACTCTGACTCTGCTTTTGGTGGGGCTCGATAACGACTTCTTTGTCGGCGAGGAAGTCTTCGATAGTTTCTGTCTGGTTAGAGGTGTCGGATCTGGATTCACATTTTCATGTTTCCTTTTTCCTACGTAGGAAGAGCTGGGGCTGGAGTTCTGGGTCTTTGTAGAAGGCTTGCTGAATGCAAACCTGGCGAAGGGATTTGCTCTTTTAACAGAGTCATCTTCACCATGTGTATCGTCCCCGACACCGTTGATTTCGTCTTCCGGTATCTTTTTGGATTGTAAATCGAGGTTCTTTGACTCCATTTTTCCGTCAGAGGGAATTTTCATCCCAACGGCTGGAATACGTCCTCGTTCTCGGTGAAGACTAGTAGAGACTAGTAATGGTTCTAGCTAAAGGCATCGCGGTAGATAAGATAAGATCTTACTAGTCGAGACCCGGTCACGGGCCCTGCCTTCATGGGAACCTGATTCGCGTTTTATCCTTTCCACTTTGCTTATACGACCTTGTGTTTGCTAGCTACGCTAATGTTTGTGATTTAACTGCAAGATTGCCGCTGTATAAAAGAGCCAACAGGAGCAGCCTTAAAGGTGCATCTTCTTTATTTCCTTTCGGCCCATTTCATCTCGTTAAGCAATAAATTCACACAAGCAGGAAACCCGAAAAAGTTCGGTCGTCCAATCGCGACACTCGCCAGTGACAGCACCTCTAGCCAATCCGAAGCGAACAGACTAAAAAGACTTAGATAAGATGGCAGAGCTTCATCCTATCATCCCGCGTGACGAGAACAACAACAACCATGGCTCCCTTTCAATCGCGCCCCAAGATACCCCAGAACCAGTACCCATCACAGAGCAGGAAGTTGGCGAGTACAGAGAGCAGGACCGGTTTCTCCCCGTGAGCTCATACGTATTGAATCTTGACGCGATCTGACCTGGCCATCCAGATAGCCAATGTCTCACGAATAATGAAAGCGGCTGTGCCATCTACTGCCAAAATCGCAAAAGATGCCAAAGAATGTGTACAAGAGTGCGTCTCGGAATTTATCTCGTTCATAACTTCCGAGGCAGCGGAGAAATGCCAGTTGGAAAAGAGGAAGACGATAGGAGGGGAGGATATTTTGTACGCTATGGGCACATTGGGATTCGAGAATTATGCAGAAACATTGAAGATACATCTGGCGAAATTGCGTCAGGTATGTGATTAAGTTTCGTGCTAAAATCTAATTAACACCCAT
>Ga0247779_1001515_pt1 | contig 11098 bp, 8 predicted proteins | sample UWRJL221509R5_FD_179925 | JGI IMG/M metagenome (GOLD analysis project Ga0247779, IMG submission 179925) | Plant litter microbial communities from Arlington Agricultural Research Station in Wisconsin, United States - UWRJ-L221-509R-5 | ecosystem: Environmental > Terrestrial > Plant litter >...
TCCTCCGGCACGAAGTTCAGCCCCATCCGCCGTCTTCGCCTGGCACTCGCCCGCGCGATGTCCTTGCCGAACAGCGCCACCGTGCCCGGCGTGCCGCGCGGATCTTCGCCGGACAGCGCGGCCATCAACTCCTGCTGCCCGTTGCCGGACACCCCGGCCACGCCGACGATCTCGCCGGCGCGCACCTGCAGGTCCACGTCCACCAGCGTCGTGCCGAAGGGCGAGGACTTCGCCAGGCTCAGCCGCTTGAGCTCCAGCGCCACTGCGCCGGCCTTGCGCGGCTCGTGCTTCAGCTGCGGCGGCTCGGCGCCGATCATCAGCGCCGATAGCTGCGCGCTGGTCTGCGTGCGCGGATCCACCTCGCCGGTGACCTTGCCGCCGCGCAGCACCGTGCAGTGCGTGCACAGCGCGCGGATCTCGTCGAGCTTGTGGCTGATGTAGAGGATCGAGCAGCCCTGGCTGCTGAGCGTGCGCAAGGTCTCGAACAGCTTCAGCGCCGCCTGCGGCGTCAGCACCGAGGTCGGCTCATCGAGGATCAGCAGCTGCGGCTTGCACAACAGCGCGCGGACGATTTCCACGCGCTGGCGCTCGCCAACCGACAGCGTGTGCACCGGCCGGTCCGGGTCCACCTCCAGCCCGTAGCTGGCGGCCACCTCACGTATCTGGGCGGTGACTTGCGCCAGGCTCAGCGTCTTCTCCAGGCCCAGCCAGACGTTCTCCGCCGCGGTCAGCGTGTCGAACAGCGAGAAGTGCTGGTAGACCATGCTGATGCCCAGGGCGCGGGCCTGCGCCGGGCTCTTGATGACGACCGGCTGGCCGTTCCAGCGCAGCTCGCCTTCATCGGGCTGCACCGCGCCGTAGATGATCTTCATCAGCGTGGACTTGCCGGCGCCGTTTTCCCCCAGCACCGCGTGGATCTCGCCGGGCTTGACCCGCAGGCCGACCCCGGTGTTGGCCTTGACGCTGGCGTATTGCTTGCTGATGCCGAGGGCTTCCAGGCGGAGTGGGGGCGTGGTCATGGCGCGCGATTATCTAACGGTGGGGAGGGCCGCCGAACGACCGGCCACGAAGGTGCGAACAAGGTTGCGTTCATCCGACAGACTCATCCAGGCGAACACCTTTTCGTGCAATTCCCGGGCCACCGCATGCCGGGCCTGCGCCACCGGACCGCGGGCCCAGTCCCAGACGCAGACGTCCGCCAGCAGGCCGGTGTCGAAGGAGCCGATCTCGTCGCCGAGCTGCAGCGCCTCGGCCGCGCCGCGCGTCGCCGCATGCAGCGCCGCCCAGGCGCTCAGTCGGTGGCCGCCCATCGCCTGGACCTTGTAGCCGTCCAGCAGGTTTCGCTGGATCGACAGCGAGGTGCCGCCGCCGACGTCGCTGGCCACGCTGACCGCAAAACCCGCGCCCCGGGCGGCAGGCCAGTCGAACAGGCCGCTGCCGAGGAAGAGGTTGGACGAGGGGCAGAACGCAACCTGCGCGCCGCTGTTCTTCAGCGCGCGGCGGTCCTGCGCGTCGAGCCAGATGCCGTGGGCCAGCACCGCGCGCGGGTGCAGCAGGCCCTCGCGGGCGTAGACATCCAGGTAGCTGCGTGCCGTCGGGAACAGCTGGGCGACCCATTCGACCTCGCTGCGGTTCTCGGCCACGTGCGTCTGCATGTAGAGCGACGCGTCGGCCTTGCACAGCGCGCCGGCCATCGCGAGCTGCTCGGGCGTGCTGGTCGGCGCGAAGCGGACGGTGACGGCATAACTCAAACGATCGACGCCATGCCAGCGGTCGATCAGGTCCACGCAATCGCGCTCCGCCTGGGCCACGTCGTCGCGCAAGCCATCGGGCGCATGGCGGTCCATCAGCACCTTGCCGGCGATGAGCCGCATGCCGCGCTGCTGGGCGGCCTCGAACAGCGCTTCCGCCGAGACCTTGTGGACGGTCGGGAACACCACGGCCGTCGTCGTGCCGTGCGCCAGCAGCGCATCGAGGAAATGGCCCGCGCCGGCCCGCGCCACCGCCGGGTCGGCGTAGCGGCATTCGGCCGGGAAGGTATAGGTGTTGAGCCAGTCGAGCAGCTCGGTGCCGTAGGAGCCGATCACGTCGAGCTGTGGGCAGTGGACGTGGGTGTCGATGAAGCCGGGCAGGATCAGTTTGCCTGCGTGATCCTCGCGGCGGTACTCGGGGCCGGGCTCCTCCTTCTGCACGCCGGCGATGCGGCCATCCGGGCCGATCAGCAGCCAGTGATCGGGGCGGTAGCGCACAGCGGGATCTTCCAGCGCGGCCCAGCCGGGCTGCGCGCTGAAATCCAGCAGATCGCTGCGCAGGGCCAGGCCCTGCGGCGTCGGACTCACGGTCATTGACTTTCCTTGTTCTCGGGTTTGGGTTGGTTCAATCGGGCGGCGACCTCGCGCACCTGATCGCGCAGCCAGCGCATCGCCGGCGCCGCATGACTCTGCTCGTGCCAGAGCTGGTAGTAGCTCATCCGCGGGAAGGCGACCGGGCACTTGACGATGGTCACCGGCAGCTCGTCCACGTAGCGCGAGCAGAACAGCCGGCCGGTGGTCAGCACCAGGTGGCTGCGCGCCACCATCTGCGGCAGCTGCCCAAAATGAGCGCTGCGCACCGCGATGGCGCGCGTGAGCCCCAAGGTGGCGAGATGCTGGTCGATCACGCCGGGCATGCCCGGCGACAGCGGCATCGGCGCCAGGTGCCGGCAGTCGAGGTACTTGTCCACCGTGAAGCCGCCGCGCGTGGCGGCGGCGCGCGCCATCGGGTGGTCGCGGCTCATCAAGCAGACGACCTCGTCGCTGAGCAGCCGGCCCAGGTGCAGCTCCGAGGGCGGCTGCAGCCAGTTGCCGATCACCAGGTCCAGCTCGCCGCGGGCGAGGCCGCGGCGGTAGTCGAAGTGGGCGTTCAGCGGCTGCAGGTCGAGATGGATGCCCGGCGCCAGCGTGTTCAGGTGGATCACCAGGTCGGGCAGGAAAAAGGGATCGAGATAGTCGCTGGCGGCGATGCGCAGCTGCATCTCGGCGGTGGCCGGGTCGAAGGCGGTCTTGCGGCGGCGCTTGCCGAACAGCAGGTCCGCGTCTTGCAGCAGTCGTGCGGCCGGCTCGAGCAGCTCCAGCGCGGCGGCCGTGGGCGTCATGCCCGCACCGCTGCGCACCAGCAGCGGATCGCCGGTCAGCGCACGCAGCCGCTTCAGTTGCGCGCTGACCGCCGGCTGAGTGCTGTGCAGCCGCAAGGCCGCCCGGGAAACGCTGTGTTCGGTGATCACGGTGTGCAAGACCCGTATAAGTTGTAGCTCGATCTTGTCGAAATCCGTTCGCAGGCTCATACGTCGTTCTGTATACACATCATGAGATTGATCGTATATCTTCCAGGCATGAACGCAGTACCTTATGGGTAAACACCGAGACGGACTTTTGATGAACGAACAACGCCCCTTGCGCTTCTTCCACCGCGGCGCAGTCCAGGAAGTGCAGAACCTTCCGACGACGACCACCGTCTTGCAATACCTGCGCCAGCACGCGCATTGCACCGGCACGAAAGAAGGCTGCGCCGAGGGTGACTGCGGCGCCTGCACGGTGCTGGTCGGGGAACTCGACGACGCCGGCCAGGTCCAGCTGCGCAACGTGAATGCCTGTACACAGTTCCTGCCGACCCTGGACGGCCGCGCGCTGCTGACCGTCGAAGACCTGGGCAGCGCCGAGGCGCTGAATCCGGTGCAGCAGGCGATGGTCGACTGCCACGGCTCGCAGTGCGGCTTCTGCACCCCCGGCTTCATCATGAGCATGCAGGCCTGCTACGAGCGCCACTGCGAGGCGGGCACGCGGCCGACGCGCCAGCAACTGGCCGATGACCTCGCCGGCAACCTGTGCCGCTGCACCGGCTACCGGCCGATCCTGGACGCCGGCCAGCAGATGTTCGAGGCGCCCGAGCAGCGCATCGACCGCGCGCCGATCGCGGCGGCGCTGAAGACGCTGCAGTCAGATGAAGCACTGCGTTATGCCGCGCCCAGCCCGGCCTTCGGCGGCCGCGTCGATGAGTTCCACGCACCGCGCACCGTCGAACAGCTGGCCGCGCTGCGCGAAGCCAGGCCGCAGGCCCGGCTGCTGGCCGGGTCCACCGACCTGGGCCTGTGGGTCAACAAGATGTTCCGCGACCTCGGCGAGCTGATCTATACGGGCCAGGTGGCCGAGCTGCGCGAGATCCGCCGTGAATCGGATGCTCTGTGGATCGGCGCCGCCGCCACGCTGGAGGACGCCTGGGGAGCGCTTGCCGCCGAGATCCCGGCCCTGCGCGAAATGTGGCTGCGCTTCGCCTCGCCACCGGTGCGCCAGGCCGGCACGCTGGGCGGCAATATCGCCAACGGCTCACCGATTGGCGATGGGCCGCCGGCGTTGATTGCGCTGGGCGCGGACATCATCCTGCGCAAGGGCGCGCAGCAGCGCCGCATGAAGCTGCAGGACTTCTACCTCGACTACATGAAGAACGCGATGCAGCCGGGCGAGTTCGTCGAGGCGCTGAGCGTGCCGATCCCCGACGCGGGCTGGCAGCTTCGCGCCTACAAGATCAGCAAGCGCTACGACAGCGACATCTCCGCCGTCTGCGCCGCGCTGACCTTGCGGCTGGAGAACGGCGCGGTGGCCGAGGCGCGCTTCGCCTTCGGCGGCATGGCGGCCATCGTCAAGCGCGCCGCCGCGGCCGAGGCGGCCGTCGTCGGCCAGCCCTGGACCGAGGCCACCGCCCAGGCCGCGGCCAGCGCGCTGGCGCAGGACTTCAAGCCCCTGTCGGACATGCGGGCGAGTGCCGCCTACCGCATGAAGGTGGCGCAGAATCTGTTCCGCCGGCTGTGGCTCGAAACCCGCGAGTCCGATCCCGTTCCCAGCCGCGATCTCAGCGTCTGGCAAGCCGTGTCCTTCGTCTAACCCAGGAGCGCAGCCATGAACAAGCCGCTCGAGTTCGCCGTTAGCGCCGAAGCGCTGCCCCAGGTCGGCGTCAACAAGACGCACGAATCCGCCGCCCTGCACGTCAGCGGCGAGGCCACCTACATCGATGACATCGCCGAGGCCGCGAACACGCTGCACGCGGCGCTCGGCCTGTCGCCTGTCGCGCACGGCAAGCTGCTGTCGATCGACCTGGCGCTGTTGAAAAAGCAGCCCGGCGTCGTCGCCGTCTACACCGCCGCCGACTTCCCCGGCGAGAACAACTGCGGCCCGCTGCTGCACGACGACCCGATCCTCGCCGGCAATACGCTGAGCTATCTCGGCCAGCCGGTCTACGCCGTCATTGCCACCGACCGTGAATTGGCCCGACGCGCCGCGCACCTGGCCAAGCAGGCGATCAAGTACGAGGCGCTGCCGGCCGTACTGACGGCCAAGGAAGGCCACGCCGCCGGCCAGTACGTGCTGCCGGCGATGCACATGACGCGCGGCGAGCCCGCCGCCGAGATGGCCAAGGCACCACACAAGCTCGACGGCGAATGGTCCGTCAACGGACAGGAACAGTTCTACCTCGAAGGCCAGATCAGCTACGCGCTGCCGCAGGAAGGCAATGCGCTGCTGGTGCACTGCTCGACCCAGCACCCGAGCGAGATGCAGCAGCTGATCGCGCACGCGATGAACTGGCATTCGAACCAGGTGCAGGTCGTCTGCCGGCGCATGGGCGGCGGCTTCGGCGGCAAGGAGTCGCAGTCCGCGCTGTTCGCCTGCGTCGCCGCGCTGGCCGCGACCCGGCTGCGCCGGCCGGTCAAGCTACGCCTGGACCGCGATGACGACTTCATGATCACCGGCCGCCGCCACGGCTTCGACTACCGCTGGCAGGTCGGCTACGACGACGCCGGCCACATCCTCGCCGCCGAGATCGACCTGATCTCCAACTGCGGCCATTCGGCCGACCTTTCGGCGCCTGTGATGGCCCGGGCCCTCTGCCACTTCGACAACGCCTACTGGCTGCCGCACGTGGCGATGCACGGCTACTGCGCAAGGACCAATACGCAGAGCAACACTGCCTTCCGCGGCTTCGGCGGCCCGCAGGGGGCGCTCGCCATCGAGATGATCATCGACTCGGTGGCGCGCAAGCTGGGGCTCGACCCGCTGCTGGTGCGCCAGCGCAATTTCTACAGCGACGGCAAGGACGTCACGCCCTACGGCCAGAAGGTCGAGGACAACATCATCAAACCGCTGACCGACCGCCTGGCCGAGCAATGCAGCTATGCCGAGCGCCGCGCCGCGATCACCGCGTTCAACGCGCAGAGCCCGGTGCTGAAGAAGGGCCTGGCGCTGACGCCGGTGAAGTTCGGCATCAGCTTCAACGTGGTCCACCTGAACCAGGCCGGCGCGCTGGTGCACGTCTACACCGACGGCTCGATCCTCGTGAACCACGGCGGCACCGAGATGGGCCAGGGCATCAACACGAAGATCGCCCAGGTCGTCGCCCATGAGCTGGGCGTGAGCCTCAAGCACGTGCGCGCCACCGCCACCGACACGCAGAAGATCGCCAACACCTCCGCCACCGCCGCCTCCACCGGTGCCGACCTGAACGGCAAGGCCGCGCAGGACGCCGCGCGCAAGGTGAAGCAACGTCTCGCCCTGCTCGCTGCCCGGCTGCTTGGCGGCGCGGCGGAGGAGGTTCGCTTCGGCGGCGATCAGGTCCGTTCGGGCGAGGCCGCGATGCCTTTCACCGAACTGGTCGCCAAGGCCTACCTCGAGCGCGTGCAGTTGTGGAGCGACGGCTTCTACGCCACGCCGGGCCTCAGCTGGGACCGCGTCAAGATGACCGGCAAGCCCTTCTTCTACTACGCCTACGGCGCGGCCGTTGCCGAGGTGCTGGTGGACACCCTGACCGGCGAGAGCCGCTGCGTACGCGCCGACGTGATCCACGACGTGGGCCAATCGCTGAACCCGGCGCTGGACATCGGCCAGGTCGAGGGCGCCTTCGTCCAGGGCATGGGCTGGATGACCACCGAGGAGCTGAAGTGGCATCCGCAGAGCGGCCTGCTGACGACGCATGCGCCAAGCACCTACAAGATCCCCACCGCCAACGACAGCCCGCCGATCTTCAAGGTCAGCCTGTTCGACCAGCCCAACCGCAGCGACAGCATCCACCGCTCGAAGGCCGTCGGCGAGCCGCCGCTGCTGCTGCCCTTCTCGGTGCTGCTGGCGATCAAGGACGCGGTGGCCGCCACCGGCGGCGAGCGCTGCGATCCGAAGCTGCTGGCGCCGGCCACGGCGGAGGCTGTACTGGACGCGCTGGAAAGCTGCTGAGACGGCACCGCATGCCCGAGCCTGTCGCTGCCCGCACGCTGGCCTCGCTGCCCGGGCCGCGGCCCGTGCCGTTGCTCGGCAATCTCGCGGGCGTCTCGATGGACAGCCTGCACCTGCACCTCGAAGGCCTGGTGCGCGAGTACGGCCCCTTGTATCGATTCCACCTCGGCCCGGAGGCGGCGCTGGTCGTCGCGCGCAGCGATCTCAACGCGGAGATCCTGCGCGACCGGCCGGACGGTTGGAGCCGGCTGCTGAGCATGCAGCGCGTCATCGACGAGATGGGCGCCGTGGGCGTCTTCTCGGCCGAGGGCGGCGACTGGCGGCGCCAGCGCAGGCTGGTGATGTCCGCCTTCGACCCCGCTCATCTGAAGCATTACTTCCCGGCCCTGGTGCGGGTGACCGAGCAGTTACGACTGTGCCTCGACGAGGCCGCGCGCAGCGGCGAGCCGCTCGACCTGCAGACGCTGCTGACGCACTACACGGTGGACGTCACCGCGGGCCTGGCCTTCGGGATCGAGATGAACACGCTGCGCGAACCCGACCAGGCGCTGCAGGGTCATCTCGACCAGATCTTTCCGATGCTGATGCGGCGCATCTTCGCGCCGCTGCCGTGGTGGCGCTACGTCCGCTTGCCGATGGACCGTGAGTTCGATCGCCACCTGGCCAAGGTCCACGAGGCCGGCCACCGCTTCATCGCCGCGGCGCGCGAGCGCATGGCACAAGATCCCGCACTGCACCAGCAGCCGCGCAACCTGCTGGAAGCGCTGCTGGCCGCACGCGACGAGGCCGGTGGCGCGCTGGCCGACGGGGAAGTGCTGGGCAATGTGCTGACGGTGCTGCTCGCTGGCGAGGACACAACGGCCAACACGCTGGGCTGGACGCTGCACCTGCTGCACGAGCACCGCGCCGAATGGGACCGGCTGGTGACGCAGGTGGACGCCACGCTCGCGCCTGGCGAGGACGACATGCCGCGCAGCTTCGACACCGCCCGCGGCTTCGAGGTGATCGAGGATTGCGTCAACGAAGCGATGCGGCTGAAGCCGGTGGCGCCGCTCGCGCTGTTCGAGGCGAACCGGGAGACCAGCGTCGGCGGGGTCTCGCTTGGCAAGGGTGCCAAGCTGATCATGCTGACCCGGCCAGGGGCCGTCAGCACCGAGGCGGCTGCCGATGCCGGGCAGTTCCGCCCGCAACGCTGGCGCCCGCCGGCCAGCGCTGCCGACCACGCGCTTACCAAGGCCTCGATGCCCTTCGGCGCCGGCCCGCGGCTGTGCCCCGGCCGCTATCTGGCGATGCTGGAGATGAAGATGGTGCTGGCGACGATCGCGCGCAACTACGAGCTGCTTTCGGTCGGCACGGCCGATGGCGCGCCGCCGCAGGAGCGCACCGCCTTCACGATGTTCCCGGTGGGGCTGAAGATCCGAGTGGCGGCGCGCGCCTGAGCCTGCATCATCAACGCGCGCCCGCCAGCCGCGGCGCCGCGCCCAGGTGCATGCCGGCATCCAGCTGCAGCAGCTCGCCGGTGACCGTGCGCGCGCCATCGACAAGCCAGACGATCGCCTCGGCCACGTCCTCGGCCGTGCAGGCACGGCCCAGCGGCGTGGCGCCCTCGTACTGCGCCTTCATCTTCTCGAAGCCCTGCTGGCCGATGGCGTCGACGAACCAGCGCGTCGTGATCATGCCGGGGCAGACCGCGTTGACGCGCACCGTCGGCGCCAGCGTGCGCGCCAGGTGCAGGGTCATCGAATTGATCGCGCCCTTGGACGCGATGTAGGGCACCGACGAGCCGATGCCGAGCGAGCCGGCGACCGAGGACACGTTGACGATGCTGCCCTCGCCACCGGCCGCCTGCAGCAGCGGCAGGCAGGCGCGCACCATCTGGAAGCTGCCGACGACGTTGACGCCGTAGATGCGCTGGAAGGCCTCGGCATCCAGTGCGTCCCAGGCGGCGTCGCCGGCGAAGACACTGATGCCGGCGTTGTTGACCAGCGCGTCGAGTCGCCCGCCCCAGCGCTCGGCGGCGGCCGCGGCGAGGCGGCGGCAGTCGGCGTCATCAGCCACGCTGCCCTGCACCACCAGCACGTCGGCCCCGGCCTCGCGGCAGGCGGCCTCGACCTCGCGCGCCTCGCGCTCGCTCTTGGAGTAGTTGATCAGTACGTCGTAGCCGCGCCGTGTCAGGCCCAGCGCGGTGGCCGCGCCGACACCGGTGCCTGCACCGGTGACCAGGGCCGTCTTCCTCGGATGGTTCGTCATCGTCTGCATCTCCTCATGGACCTCCTCATGGAGGCCGCCATTAGACTCGCCGCCATGCGATCCGTCCTGCTCCCCTCCCTGATCATCGCCGCGGGCCTGCTAACGGCTCATTTGAGCGCAGCCGCCATCGAGATCACCCCGGCCAGCGCCTGGGGCGCCGTGCCCGATGCGGCGCCCGCCGTGCCGCAGACCGCGATCACCCACATCACGCTTCACCACCAGGGCGAGACCTGGGTGCCCGGCAACGATGTACCGGCCTACCTGCGCAAGCTCCAGCACTGGTCGCGCGAGACCAAGCACTGGGCCGACATCCCCTACCACTACGTGATCGATCCCGAAGGCAAGGTCTACGCCGCCCGGCCCGAGAACATCGCCGGCGACACCAACACCGAGTACGACCCGCGCGGCCATGTGCTGGTGATGGTGCTTGGCAATTTCGAGGAGGTGGAGCCGAATGCGGCGCAGCTGCAGGCCACCGTCGAGCTGATGGCCCAACTGGCGCGCAAGCACGGCCTGGACGCCGGCGCGATCGCCTCGCACCGCGACTACAGCAAGCAGACCGTCTGCCCTGGCAAGAACCTGTATCGCTATCTGGAGAACGGCTGGATCGCCCGGGCCGTCACGGCCAGGCTCGACGGCCAGCCGATGCCGGCCCTGCCTTGATCAGATGACCGGGTAGGTGCCGTCGCCGTGCGGTGCGGCGCGGAAGGCCGGCAGCGCTTCGGCCTGCGCGGACAGCGCGGCTATCGCCGGATAGTCGGCCGCCGGCGCCGAGGCCGGCACCATGTCCTGGATGAACTTCCACACGATGGCGATGCAGACGCCCGCCTGCGTCAGCTCGCTGCCGTCCACGCCCACCGCCAGCGGCGCGGCGGCCAGTTCCTGTTCCAGCGCAGAACAGGCAGCGCGGAGCTGCTCATGCACCCGATCCATCCAGGGTTGATGCACCTTCTCCGGCGGGCGGACGTTGTGCTCGTAGACGATCTGCACCGCCTTCTCGCAGGCGGCCAGTGCCAGGCCGGTCAGCCGCAGATCGCGCCGCAGCGCTGAGGGCTCGGCGGGCAGCAGGCTGCGCGCGGCGAGCTTCTCGGCGTACTGCAGGATCAGCATCGAATCCATCAGCACCTCGCCGTCGTCGAACAGCAGCGTCGGCGCCTTCACGACCGGGTTGATCTCCCGGAACTGCGCATAGCCGCGGAACACCGACAGCGACTGATGCTTGAACGGCACGCCCATCAGTTGCAGGGCCACGGCGACGCGGCGCACGTAGGGCGAGTCGAGCATGCCGATGAGTTTCATGGTTAGCACTCCGTCTCTGGTGGGAGCGACATGCTAGCGAATGATTCGGCAGATCTGCCTATCTCCACGGTGCCGGGACTCGCCCCGGCGGGCGACTCACTTTTCTTGCGTCGCCAAGAAAAGTAAGCAAAAGAAGGCGACCCTGGCTCCGCCGCCCTTCGCTGCGCTACGGGTTCCCTGCGATGCTCGCGACTTGGGCCCCGCGCCCAACTCGCTGCGCTACGCTCCGCTCAGACAAGGGGCGCGAAGTCAGAGCACGAGGTTCGCTGCGCTCACGGTCCCAAGCCGCTGCGCTT
>Ga0247779_1001516_pt1 | contig 11091 bp, 9 predicted proteins | sample UWRJL221509R5_FD_179925 | JGI IMG/M metagenome (GOLD analysis project Ga0247779, IMG submission 179925) | Plant litter microbial communities from Arlington Agricultural Research Station in Wisconsin, United States - UWRJ-L221-509R-5 | ecosystem: Environmental > Terrestrial > Plant litter >...
TATGGCTGTAGGATCATGGGCCAAAACACCTTTGTATCCTGGACTAGATGCTGTATCGCAGTATATAGTGCAGCCACATCAGACTGACTAAAGAATCAAAACAACAACTGAATTTGAGAGAAATGAAGACATTGTATTTTTAGCGGACCATTTAAATTTACTAAAAATAAAACAAATGTACAGTAGTGTTACCCTGGCCATTACAAGTTTGAAACAATTTTTTTTATTTAGAAAGACCGCGAAATGAGCTTATAACAATGATTTTTGTCACAGTGGCTGACTTGGGTATGTGACTGACATTGATCAAGAATTTATTATGTAATTTGGCTCAAATTACTGGTAACCGACCGTACCATTCCGTATGGTAACATATTTAGGTTGAACCATGGAAAATTTCACGGTGGTTACTGGTAGTTACCATGCTAGTCCTTACTCTCAAGACTCAGGGCTTCTAGCTAAGCTTAAACAATGTCATATATATATTATACATAGGTCATATAATATAAATGCTAGAAAAAGCTAGGCTGTAAAGAACAAGCAAATAGTCACCCCAAGTCCATATCTTTGCACGGATAGACGTTGCCGACAAGCTGTCTTGTCCATCCGGCAAATTTAAGTTGAATTCAACATGGCAAGATACTACAGTTTGTTGATCTGTACAGGATTATCCTTACTGGTGATCGGTGAATTGATACATATGAGAACTTGCTTACAATCCTGTATTGGTCCACAGCCATAGCAGGATCCTGCGGATATTTACGGGATTTTTTACCCCCGAAAATATTCAGTTGATTTCGACGTATATTAATTTGTTAAATTGAGGTTGAATTCGACATTAATGAATCTGTAGATCTGCACTGGATCTTCCACCCCCAAGAATATTCAGTTAATTTCAACAAGTGCCAACTTAGTGGAAATCTTGTATCGGTCCACAAGATTTATTAGCCGTGGTCACAAATCAACTTGAATCCTGAAATGGGAATTTGAACGTGAGTTGAATTCAACATATCGAGATCCTGTGCATCGGTACAGGATTTGTAAAATATTCAGCCGATTTCAACTGAAACTTGCTAATAGTCCTGTATCGGCCCACAGGATTATCAACGTCCGAAAAATAAAGTAGATTTGTACTGGTTAGTTCCATAATAATTATATTGCCTTCTATAGGATTGGGCCATGGGAACGCATTCCATTGCATGATGTTCCTTGAATGACGATGCATATATTCTTACAAAAAATTTAATAACACTCATTTACTTTATGAATCAGGTAATCAGTGTGTAATTATTGTCCGTCATCCCCATTGATGCACCAATAATGCTTGGAGACTGTTATGCTCATCGCAAATGGATGGCCCTGAGTATATAACACATCGATAAACCTGGTCTGCGGGTGGCACAAATCCTGTGAAATTCTACATGATATGCTATATTTCTAGTTAACCACATTGGGACAGCCTAATTTGGTAAATTATGTTGAATACATGGTGCGGTAACAAGTAGCGCACGGTGTGTTACTAGTTTCCATGTACAGTGTGTTTGATGTACAATTGACCTATGGCTTTAGCCCCATCAAACATTGGGAATGGTACTCTCTGCATAGCCACTATTCTTGAAGCAAAGTGCCCAGATGACGCCATCGCATTGAGCTCTCATCGCCAAAAATTGCCCCACATAACAGGTTCTTTGATTACAATTATCTTCGACTGGTATGGCAGCATATGTGAAAGTCTCAACGTTCATTGTCTTTTATTCCACGCGTCCCTCTTTTTGTTCACTTATGGCCTTTGCTCCACATAGCTTTTTCCTGAAGAATTGGCCGTAAAAAAGGTAGAGAGGGAAGAGGATGCATGATGCGGACACTTCGATCCAATCCGGTGCGCCACATTTTTGTCGTTTTCTTGTATCATTCGATCATCTTATATTATGACCTCTCTATACTGCTAGTTTTCCTGTCCATGTGTGCTTCAACATAACTCACCGAGGAAGAACAGATTGCTTCTTTCTTTCCTCTTCCCCTTTTTTACTTTTACGTATAGGGGTTATTCTCATATCACCATTGACGGGGACCATTCACGTACATATTCAGCTGGAGTATGGAGATGTTGAGGTAAATTTGGTTAGTGGAGGTGTTCTGGTTTGTGGACGAAGGACGGATGGTTGGAAGGTTATGGTATTTGTAATTTGTATAACTGGTGTGTGTGTATGGAATTCCTGCTCGATATATACGTGTTTATCTGGAGTCTGGGGATACGAGGTGAAGGTTGGTTACTGGGAAGAGTTGGAGTGACTCATTCTGGGTTGTGGACGAAAAAAATGTGGGTCCTCTTTTTTCCAACACTTTCAATTAAAATGTACATAAACTTGATTTGAATTACGTGTTTTTTTTGTGAGCATCAGCAAAATGCGCGGCAAGTCTTCTGAGACTTTGTCTCTGAAACAAGAGGCTTAAGACATGTTTGTCTTTTTTTTGGCATTTTCCGACTTTCAACCGATATCTTCAAGTTTTTGCCCTACTCTTTATCTTCATGTAATGAACTTTCCATTCTTTCTATTAATTATATCTTTTGCAAATTTTCTGCATCTTTTTCTTGACAATGTATTCTAGCGCCTTTTTCTTGCACCAGCCTCGACACCCAGTACACCTTCATCTTTAATATCTGGATTCAGCCTACCCGTTCAGACTCCACATGTCATGTTTCCTGCGCATCAGCTGCTCAATTTAGATGAAGAAATAGCTGTTATTGGCCGCATCCACTGTCGTCTTCTACTCAAGTGTCGCAAACTTATGGAGCTAATGGGAGAGAAATCGGAATGATTTGTTGGTATACACTACATATCATATTGGTAGCTAGAATGCAATTTCGTGTGCATGATAATGAATATACTTGTTTACATAGAAACCTTGGAATGCATCCAAGGAATTTGTATGGTCGATGTGTTGTGGAATACGCTCGTCACCAGAAATTCCAATCAAATGGGCTCCCCGCAAAATGGAATCCAAGTGAATAACAGACATATTCCTCTCCCCGCTGGAGTCAACATCAGGCTTTACCATCCACATTCTGGTGTCTTTACATGGCTTGTCATCAATTGCAGAGAACCAAATTACGAGAGCACATGGATATGTCACCCCGTAATGTTTGATTTTGAAGAAAAGACGAACCCGTGCAACATGTAGGCCACAAAAACCAAGGAGGCTTTCATCGTGTACAACAAAAACACAGTCACACTGTTCTGCCCCATCACGCCATGAATCAACAGAACATATACATTCTCTAAGCATTCCTCCGATCCCAAAAAGATCACTTGGTGCATAAAAAGTTGAAACCGCAGATGGGTAAACAAAAACCTGGCCGTGGTAAATTGGACAGTCCTTGATGGGTATATCATCTAAAGGAATATCAAGTTCAGAGTGTGATTGTCTGTAGAGAAACCACAAAATATATTCCGGTAAACGTGGAAGGCTAAGGTGTTGACTGAGTGAGAGAATTTCTTGCGGAATGTTGGAAACTGATGATAAGAGTAAATATAAATAACATATGAAGTAAAATGAAATAAAGCATACCTGGAGTGCGTGTGAGTTCAGTTTTACTAATAATGTCATCTCCATCTATGTCACCTCTATCGTCGTCTTCGATATATATAATAGAAGGTGAAGGAATGTCTGTAGGAGGAAACATGGATTCACTTAGCATTTTCCGAGATGTGAAATCCACTCGTGCAGCAGCCATTTTGTCTTGCTATTGGTTGATTGTTAACATTTGACCTAAAGCCTCATAACGGTTTGTGCATCAATAAGGATCTTTGACAGCCTCAATGCGCTTGGACTCCGTAATAGATGAGCAGAGTCCATTTGGAGCACCAAAATCCATGATACGGGGGTTATAATGCACCATAGAGTGCTGTTGGAGCAATGATATTCCATCTGGTCGGACACCTACTTGTTCAAAGATTTTTCACTCTTCATGAAATGTTGAGATGATGTCACTGATTTTGTCGAGGTCGGAATCAGTCAGAACTGACCGACGGACTAAATAACAGAACTCCATGAAGGCACTAACTGCATGGACCATCTGTGTAGGAACATGGCCTAGAATCGCAGGAAGAAAAACCTTCATGAGTGCCTTTGAATCATTGCTGGTCCATTGTTTGAACTCTTGCCCTTCTGGAAATCTTCAAAGGTTTGGGAATAGGGGCACTGCCATAATTCGGCGGTCAATATCTGTCATAATGTGTTGTGCACCAGTCTTCCCGTGTATCAAAATAAGATATTCTTCAATCCGAACAGGTGCCAGTAAAATGAGTGGTGATAGAATTAGAAATAATTCAAAGATTATTTTTTAATTGCTTTAGCACTGTCCACCAGCTTCACTTTATATGTAAACATATTTTCTATAGTGGATATATCTGTAACTTTGACTGGTGTAGATGTATTAGCATTGGGATTATTCTTGTAGGGCTGTTAATACATGAGTAATCAAATTTTTTCTTTACCTATATATCTTGATACAGTGACAGCAGTTCTTCAAAAGAACTGGGAATCGCAGGTAAATCCACTTTAAAGTCTTTTTTCAACAGGCAGGAGAGCGCCAGAGCCACAACAATAAAATTTGTATAGATTGAGTTTGCCTTTCTGTTATTGGAGACAGTGCCCAAGTTTTCTAGGTGTCCAAGAGGTCCCTTGTGAGGAGGGAAGATCTTTGTGGGCCTAACCCCATCCATTATCTTCAAAAATTGATGAACAAGGGAGGTTATATTTTTGAATTTTGTCACTGTGCTATATAAGAATAACATGAGTTGCCAGTTTTATGCCAAATTTCCTAAGAATTACCTTGAATGTAACTGTTGTGGATTTTCTCTCCACAACTCTGTCATCCTGAACTTTTAATTGCCCATTATTTCAAGCAAACAATAACATGACAAGATTTAAAAAAATAGTAGTATTTGTATGAGCTTTTGCTTGGAGCCTCATTGTTGCTGATTAAAGAGGTGTTGAATGCATTCTAAATATTGAAGGGACCACTTTATTGGCCTCAAATCTGCTGTAAAAGTTGCATAAGCTTTTCTACCCTGACAATACAGTGTTATAGAGGTAATACAGCTCCTTTGACTACATGATATATTATTGAGCAGCCAAGGAAAGAAGAATTAAATGTATGTGTTTATAGTTGCCATTCTCCTGCATCATATTGTAACATATAAACTGTAAATTTAGTTGATTAAAAATGTGGTTGGCATATGCCATTTGCTCTGAGAAGTAAAGGATGTGCAAAAGTTTCCTTATTTTCATAGAAATGATTTTTCTTTTCTAATATAAAGACCTTCAATTGTGAACAGCTAAATCCAGTGAGTTCTTCAATGTAATGACAGCTTCTCTTTGCTCTTAGCTAAATATAAGCAATGGTTTTGGGGGACTGGTGCAAATAGTACCTGAGTGCTAGTGAGATAGATAAAAAAGGTCCATATTATGTTTAACTTCATAGCCATGTATGTTGACACATTGATCTTGTCCTGGACTCATTTGAGTTCCTTTCTTGTTTGAAGGGACTGGGTTAACCAGGAAAATTAGGAAATTAGTTAAAAAAAGTGACAATAGATGTTATTCTCCTTCATGCTTCTATTTGTCAAGACTCATCCCCTTCTTAGGTGCAACTTATCCACCCCTAAAATCCCCGTGTCCATTATAAACATCCACAGCACAGCTTCCCTTAAGACAAAATGAGCACAAGAGCAATATAAAAATATAAAGAATTGACATTTACAAAACAAAAAGGGAAAAAAGCAACCTTGATATCTATTTCAAAATTTACATCAGGCCAGTGTAAGCTCTAGGACTCCAGCATCTGTGCATCATAAACATGTTCAATCAAATCCAATCCATTAGTTCTTGAACGGTTATAGGCACTCTCATTGGTAATAGTATGTAAAGTGTTGGTGGGTGACTGGGTAGAGTGGGTAATAAGAACCTTAGGCATTAAGGAGTGTATATGTCCAGGATGCTCTTGTAGGACTATATATGTCTTCCCAAATTTTATTCAATCTTAACATTAAGACTGGATCTATTACCAAAGCATGCTGCCTGTGACCTGAGTGACATTCTTTAGCAGGCTTGTGGTACCTGCAACAGCTCTGGCCTTGTTCCATTCTGTGACTTCTGTAAATTGTCATGGAATTGGACCCAATCACGCTTTCCCTCTGTAATTGCATTATGTGTTCCAGAAAAGTTACGTATTCCTTTGTGCTGCAAACCAACAACTACTTCTGATGTTCTAACTCTTGTTGGATCTTGGATAAGTTGTTGTTACAAGATTTTCAAGAGTCTATGTTGGATTGGGCTTCTGCTGAAATTGTCTCTGAGCCAGACTTGAAAGTAACATCTGTGCTAATAACAGAACCTCCAAGATGCTCTTTGGCTTCAATGTATAGATCTAGAAGTCAAAAATAAGTGACATGCAACGAATATCAAGAAAAATAAGAACAATGATGTATCAGATGGTCTGAATTCATCAGATTAGTTCTCCTGGCCATGGTATGCTATTTTTATGATTACAAATAGGATACTGAACTTCACCCACTTTGAAGCACTACCCTAACTTGAGCTTCCATGTAAAAAAGGTTGCTTCTGTTGACAGAAACAGAAGGAAGATAAATAGAGATCAGGGTTTCCTATATTTTTCTCTATTTTTCTATATTTATTTCGCATTTTTCCCTTTTATATTTGTGTAGATATCTTATCTGTCTTCTTTATTTGATTATCTTTTGATTATTCTTTGATTAGATAGGCTTTATCATTCATCATTTGATGGTAACCAAGCATCACTGATGAACACAGCTGGTGCATAGCAATGCACAGCCATGCACTGTCTTGCATAGCCTTTTACATTTCAGACCCTTCTATATGACATCATTGTATTATTCATTCAAGAACATTATAGAATACTTGTAGAGTATAAATACCAGTCCTGTAGGTAGCTGTAGCACCAGCTTCAATCTCTTACGATTTCCACTATCATTAGTGTAATCTCTTAGAACCATTGAGCCTAACCTTTTTCTTCTTTCTCTTTCTCTCTTGCTTGTTCTTTGTTGGTGGCCTTGTCACACTGATTATAGTGTTGCCCTGACACTGATTTACTCTATAAAATCTAGAAACCTTTGATTTACGGCTAGAGAATGTCCTGGGAGAAGGGTTCTTTGAAGGTGGAAATACATGATACAGGATAGCTGGACATCATGCATCAAAGGGCTTTAAGGAATTTGCACGTGTAGTTATCATAAAATAATTAATCAGCAGCGTAAACTCTTCTTTCAACATCCCTCACAATGACTATCAAAGTTACTTCCACAAATCTGGCTGCCTTCTTCAGTGTATCTTTGTCTCTCTACTCTCTTCCTCATGCAGATGGCATAGCAAAAGTTGCCCTGCATTGGACAAGGACTAACATGTACACTCACAGGTCAGCAGAGAGTGAAGCAAAAGTGTGTTCTTTGTCTATATTTCCTTCAGTCACTTATCCTTCTCTAGTTGCGGAAAGCTCTCTCAAAAACATCCTCCATGTTTACTCCCCAAATGTACATTCCTGTTGTAAATCTCCATCTATCTTGACACACACATATCCAACTTATCCTCTAGCCTCTGATTTCATCTCTTCAAGCTGACCCATCTTGTATAATAATGCATGAATTCTGTCCATCTTTTCTCTGTCTTTGCGCTATTTCACCCCCTCTTTGATTAGAAATCAAAATTCTAATTCTCTACATGAGCTCATCATCCCCTTCGCTGCCATTTTCAAATACTCTGTCCTGTGTAGTTGCTTCCATTCTATTCTCACCATTTGTATCTCAGCCAGCATGCCAGGTCTGATTACTCTGTTAAAGTAACTAATCTGGCCGACTACGAGCACGTGGCTGATACCCACCTTATCTCTCACCGAGCCTGTCTGAGTAAGGCCGAGTACTATATATAGTTTAGTTACAAATCCATTCGTTATACTTCATTAGTCAACTACCTGCTCTTACTTGTATATAAGCTTAGCTTTAGACTGGATTGATCTCCAGTCTGAAAAACTCGAATACATTGGTCTTTCCTAATCACAAAGGTCTACCAAGCACACCATAGCTGCTTGCTAGGTTTCAGTCATCCTGATTGGCTGTCTCCGGTTTTTCTAACATACTCTTTTTTTTATAGACTTCAAGATGTACTTTAAAAGATATCATATTATGCATTAAAATATTATAATTGAGTAGGATATTTCGAATTTGAGTTAGGGGCATGTATTTCAAGAGTGGTAGTAGATAGGCTGACCATGCAATATGTGTGATCAATTAAAGCTTGATATTGATCCATACTTTGCATGCAGAATGTATTCTAAATTTCAAACATTGAATCATTGGGTCAACATGTAGTGATTGCATAATGTCCAGATATCTTCTATACTATATATTACGTAGTTATAACTGTGTCATAGAGCATACAAGACGTAGGTCATGCTTCAGCTATCCTTCGAAATTCCACCACTCGACAGCTATTTCACTCAGTCTATAAAGTAGCGGAGCATATCCATCATCGAGTGCAATTTCATCAAAAATAGATAAAAATGGGCCTATATTCCAGATACCATCTTCGAACATAAGTTTGGTTTAATACTGGCCATATACCAGGTAAGCGGGAATGCAGCCAGTGGTGGGATCATGTTGTGCATATGCACCACATGAAAATGTCTCACAGTACTCCATAAGTTGTAAGAGGGCATTATCAATCAGCACCTATTTGATGATTTCTTTCTTGGCAAGTTTTGATGATTTGATATCCATAACAAGAATTGAACTGGGTATGCGAGGCATCAAGATGTTTTATGGAAAGGGCTTGCTGATGAGAAAATCCACAAACTGGAGGCCTTTTTCTTGTCCAGCTAATAGGATATTGTAAATAGATGCATTGTTGTAGTAGCGGACTATAAGTAAGTCCTTGACAAGACACTAGTAAGTAAATACTAGGTCTCGGGTTCATAGTGTATGGTTTGTAATAAGTAGATACAATTGTATTATCCGTACATTAGATAATACAATTGATGTTCGAGAGGTAATGAGCTGAGAGTGACTGTAATAAATGAACTACAACTAAGTTCGTCGAGATTAGAACTTAACCTTTGCAAGATGGTTAAGTTAACTACTTTATGTCTTGTAGCTAATAACTCTTGATTGAACTGGAAAGCCTCTCCGTTGTCGTACATGGGGTTTATATACCTACAGATACTTTGCACAGACCACTATGTAAATATTTACCACTGTAACTATAGAAGGGAAAGAGCGCAGAAGGATAGAGCGTGTCGCTAGATTCTTGTAGCGAATGCTGTGTTCTTGATTTGGTATTGTCAGCACGGTAGTATTGGTAGTCCGGAATGACTATTCTTAGTAATTTTGGCTGTTCTTTGGATAAGGTTTCTCCCAAATTGGTTGAGTCTGCTGCTTGCCATAATTAGAGTGGGTGAGACGTCTTTGAGCTTAGGATGTCACCACTCCTCACAATATGATGAGCACATATGAAACAAGAAAAAAGTTCAGCTACCCACTTCCACATGCAGCATAAATTTCTCTTAAACAATGTTAAGTTTGAATAAGGTTTGAGACGAGACGTAATCGTCTCGGGGCTCTAATCCGAGGTGAGTTGGATGCTGTTGGTGAGGAAGGAAAAAGAATGGAAAGGAAATGATAAAAACAGTGAGCAGGACATGAGAATCGAAGGCAGAGCAATACAGAACAATGACAAATGAATCAGGATGATGGTGAGCAAATAAATTCCATGTTTATTTCACTGGGGAGGTACAGAAGAGTAGAGTAGAGTAGAGTATTTATACTAATTCTACTACTGTGCTGGTACCCAAAGTTGAAAATAAAATAAAATATGTTGGGAAAGGTGAAACAAGCTAGAAGGCTCGGAGAAATATAGAGAAAGAGACAAAGTATCATATCAATGTTTAGATATAAGAAATGGGTTGATATTGAAAGAACACTGGTTGTCGAGCACGAAATTAATGAATTCTGAAATTATCAATAAGTCCAAAACTAGAGTGATGCACATCACTTCGGCCATCCATGCGATCCATTTCCAAACATTGAGGTGATTGATGCATTGCTCATCGTTTGGTTGTAGGAATGTAAAAATAGTGTGTTTCCGGCCGTAAGTAGGGTGGATACCCTACATCTCCAATAGAGCCAATAAATATGTTCTTTCCATGAGGGGCATCGCCAACTGACACATCCGGGCATCCAGGGTACTGCAGATTTGTCTGTTCAGTCACATATCACTGTGTCAGTGTCAGATTTTTTTCCATAAAACAAAGACTTGACTTGGAACTGTTGTTGAACAGAAAAGATCATATTAAGGGCTGCATCAAAGTAGCCATATAGGGACTGCTCATGCCTCACTCCATTGTCCGGGATGCGCCAAAGATTCTAATTTACAGCTGGAGGGATCCGAAGATGAAGCTGTGCAGCAGTTGGGGTAGGAGTCGATTCAAGAGGGGCGGGCCTCAGCGGGGTGGTGGCTGTAGCATTGTGGTGAATAAAAACATGCATGGTTGGTTGAAGCAAGAGATAAGTCTCATCGATCAATATCGTTGCTTGGTGGTTGAAATCTGGGAAACAAAAAACATCAGAAATAATTAATCAAGAAATACAGCAGACATACTTGAAATATCAACAATAAACTTGTATTTACACATAATCCTGAGCTTCATTCCGGATGGTTGCTTTGTATCAGCCATGTGGTGGATGGAATGCTTGTCCAAAAATAACAACAAAATAGGATGATGGTGGTTCAGGTTCAAAAGGATGGCAAATACAGGTAAATACAACTTGGACTTTTATATAAAATCACATGATACATTACATAAGAATGTTATGCAAGCAAATCACGAAATATGTACCTTCAGAATAAATCAGATTCAATAATCGAAAACTTTGTTTTACGAGGGGAAAAACGAGGCTTGGCGAGAAAAAGGAGATACAAAATATCTTCAAAATTCAGCATTCAAAAAGTCGCAGAGCATCACGAGAGCCAGTATAACATCTACTACTATATCTACTATGC
>Ga0247779_1001517_pt1 | contig 11081 bp, 7 predicted proteins | sample UWRJL221509R5_FD_179925 | JGI IMG/M metagenome (GOLD analysis project Ga0247779, IMG submission 179925) | Plant litter microbial communities from Arlington Agricultural Research Station in Wisconsin, United States - UWRJ-L221-509R-5 | ecosystem: Environmental > Terrestrial > Plant litter >...
GCCGAAGGGCGCCGCCTTTGCCGCCCAGCGTGAACGTCCGCACAGCGTCGGCGCCGCCTGTTCGGCCCGGCTGCCTGTGTGTGTGCAACGCGGCTCGGACAGCTCCGCAGCTCAAGCCTTGCGCGCCCTTCAGGCGCTCGAGCTCGCCTACGAGCGCGTCGTCGTTGCCTTGAAGCTACCAGCGCCACTCCCGGATGACGCGCACGGCGGCAGTGACGCGCTCGATTGGTATCTGACCGGCGCGAGCCGCGAGCTCGCGACCGAACGCGACGCACTGGACTCGAGCACGCTGGACCGCGCGGCGGCCTTTTGCATCTCGGGCGCGAGCGACGACGGGCTGTCGCTCGAACGCAGCGCCACGCTGTGCGTCGGCGAAGCGCTTGCCAAACGCCTGGATCCGGGAGAGACCCCGGCCATTCAGCGCGCATTCGCGAGCGAGCTGTGGTGGCTGACGGGCAGCATCGGCTCGCTCGACGTGCAGGCCGTCGACGACGCGCAGGCGCATCCCGAGCGAGCACTGGCGGCTCGCTCGGCGGAGCCCAACGCGGCAGCTACGCTGCTGTTCGAATTTTTGGAGAGCGCGCGCTCGGCGCAGGCCTCGGGCGCGCTGGTCACATCGCTGCTGTCCGCGGCAGCAAGCAGCACCGCGGGCGGCTCCTTCGAGTGGAACAACGAGCCTGACGTGTTCGACGTGCTGCGCCACAGCTTGGACGAAGACACGGGCAGGGTCGCGACCTTGTTCGGCGACTATGCCGTTTCTCGGGCATTTTTGGGGGATCGCGACGATGGCACGCACCCACCGTTTTTGAGCTGGGCCGGTGCTTTCGGCAGGCCCCGCTACGACTGGACGCTCAAATTCTCCTCGCTGCCGCGGCGCGTGCGTGCCTCGCGACCGCTCGAGCCGACGGGCATCGAACTGATCTGGATCGACATGGACGAAGTGCCGATTGGTGTCTCGCTCGGCTTCGAGAGCGAGTGGGAAGCGCCGGTCAGCTTCAAGTGGCGATTGATCAGCGTCGATGATCAGGGGCGTGAGATGGCGCGCGTGGATGTGCCGTACCAAGAACGTGGCCGCGCAGCCGAGGGTCGAGTCGTGAACCTGACGGGTGTGCGCGCGGTGCTCGCCATCGGCATCAACCTGGGCGGCGTCGACCTCGCCCATCCCTTCGACCCCGATCAAGACCCGTTCGAAGCGCAGTCTTGCACGGCATATTTCGCGCGCATGTGACGGTGTGCAAGAAGGCCCAAGAGCACGAATACGCCCACCCACCCCGTGCCCGTGCCCGTGCCCGTGCCTGCTCCGACGCTGCACCCTCCGCGCGCAGACACCCCGTCACTGGCCACCCAACGATCGACCGCAATCCGCAGCTCCTTCGACGCAATCAGCCGTTCGTCGAAGCTGACCGCAATGCGCAAATTCTCCCCGCCGCTCTTGGCAGGCGCGCTCAACACGAAGCGGTAGAAGCCGGCGGCGACGCGCGTCAGGGGCTCGTGAATCAAGGCGGGCTCGGCCGTCAATTGCAAGCGCCGCGGGTCGAAGCCGTCGGCGATCTGGTCCGCGTCGTCACGCAAATCGACGTAGCCGGTCAACAGCCAGTTCGGATCCGGGTGCGCGAACGAGCCGGACAGCGTGAGCCAGCTGTGCGCGCTGGGCGTGCGCAGCGCGGGCGACTCACCGGCGCTGGCGACGGCGAGGGCGCCCTCGAGATCGAGCGCACCTGGGCCGATCTGGCGCGGATCGATCACGATGCCCTGGAGCGGGCGAGCACCGGCTTGCAAAATCGCGCGCAGGGCGTCTTGGGTGAGCGTCGGATCGCGTTCGAGAAGCAGCGCGATCGCGCCCGATACGATCGGTGCAGACATGGAAGTGCCGCTGGTAATGGCGTGCGTTTCGTCGACCACGAAGCACTCGTCGTCGGTCGGGCAACGGCCGAGGCTGGCGAACAGTTCCTGGTCCGTGCGTCGTGGATCGGCCGAGCGCGCCATCGCGCCCGCGAGGTACACGCCGGGGGCCACGATGTCTGGCTTCACCGCGCCTAGAGCATTGGGCCCCCCAGAGCTGAAGTAGGCGATGCTATCGAGCGGCGTATCGTCGATTACGCCCAGCTTCGGCAGGTCGATGGCATTGCCGGCGACGTCGGTCCAAGTCGTGCGATTGAGCGTGGCGCCCACCGCGATCAAGCCCGCAGCGCTGGCCGGCACGTTGATCGTGCCCTCCTTCTGAGCGCGCGGAAACAGCGCGCCCAGCGCAACGCTCGGGTCCAAATCGCCCAGGCCCTGCAGCCAAAGCTGGGCGCTGCCGTGGCCTTCGAGACGAATCGCAAAGTCGCTGTCTTCGGACCAAGTGCCGTCGATCACCAGCACCGCATTCTGTCGACCTGGACTGACTTCCGCATCGTCCGCTCCGCCAGTCGTGCCATTGAGCACGGTGATGCGATAGTCGCCGAAGTCGTATTCGTTGCCTTGGCCGACGCCGAGCGGCGGGATCAGCTGGCTGCCCTTGCGATCGACGCCGACGCTGACCTCGTCACCTTCGCGGAAAGCGATCCACACGAAGGCCGAGCCATTCACGGTCGTGCCCGTGCGCGCCGGTGTGAGCAGCGGGACGCGCGATACGGAAGCACGCGGCACGTGCACCTCGGTGTGGATCCCGAACGGCCCGGGGTAGCTGCTACCGATGCCGCCGTACAGCCCGGCGCTGTTGCCCGCCGCGACCACGATCGCGCGCCCGGGATAGCTCGGACCGACCATGCTGCTCAGAGCCATTTCTAGCGCCGAGCTGCCGTCGTGCGCGCCGAAGTCACTGCCCAAGCTGAGGTTCACGACCGCGGGCATGCCCAGAGCTTCGGCGCGATCGAACACGAATTTGACGGCTCGCAGCACGTCTGCGTCTTGAATGCTGCCGTTGTCGTGCGCCACGCGCGCGATCACGTAGCTCGCCTCGGGTGCGACACCGATGTAGCGCGGCTCTGGGCTCGCCAGACCATTACCTGCAGCGAGCGAAGCCACGTGCGTGCCGTGCCCGAAAGGATCGTTCGGCTCGTCACCCGCGATGTCGTTTGCGCTGAGCCGGTCGAGATCGGCCGCGGCGTACACGGCGCAGCCCGGGCTCTGGTTGCAGCCGTAGGCCGCCTCCAGATCTTCGTGCAAGTGCTGCGGGCCACGCGACACGTCGAACAGCCAAGCCACGCGAGTCAGACCCGCGGCGCTACGCAGATCGCCGTGACTGAGCTCGACCCCAGTGTCTACGATCCCGACGACTACGCCCTTGCCCGAGGTTTGAGTCTGTTCACGCACGCTCCGTGCATGGACCCAGCCCTCGATGCGATCGAGCAGCACGTGGCGCGGGGGCGCCCAATCGAACCTCCAGCTCGGATGGGTCACGGACAGCTCGCGCAGGCGAGCCGGGGGCAGCTCGCCGACCGCGAAGTCGCCGACCGAGACCAGACCGGGCGTGCTCACGCCGCCGGGTGCGTGCACGATCACCGGCACGCCACCCCCCCGGCCGCGCAAAAAGGGCGCGGGCAACGCGCGCTGCCCGAACACGCGCAGGTCGACCTGCGCGGAGGCCTGCACGCTCGAAAGCAAACAGCCCAGCACAAGCCCGCTCGCGAGCCCCTGACGAAACGACCGGCTCATGACTGCGCGTTCAAACCGGCGGCACCAAGTGCCGCTTGTTCGTGCGTGGCCGCTGCTTGCCGCGATAAAGCTCGAAGCGCTGCACGAGCTCGCGACGGAGCGCCAGGAAGGGCACGATACCGTCGATCACGAGCTCACTGGCCAGCTTCTCCAGATCGACGTCCGCGCGGTATTCGTCGCGCAATTTGGCGACGAACGCCTCGCGCTCCGGGCCCGCAGGCTTTTCCTGGATCTTGTTGAAATACACTGCGTTCACCGCCGCTTGCGGCCCCATCACGGCGATCGACGCGCTGGGCAAGGCCAGGCACGCATCCGGCTCGAACGCGGGCCCGCACATGGCATACAAGCCCGCGCCGTAGGCCTTTCGCACAATCACGCTGATCTTCGGCACCGTGGCCTCACTGACCGCTGCAATCATCTTGGCGCCCGCGCGGATGATGCCCTGGCGCTCCACTTTGGTGCCGATCATGAAACCCGGCACGTCCGCCAGAAACAAGAGCGGCACGTTGAACGCATCGCACAACCAGATGAAGCGCGCCGCCTTGTCCGCACTGTCCACGAACAGCACGCCCCCCAAGTGCTTCGGCTGGTTGGCGACGATGCCGACCACGCGCCCGTCGATCCGCGCAAAGGCCGTGATCATCTCCTTGGCGAAACGCGCCTTGATCTCGAGCAGACTGCCTTCATCGACCAGGTGCTCGATCACGAGCCGCATGTCGAAGGACTTGTTCTCGTCGGCGACGATGATTTCACTGAGCGGTTTGAGCCCAGTCTTGGGCGCGCGCGCTTCCGCGCTCGGCGCGGGCTGCTCGTGGTTCGAGGGCAAGAACGACAGGTAAGACTTGGCGAAGGCAATCGCTTCGAGCTCGCTGCCGACCAGCACATCCCCACAGCCTGAAACCGAAGTGTGCATTTTGGCGCCACCCATTTCTTCGAGCGTGACCTGCTCGCCGATCACCATCTCGGCCATGCGCGGCGAGCCCAAATACATGCTGGCGTTGCCATCGACCATCACCACCACGTCGCAAAACGCCGGGATGTAAGCGCCGCCCGCCGCCGAGGGTCCGAACAGCAAACACAACTGGGGAACCAAGCCGCTCAGCCCAACCTGGTTGTAGAAAATGCGCCCGGCCCCCCGCCGCCCAGGGAACATCTCGACTTGATCGGTGATGCGCGCGCCCGCCGAATCGACCAGATACAAGAGCGGGCACGACAGGCGCTGCGCGGTCTCTTGGATGCGCAAGATCTTCTCCACCGTGCGCTTGCCCCAGGAGCCCGCCTTGACCGTCGAATCGTTGGCCATGATTGCCACCGGGCGCCCGGCGATCCGCCCTGTGCCGGTGATCACGCCATCGGCGGGTAAGTCGGTAGCAACACTGTTGGCCAGCAGCGCGTCCTCGCAAAACGAATCCGCATCCAGCAAATGGGCGATGCGCTCTCGAGCGAACAGTTTGCCCTGCTCCGCGTTCTTCTCGTGATACTTCGGCGCGCCACCTGCTAGCGCGCGAGCTTGGGCACGCTCAAGGTCTCGTTCATCCATCCGAGCCAGTATAGGAGCAGGCCGAAGCCTTGGCTCAAGACTCTTCGATCAGCCGCTTTACCAGGGTTTCCAGGCGCGCGAGCCCCGGCGACGAATAGCCGACCATCACGTCCCGCACGCGGCCGCCCCTATCGAGCACGAACACCGTGGGCAGCGCCATGGCCCGATATGCCTTGGTCGTCGCGCCACTCGGATCGGCGAACACCGGATAGGCGATGCCCATCTGCAATGCAGAGCGCGTGACCACGGGCATGGCCTCGGCCGCAACTCCTGCCACCACGACACCCTGCGGGGTGAAGCGCTCGTGCCAGCCCTCCAGCACCGGGCTCAGCAGATGACACGGGCCACACCAGGAAGCCCAAAACTCCAGCACCACGACTTTCCCGCGTAGCGTGGCCAGACGCGGCTCGACGCTACCTTGCGCGGTCTCGAGCGCCTCGAGCTCGGGCGCCTGCATACCCACGTACTGGCGACGCATGATCTCATCACCACTCGGGAAGCGCTCGAGCTCGATCGCCAACAAGCGTGTGCTTTGCCCGCGCACGAGCCCAAGCCGCAAACGCTGGCCTGCCCCGCGCACCGCCACCAAGCGACTCACGTCGTCGGGACGCACCACATTTTCGCCATCGACGCTCAAAATCACGTCGCCCACGAGCACACCGGAGCCCGCCGCTGGTGACCCACGCACCACGTCGCGCACGAGCACGCCTGGCTCGTCGGGCTGGCGCATCGCCAGCTCGACACCGAGCCATCCGCGTTCCGCCGCCGGCCGCGGCGCGAGCGCAGGTCGCGCCGCCTCGGCGCCAGCCGGTGAAGCGGCGTCGAGCTCAGCCGTCGCATTCGGACGCGACGAGGCGGCCCGTGCGTCTGACGCGACCGGCGACACCGGTGCGACCGGTGCGTGTGTCGAGAGCTGCGCCGCGGGCGCCTGTGCCTCGGGCGCGAGGCGCGCGTGACTGCACGCGGCCGCGCTCAGCAGCGCAAGGCACGCTCCCCAGTCACTCGCGTTGAACCGCACCCGATCGTGGTACCATGCCCGTCCGGTGCGTGCAGCCTATGCCCTCCTCCTCGTCGGGGCTCTGCCCTCGCCCTTGCTCATGGCCGTAGGCTGCGCCGAGACCGCACATGGCCCACTCGCCGGCGCCTCGGACGTCTGGGCCAGCGCACCCGACCCGACATCGTCCACGTCCTCGTCCACCAGCGCGCGCCCTCCCCGCAGCACGTGGCAAGGATACGACGAGTTGTTGCGCCTGCCCGCGCTCACCTCGGCCCCGTTCACATCCCGCGGCCACCAGCCCGAGCAGCCGGTCGACATCCGTGTGAACGACGCAGCGCGCGCAAGCTACGCCGCGCTCGTCACCGACTCGGTGTTCCCCGATGGCTCGCTGCTCGCCGAGCTGTCCCACACGGGCTCGGGCAACGGCTATGTGATGCGAAAGAGCGCCGGGGCTTGGAGCTACTTCGAGCTCGACCCGCAGGGCGCCGTACTCGCGAGCGGCGCCCTTCCACTGTGCGCCGGCTGTCACAGCCAGGCGCCATCCGACAGCGTCTTCGGTCTGCCGCGTGTGCCCTGAATCAGCCGCGCGCAGGAATCTTTCCAGCGGGCACCGCGTTCTAAAAAAAGCTCACGAAATGCGCGTGCATTCCGCGCAATCGGACGCAAAATGAGCAAAGACCCGAGCGAAGTCACCTTCGTCGGGTCTCGTGCCTCAAGAATTAGAAGCAGTAAGTAAAAGCGGTAAGTAAAATCTAAGGAAGCAGAAGCGAAGCTAGGGTCTCAAGTGCCGTCGAGCGGCCAAGAAGAAGCAAAGATACCTAAGGAACGTCTCGAGGCTGCACCCCTCGGGGCGTTTCAAAAGTGTTAATAAGCAGCTTCTGTGCCAATCACCGATCGCCCAGAGAAAACCTAGGCATTCTGGTTAGATAAGTCCGCTTCCAGTGCAGCGGCTCAGCGCCGAAACTGGTCTGACCTGGCCTGGCTGTCATGGTGGGCGCCCGCCCCTGAAATCTTTTCAGACCTCACCCACATTCACCGCCAAACGCCGCCACGTGCCTACCCGCGGGCCGGCAGCATTTTCCCCTATCGGTTCTAGAAACCCGTGCTATGCACTCGCCCCCTACGCACCCGTAGCTCAGCTGGATAGAGCATCGGACTACGAATCCGAGGGTCGGAAGTTCGAATCTTCCCGGGTGCGCAAAAGAGATCAAAGGCCAACGAGAGTTGGCCTTTTTGCGTTGGGGTGGAAGTGACCGTGCGCTTACTCAGTCCGAGTGAGCCACCCGAAGGATCTCACTGGCGACGAAGCGCTGGTCCCGCTTCCGACCGGTCACCTCGCGTAGAATTCCAGCTTCCACGAGCTTCTTCACGTTGGACGAAGCAGACGCAGGCGTGACGCCGCCCAGGAGCTTGGCGGCGTGCGCGAGGCTGACAGATGGGAGCTCGAACAAACCGTCGACCAAGGCGAGGAGCGCAGCGCTGGCGCGCCCCAACTGCAGACGCTGCCGGTAGTCTTCTCGCAACTGTAAGAGAGCTTCCGCGCGCGTTATCGACTCCAAGGCAGAGACGTCCACGGCCTCCAAGAAGAAACGAACCCAAGATCCAAAGTCACCGGTCTGACTAACGCGGAGCATGAGGTCCGTGTATTGAGTGCGATGACGTTCGAAATAGGGGCTGAGGTAGAGCGTGGGGCCTTCGAGACGTTCGTAGCTGCACAGCAGGAGGGGCACAATCAGCCGCCCGACTCGACCATTGCCATCGCGAAATGGATGAATGGTCTCGAACTGATAGTGCGCGAGCGCTACTCGAACTAGATGAGGAAGCGCGTCTCCGGCCTCGTTCATGTAGACCTCAAGTTCCTCCAAGCAGCGGCGCATTTCTGCGACTGGCGGCGGCACGAAGCGCGCTTGCCGGATGTCGTGGCTCGACCCAATGAAGTTCTGTACGTTGCGAAATTCTCCCGGACGCTCCGCATCCCCCCGAACTCCCTTCATCAGGATTTCGTGGAGCTCCTGTAGTAAACGGAGGCAGACGGGGATCTCACGGAGCCGCTGAAACCCGTGGTTCAGCGCGGTGAGATAGTTGAGGACCTCCTGAGTCTCGGTGACGTTCCTGGTGGGTTCTGCGTCCGGCGATTCGAGCTCGAGCAGCACCAGCTGCTCGGGCGTAGTGTTCGTGCCTTCTATTCTGCTCGAGGAGATCGCCTCCCGCCGGAGGAGCGGCGCGCTGACGAGGTGCGGATTGACTTGCTTGCCCGCAGCGCGGAGGGTTCCGGTCAAGTGCCCCAAGGCACGCTCAGCTCGGGCGAGGAGCGCCACCGTGCTCGGTTCGAGTTGAAACGATGCTGGAGCCGGGTTGGGCACAAATGCGACGGCGCCGCGCTCGGTCGGAACGAGCCGCCCAGGGAAACCCTCTGTAAAATCAGTGCCTTGCATGATGATTGAGGCATCTATCTTACGGGTAGAGTTAGTTTAGTTAAAGACGAAAAACTAAAATAACTTCCAGACTTAGTTTAACTCACTAAACGGTCCGCGGCCCGGCTCGCCGACGAGCGGTCCGCTCCTCGCGAGCCGGGCCCGCCAGCGAAGTTCTAAAATCATCCACCCGTGTGCGCAAAAGAGATCAAAGGCCGACGAGAGTCGGCCTCTTTGCGTTGGGGTGGAAGCGCGCCAAGCCGCTGTGCTCAATCAATGGCTAGTCGTGCAGCACGAGGCGCGCGGCTTGCGCGAGTACGTCGGAGAGCCGTTCGGTGCTGGCAGTCGAGCCCCAGCTGTACGCCGCGATGAGGATCGGCGGCTTCGAGGGCGGCCAGGCGATGGCGAGGTCGTTGGTGGCGCCGTTATTGCCGGTGCCGGTCTTGTCGCCGGCGCGATACTCCGCTGGAAGACCGCCGCGCAGCCGCTTGAGCCCCGTCTTCGTGGCGATCAGCCAGCCGAGCAAGCGCTCCTTCGAAGCACTGCTCAACACATTGCTTAGAAGCAGCTTCTGCATCACGCCCAACATGGCACTGGGCGTGGTGGTGTCGCGCTCGTCGCCAGGGATTGCCGTATTCAACATCGGTTCGTTGCGGTCGAGCCGGGAGGTCGAATCACCTATCGTTCTGAAAAAGGCGGTGAGCCCGCTGGGGCCGTCAAGCGTCTCGAGCAGTAAGTTGGCCGCAGTGTTGTCACTGAGCGTGATCGAGGCCTCACACAGCGCCTCGACGCTCATGCCGCCGTCGCTCACGTGCTCACGCGTGACAGGAGCGTACTCGAGCAACGCAGCGGCATCATAGGCAATGCGACGCCCCAGGGACTCTTCCCCAGCATCTACCCTCTTCAAAACCGCAGCCACCAGCGGCAACTTGAACGTGCTGCACATCGGAAAGCGCTCCCCTGCCCGATAGTCCACGTGCCGAGCCCTCCCGGTATCCACCGCAGCGATCCCCAGCCGCCCACCCACACTCCGCTCGAGCTCCGCAAACCGAGCATCGGCCTCAGGCGCCGGCCGCTGCGAGGGCGCGACGTTGGCCGCACACCCCAGGACGCAAAGACTGGCACCGCTCAAGAGGGCGCGACGATCGAACTGGGCGTGGGAGGTCACGGTGCGTCGACCTTATCAGGGTGCTCACCTCCAAGAAATGACTGGACGCAGTTCCCGATTCCAGTCGACCCTTCACGTCGACATTCTGACACACGGTATCGGGTGGAACGAGAGTCGGCCTTTGCGTTGGGGTGGAAGCGACTGCGTCGCCTGCACGAACGTTGGGCGAAGGCGCGCCCTTCGCCACGACCATCGCGCGTGCGGTATCTCCCAGGTAAAGCACAGGTCGGGCCTGGCGATGCCGCCGAGGGACGACTTGCGCCGGCAACCCAGCAAGGGGCACAACGCCAGCACAGCCCATCAACGGACAAGAGCCCGGACACAGCCTCCCTTCCTCTCCGAAGAGGAAATCCGAGTTCGAATTCGAACAACGAATTCCCTGCGTGAAGGCGGGGTGTTTGATGGTCACGAGTCCCGTCACTGCTCGGCAAAGCCTTCGGCGTCCGAGTTCGGAACACTGCAGGGGGCCTGCAGGTCGAGCCGTGCGAATCGAGGCGCCTGGACCCTTGATGCCGTCGGAGGCGCGAATGCCAGAGCGGCTAGTGGCCGGCGAGCACCCCGATCTCGACTGAGCTCAGCACGCGATTGTAGATGCGGAACTCGTCGATTTGCCCGTCGAGGTACGGGTCCGCGGCGAAGGGCGAACGACCGATGAAGTTGTTGCCGGTGTCGCCCAAGTCAGATGGGCGAAGGACCGCTGGAGCCTTCTCGGCCATCTGCGTTCCGTCAAGGTAGATGGACAGTCCATTGTCGCCAACCGTGACGGCGACGTGAATCCACTTGCCCACGGGCAAGGCATCCGTCCCTTCGAGAATCTGGTTCTTGTTCAGCGGGGCCGACTGAATACGGAAGCGCACTGTGCCGCTGCTGCCTGAGTTCACCAAGTACATGAATGTGTTGGTGTCGACGCCGAGGTCGAAGATGCGTTGGAAGGCCGCCCCGGATTTGAGCTTGACCCACGTGGCGATGGTCGCCTCGGTGAGCTGAGGGGCAATGCCCTTCGGTAGGCTCACGTACCCCAGATTGACTGCACTGAGCGTCAGAGCATTGCCGACCATTCCGCCGCCAAAGCTGAATCCGACGGGGCTTCCACCAGAGCCATTGGCTAGTGAAGCGTTCATGCCGTGCCCGGATGCATCAGCAAGCACAGCTCCGTTGGCGCTCTCACAGGGGTAGGCCGCGATGATGCCCGGGATCGCAGCCACTCCACCTGTACCCGCTCCACCTGTACCCGCTCCACCTGTGCCCGCGCCACCTGTGCCCGCGCCACCTGTGCCCGCGCCACCTGTGCCCGCGCCACCTGTGCCCGCGCCACCTGTGCCG
>Ga0247779_1001518_pt1 | contig 11077 bp, 9 predicted proteins | sample UWRJL221509R5_FD_179925 | JGI IMG/M metagenome (GOLD analysis project Ga0247779, IMG submission 179925) | Plant litter microbial communities from Arlington Agricultural Research Station in Wisconsin, United States - UWRJ-L221-509R-5 | ecosystem: Environmental > Terrestrial > Plant litter >...
TAGATTAATCAAACACAAAACTTCAGATTAGTTACTTTATAGAAAATTTATGCAACGTTCAAGGCTTTGGATGAGATGTCGCTGGGCTGGGAGTATGTGCTTGTTCAGGAGACCTCCGCAGGGTGTCGTATACCGGAGGAAGGCTAATGATATCATCGTTATCGTTCGTTTCGCCGCCCTCGTTATCACGAACTTCGCCACCATCTTCATAGATCCTATATCTAACTCTGCGAGGTTGGTCCACATCTTCGGTTCCCTCCACACTGATTCTCCCATCTTCTGTTTCTTGTGCTGGAAGTTGCGCTTCGGGAATCGCAAAACCATACGCTTGACGGTACTTGTTTGTCTTCTCGGCTGTCGTATACTGGGCCAACCTGAACCTTCCCATCTGAGCTGGATCCGGGGGGCTAAAAGGTTGTGCTATCTGTGGGGGATCATATTCGATCACAGCACGGCGTCGTACAGTGCGTCTCCAGAACCAGGCAGCTATCAGCAGTAGTACTAAGAAAGTTCCGACTGAGATTGCAGCGATAACACCATGACTGAGATGATGAGTATTGCTCATGATGGCTATGGAGGGTTTGGATGTCGTTGGGCTGGGTAATGTGGATGTAGAGGAAGCGAGATTCACTAGTGACGCAACTTGAATATTTGTCCCTTGGGCGGATACGGAGGAGCTAGTTATGCTTGGAATAGGTGTTAGCTCGATAGATCGCGTTGTGTTCTGAACAACGGCTGTAAACCCTCCCACTGAACGCGAGTTTCCCATTTTCACACATTTCAAATCCAATGTATGTTGCTGTCGTGATAGTGGGGGTGTTTGAAGCAAAAGCTGGGGGGAGATCATTGTTTCTACGTCCTGTGTCGGCGCGTCAATTGTAACATTGACAGCTGGACCGGAGTCTATGGAATAGGATAATATGGAACAAAATATTGGATCTATTTGACCAAAATCAGGATCTTCTAGCAATGCGTAAATTCCAGTCGAGATGCCTGATTTTGGAAATGTACGTTCAACGGTGGGTGGGAAAGGTAGTCGTACTGACATGATTACTCACCATTGAATTGGAATGAGAATGTCAATGAATGCGCATCTGTAGATTGCATAGGATAAAGCATGTCGGTACGTGCTTCTGGGACCTTCGGGGGGTTGAACGCTATCCAGTCAAGCGACATGGCGGAGTCGCCACTGGGCAGCAAGCTGATCGTCATATTGTGCTTCGTTGATGATAATTCGTTCTCGTTGAAGCACAGCGTTCCTCCCGGTATTGCTAAGAAAGTCTGCTCGACACCATCTATTGTACACTTTGCGGCATCCAACAAATTAGCCTCCCGAAAGGTTGCCGCAAAGTCGGTTCCTAGAATGAGTCATCTTCTGCACTTTGACACAGCCAGAGTCTACGCTCATTAATCATTACGTACCATCGAAGAGGTACGAGACGGTGTAAGGGAGACCTGCAGTGACGTCATTTCCTGTACTATGCACCGTTCCATAGCAGGGAGTATTGGTTGATTCAGGCTCTGTCAAAGAATCCATGCCTGTCGAGAGTCCAGTTCTTGTGATCCAGTTTTTTGAATACATGATAGCAGGGTCGCTATCATCGACAAACACCCACGGATTCTTCATGTCCTTGCCTACGTCCATTTGGTGTAAAAAATTGGGGAAGAAACAATACGACCAACATGATCGACTGTGGTGAATTTATACCCGTGGTCAATAAACCTGATACCATCATCACTCCCACGAGTAATAATCGGCTGCATTCTCATGATTGATTTGCGCTGAGACACATAATCGGTGAATGACCTCGACACCTGGCAAAGGTCTTTTTATCCGTATGGCGCCAGACATTCCCAGCGTAACATATTATAATAAACTCAACAAATACTAGCTGTAAATGATATAGGCCAGTAGATGTATTTGACAAATGGACGAAAAGACGAACAAGTCAAGGTCACCTATCCTTAGATATCAACAGTTCAAAGATGCTAGATTTCTGATGTGCTCAGAGTTACTTCCGGTTTTGCAGATAAGTATAGCGACCGTTGGAAACCATCTGCCAATTAAACATGTCAGAAAGACAAAAATAAATACAGGGCGAAGGAAGAATTTTTTAATTATCATACGCCGGACCGTGAAGCGTGGCGGATACCAGGAACAGGAAGCAGGTCCTAGCATCAGCAGAAAGTACAATGTTGGATCAAAAGAAACAGTGGCAGGTGGGGGTGCAAGTTCAAAACCTAGACATGAAGTCATCAACAATCATGCACATGATGGAAATGCAGAATTTAACTTTGTCCGGAGAAATCGGCCCCGTCCCGAACTCTGGCTGGGAAATACGGAAACCATCCGAGAGGTCGAAATAGGCAGGCACAAGGGCGGCAGGACCGTGGACGTGAGACTTACGGGGTGTTGTTCATCCATCTTTTGGATTCGCAGCCTTCATACTCCATAGAACGACGGCAGAGAAACAAACGGCGGTTGAAAGATACGGGAGATATGGTATGGCACAAACGAGTCATCGATGGGAGAACGCTACAGCAAGAAGACCGCAGAAGGATACTATTTGCAAAACCGAAACATCGCAGACGTACACCAGAGCCACTAAAACCTGTCGTCTGCATTGATCTGTAAATATGTTCATGTTTAACTCCACAATAAAATAATGTGCCACTCACATTTCCCAATGAAAAGACTATCGCACCTGTGCGTCGGGATACCCTGCCTATAGAAAACACGAAACATGATTTAGGAACCCTAAAAACAGCGCAGCTGGGCTCATAAAACGTAATTCAGAGTCTAGATAAATGTGTCAGTACTATGACTCTGTTCGAGAATATGAAATACTAGAGACAAAATGGATCGCACTCCCCACACGGAGTCAAAGCAAAAAAAAGAGCCTCAACATTGAATTAAACGTCATTCGGAAACGCGGTGATTTCCTGAAGGTGATAAAGGCATAACGCGTACCTGATTAAAACTTCTCCTGTCAATTAGCATGAAATTGGAACGAACCCTAAAGAGGTTCCCGAATAAAGATATTAGAATGAAAATGGTTGTACCTTCGTTTGAGACGAATTTTACACGGTCCAGGATATGAATACCTGAAGCGAAGAAAGAATTGCAGGAGTCCGAAAGGAGTGATCGAACATAGATGGATGCACACATTCTACCACGTGCCAATGAAGACGTGAATCAAACGATCAGAGAGAGAAGACTTACCTTCATTCGAGACATTCTGATACAAATACTCTCAAAATGGATGATCCCATTTCACTTGAGAAACTCGACGAGAAGCGGCGCAGACTGGAGCTATCTAACCCAAGGCCACATGTCTGGTGAGAGCAAAACCTAGACGATCCTTGACTGAAAGCTGACAAAAACAAGGAAGAGAAAAACCCAGTAAAGTCAGTGTCGACAAGCTAAGACCACGAGGCCATATTAGAGAGGCGAGATGGACGACCGAAAGACTGAGAAATCGACTTCAGACCTTATCCTCCTTCGTGGGTGTGCTTCTCGAAGAAGCACAGCGATAGACGGACAAGATTCGTTTGGTAAGATCCGTTCAGTGTTAAACAAAAAAAGTCGGTTATCAATGAAAGGTCCAGCGAAGACAGGGGACTTTCGGGGTTTTGATGCATGGATTTGGTTGAACCAGAAACTGAACGCACGTGGGCACCGAGGAACACGAAGCTTGCCGAAATTTTAAGACGCTAGGCTCGCCCCAGTACTTGGTTGGCAGTTAGGCAGCCTGAGAACAGTAATGCGTTCGCGAGACGAGGATGGAAAGGCACCTTTCAGAAAGGATGAACGAGAAGAACCTTGTTTCCACGCATTAGAGTGATCTGACCATGCGTTATGACGATATCAGGTTTTTTGTCATAACACACCGCAAGTCAGGAGAGGCATAGTAGTTAGACGAACCGGATGTTTCCAAGCCTTTGTCATCCACAATATTTCTCTATTTCCCTTCCTCGATATATCATGCAAACCCATTCACGACAATGTCCTTTGCGAACAAAAACCACATGGTGTTTCGTAGGTTCAACAGGAATTGTGCTCTGGCCGAGTCAAAATCGTCCCAGCGGTGAAAGCCCAAAAGTGACACAGCTGTTATTTGGAGGAAATCGCAGAAGACCAGGCGACCTGTGTGAGTGCCAGCAAAGCAGAGTCAGGACGGAAACGCGATTGGAGCTGGGAAGGAAACTAATGAGAACATATGTACCTCGAGTGAGAAAGACGAAGAAAGCAACCCAGCGGGTGCGCGAAAATTAACCGACCAATCATGGTGGTGGACGCAAACAGAAAACTGACGCGTCGCCAGGTTGGAGCCAACGGAGTTAGGCGGCGACCAGAGCCGATGGACGGCAAGTCATATGAATGACATCATTCTGGATATATAGGCTGGTAACCAGGCCTGCATAACAAGAAGGTACCTATGTAACTTGAGTGCTGCGTTGGAACCCGAAATCTCGGTCGAAACTCCATGCAGTGAAAATGAAGCCCCTTCGACTGTGTGATCACAAAGATGACTGGATGTCCGAAATCAATCGGATGACGAGCCAACGAAGAGGCAATAGGCATATTCAATGGAGTATTAACAGAGAAGGGAAAACATTGAAAAACAGGAAAGACGATGAACTAGCCTCATACAAATTTTCCCAGTTTTTGTTCTATGAAAACAAAGGGGTAAAGTCTTCCGCAACAATATATGATGACAGACGTAATCTAATGCTACAGAAAAGTAGACTTTATATAGCTTAATACCTCATGTCATTCTAGAGCGAGTTGATCTCGTGTCCTAAATATTCCCGATACATGAATGAATAAGCGCTACGTATTTCTACAGTTGGTGAAATTCAGAAAGACAAGAAGGTATCCTGAAGACCCTTCACGTAAAAGAAAGCGAAGGATTCTCAGAACGCAGTGTATAGTTCCTCTGGATCAAAATCATCTTCGACACAACCTTCCTCCCCAGTACTTCTGCCGTAAACACCCTGCTGATCGCCTTCTTGGTCAGGTTCTCCAGAGTCTTCTTCTTCGTCAGACATGCTTTTATTTTCAAAGATGTTTGTCATTTCTTCATCAGGTGGATCATCATATCTGCCCATCGTATGGTTGAAATCTTCCCTTTCCGGCATGAGACTGAGATCTATGTTCTCTTCTCGGTCGGGCCTCTCTTCATAATGATAAAATTTGATGCTTCCTTCGTCACGAGCCTCGTTGTCGGAGGTGTAATTGATATTATTCGCCTCTATCATTGAAGAAGGTTCCTGTATAGCCCGCACAGGCTGATGGTATATCGGGCTGTCGACCAATCTAGGAGAGTGTGCCGCTATTGGACCGATCACCGATGTGGTGTACGATGGCTGCATCCCAAGGTGTGCGCCGGATATAGCCATCTGTACCAGAGATGAAAGTCGGGTGAAGTTGTCGTTGACATTGTTCTCCAGATTTGTCAGCCGACTCTCAACCTTCATTTCAAGTGTTCTCAGCCTTTCTTCAAAGTCCACAGCACCGGGATCTCCGCGGCTGGTGATAGACGATACTAATCTTGGGCGTGAAGCTGAGATCCGGGCGACAGATGTTCCATTCAATCCATCGATAATGGTGTTTCGCACTGGGACGCTATTACCCGGTGTGTCTTCTGTGTCCGTGTCGGAGGTATCAGAGGAAATATCAGAACCTATCCCATCTTCTGGAGGAGATGTCTCAAGCCCACTCCGAGAAGAGCTAATATAGATTCGGCCATCAGTCTCCAATGAAGATACTCTGGCATTAATCTCGGTAGAAATTCGCTTTTCCATTTCATCCAGACGTCTTTCTATCTGAGTGACTAGCGACGTTTCCGATATGATTATGTCGTCACTAGAAGTGACACGTAATAGCGGATGTTTTCGACTGTGATTCTCATTCCAGTAAGTTTTGTTGAGTGATACGCACGAGGAGCAGAAAAGTTGATCCCAATCTAGGGAAGAAAAAATCAGAAAATGTTTGTTCAACAATATAGGGGACATACCACAGAGGAAACACCCCCAAAATGGCAAAGATTTACAGGTGAGCTTCGTTTCACAGCAGGAACAGATTAATTCTATAAATTCTTCGTCGCTAGACTCTTCATCGGATTCGGACCAATCCGTTTTCATTCTGTCTTCAACATCAACAAGGCTATTTTTTTCCTGGTTCGTTTTGTCCTCTTTGGCCCTCTGATACTTCAATGCCTCTTTAATGTCCTCGGAGAGGAGCCTGCCCGATTCAATCCAACAGCTGATCATGGAGTCCAGGATACGAATTGGCGAGGAAATGATGGAATGAGAAATATGGTGTCTGTACCTACCATCATTAATAGGTGATGGGTCGTCGATGCACCCAGTACAAAGGTTGAATGGCTCTATGCAATCGTCGTCAATGCAGGTGATACAAATAGATCGAGAGAAAAGTATCCTGTTTTCGCAGGAAGTACAGCTGGGGAAAGATCTGAAACATATCTGTTTGTTAGATTTGGTAATTAATTATAATGATTAATACTTACTCATCTGCGAGACGTCTATTTGACAAGTAGTCCGCGATCTGATGATATATAATCAGATTTTCCGGAGGTAAAAGAACTGGCATGATTGTATAGTCGAGCATATGTTCCTCCAACTTCCCATGACGTGCACGAATCGATAGCTCTATCCAGCGGTCCCTTTCACCTAACTGTGACGGCTCAAACATGGACCAGCGTTTGGGATGCACCATATGTAGCACACTCTGGATGGCAAATTTCCAGAGAGCCTTCCTGCGAACGCGTGAGTGAGGCTTGGTATACATGATGTTAGCTTTGAGGCGGTATAAATATGCTGGAGTCCGAGTCATAAATAGGTTGCCATAGCTGGAGCCATCTGTTTCTCCTTTATTGTCAGGGAATAGGCTGGGATTATAGCATTTAGTAGCATCTTCGGGTGGGATAGAAGTCCAGTGTCCAATTATACGATCTAAAGGAGGATTGTAGGAGCCTTTGCACCAGAACCGAGTCTCCTTGGCAGGACTCTTCTTGCTGTTTTGAAATACAAGTATGAACGAAATTTGGATCGACTCGTCTTCGTGGCTGTAAATGTACCCAGAAATGTTGATATTGGTAGAATAGCCACTGCCACTCCCAGTGAACTCTGGGGAATAATTGGATTCGGAATTGATTCGAGCATGAAATGCGCCCATGCTGGAATAAGCTATGTTATGGTCGAGTGAGGCATCATTGATGCATAAGCCAATCCATAAGCCTTTAAAAAGGTTGTCAATTGTATTTGAATCTGTTTTTTGTGAGCCTAGAATGTTGTTGTCTGTAATTCTCAGGCCAGGCTGAATGTAATCCTCGGCAAAAGATTGGTCAAACTCGACGCTCTGTGCAATTGTTTTTCGATCAGAGCTAGTGAAGTCTTCCGTGTCTTCAAATACTGTGCTCTTTCCTGGATCTCTGTCCGTTGACTCATAAGCTGTATAGAACTGCAATAAATCAATATTAACACATTATATACACGTGATAAACGCTTCTTACCATTCCATATGCATGCCGTTTAAATTGGCGTCCAACATCGGGATACATTTGCTCAAAAATGCCTAAAGAGATGAGGTAATAATGAGCGAATAATTCACAAAGACAAATCTATAAATTTACAGCGTACCAATTAGCATGTCTAGGCGCTTCGTAAATACTTCATGCAATTTTGACAGTGCATGCGTGCAAGCATCTACAAGCACTACAGACAATACCCGTGTCTTGCAAAGTTGTATGACCTTTAATTGTCTCTGCAGAAGGAGATAGATTAATGGAAGAATCCACTATTCATGAGGTCAATGTATACTCTTTATATTCAAATAGATGGAAGATACCGTTTCTACCCTTCCTGAATGTCCAACAATCTTTATAGTTTCGGGCGACTCCAGGACATATTTAAATGCCTGTAAGTTTGCCAGTAGACGTTGCTCTTCTATTTCCCGGATGGATTTGGCAACACTGTTTAAAGCTGGATCGTAATAATCATTGTCTGGAAGGTTTACAGACCGCAGTAGTCCATCAATCCATGTGAAGAAAGGATCATCAAGGAACTGCTCTACGTATGCCCTGTTGGCTACGTGAACATATTCCAGAGTCACAAGCATTTCGGCCATTATTTCACGAATCTGATCGCAGTAGTACTCCAAATTTATCTTCCAGCCTAATTATTTGTTCAACCATGAATGTATCCCATAATCTAGTTAAACATCAACGTACCGGCTGCCCAGTATGCTATCCATGCAATTAAGCTATATAAAAACTGCTCAGAACGTTTATATGAGAGCAAGGAAAATGAGTCACGTACCTTACTTCCTTCTTTGGACGAGATGAAGCAAACATGTTTGCTTCGTCTACGCTAATGAAACCTGATCCATCCTCATCCATTGCCTCGACAATTTGTTGCACCCGCGTGACATCAATATATTTGATTGCCCATTCGGAATCAGTAGCTTGAGGCGACATTTTTGCTGGAGACAATGAGGTGTCATCTACCGGACTGGCTGATACCGTATCAGAAGCAAATGTGGGAGGTACAAGGGTTTCTAGATCGGAGACCATTCCGGAGTAGTAATCCCGAAATGTGAGAACAAATGTTTTCGCTTTGACGCTACGGCTCAGTTTCTGTTAATATATTCATAAATCAACCATCAGACAGTGATCTCAGATAAAAAAAGAGTGAAACTTAAGATGCACCATGTGATTCCATATCCGCTGAAACTCCTGGAATATACAATTTGTAAGCGTCCTCCCCACGTTCAGAATTGCCAATCTTACCTCATCTTTAAGATTTACGCTTGTCAAAACATGGGATGTGATTTGTCCCACTTGGGCCCCCATGCCCAGCACGCAAGAGTACACGCCTTTTAAAAGCTTATGCATGTCTTCACCATTGGCCTTCTGCACTTCTAGGATGATCATGAAGCGATCAAAGTGAGACTCGAGAAGCTTGTTGAAATCTCTTCGATTCTGTTCCTGGAGTTCATTTTTGATTCTCGAATTGCGCTCCTTGCGTGATTCTTTATTTCCATTCTTGGTTCCAAAATCGACCTCCCCCGCCTTTTCAATGAAAGAGTTCAGGAGCTTCTCGTTATTTAGAATATTTTCTTCTCCATGGCGATCAATGAAGGATTGTAGGGCCTGTTCTACTTTGCTGCCCAGCCCTTTCATTTGTTCACGTAGTTCCCCCATTAGTCCATGCATATCAGAAACATTGCTCTTGATTTCGGTGACTTCACTGCTTATAAAGTTGATCCCAGCACACATGTACATGGACAAGCGCATCTGGAGAGATGTCCTGTGGACGGAAAACTTCTCGATATGTGCCTGAAAAAGCTGCTGAAATTTTGGCGATGCCCATGCTTTGACTAAAATTTCGGTATTAATAAGATATCATCGGGTCACATTAAGGGAATTTGACTTACTCAGAACACTTTGTTTGGAATAAAAGTCCATGTCACTTTCACATCGGTTGATGTCGAACGCAATATTCTCAAGTAACGCCTCGAGTTCCTCTTTCCCCTTGAGGCGATCCAAATCGGACATGTTGACGTGCTGCAACTCCCGAAGGCTATAATATCAAGATCATTAGGTAATCTCGTGAGAGCATACATTGTCTTTCGTACCGAAACAGTTCACACATCATATTCTGCATTTGCAGATGGACAATCCAGGTCTTCTTTTCATTGTTGTTTTGCGTTACCGCGCGATTGACAATAGCATTATAAGCCGCCACAACCGCTGTGGGAATAAAATTTCATCTTAACACCCTGAAATGACGATATGAGTGCAAACCTTTGGCCACAGGATTAATTTCGCTGATAATGGCCGCAATTTCACCGATGACCTGGGCTGTCTCCAAGGTTGACTCGATGACCTTCTTCTTTGCGTCCTCGTCACTGCCGAAGTTCAAATTTTTGACTGCCTCTAGCTTATTCTTATTCTTCTGGTACAGTATTGAGATTTTTTCCCATAAATTATCGTTGTTGGGAAGGTCCGGGTTCGATTGCATCGTAAGCACGATAATGAGGGAAGGAATGGGAAAGCTTGGGGTTGTACTTGGGGACTTCTTCTGGATGCACTTCCAGCCTAGATATAGATGCTCTTACGAGAGAAGCGCAGTCAAGCTATCGCTGGTTATGATATATCAGATCTCTGGCATCAAAAGTAACCATAGATGATCACATTTCTCATTAAACCAGTACTTGCATAGGCACTGCTATTGGGAAGGCAGAACCGAAATGCGGTGTAACATTCACACAAATATGAGGCTATATGGTCTGTATCAATTTTGTGTACCATTATCTGGCAGAGCCTATTGAATGAAAATTCTGGACCAATGAATTGAATTGCGGAAGCTAAACACTAGTTAATTCATGGGCGCTCATAACATCATTACTCCAGTCAGGACGGATCGTCAAAGAGCGCTCAAGCCTGTACCTCAACTGAAACATCGTCTTGTCTGATTGTAAAAAAATATCAGTTATAAATGGCACCAAAATCAAAATACAAAAGACCAAATAGTTTTCGACCATGTGCTACCCGCTGTTAGCATTCCTCGTCAACCCAATTTTATGTCAATGGCATATACTTTTACCCGCTGCCATCTTCTATGGCTGCCCATCCGCCGAAAAAATGCATACATATATATATATAGTTGCATATTGATATATATAGTACATACAGCATTTATCGAACATGTATGGGTGATTATCCCACATACATGTTGGATTATCGAACATGTAGATAGCATTATCCAACATGTAGATGAGATTATTCCACATACATGCTTGATTATTGAACATGTAAATGTGATTATCCCACATGCATTTTGGATTATCGAACATGTAAATGGGATTATCACACTTACATCTTGTATTATCATACATACAGTGTGCATTATCCTACATACAATGTTATTATCCTACATCTACACCATATTATTACATATATACATCCTATTTGTTTTATAAAGTCTCGAGGGATCTCATACATACATCGCTTAAAATGCCGAGTGTGCCGCCAGCCTTTGATGTCAAATT
>Ga0247779_1001519_pt1 | contig 11072 bp, 7 predicted proteins | sample UWRJL221509R5_FD_179925 | JGI IMG/M metagenome (GOLD analysis project Ga0247779, IMG submission 179925) | Plant litter microbial communities from Arlington Agricultural Research Station in Wisconsin, United States - UWRJ-L221-509R-5 | ecosystem: Environmental > Terrestrial > Plant litter >...
TCTGAATGTTATGAGATTTCACTCTTACCAAGCAGTGTAACTGATGAGTAACCTCGATCGAGGCCATGTATCCGCCTCCGTCTTCCTCTTTGAACCTGACGAGAGAAGGACTGTCGGGGTCCTTGCCAAGCCTTATGATGTCTTCCCTGCTCAGACGGGTCGGTTTAACTGGGGAAAAGATACTGGTTAGCATCAAACGCAATTTCGGAGACGTAAACTGATTAAAAACTGGTATTATTTACCTTCCTGTGAGATTCTCCACCATTCAGCATCTATCTCCTCAGACGGCGCGCCTCTGTATTCTGATGGCCAGTCAAACGTCCCATTAAATCTTGTGAGCTCCTTGTTGTATTCGACGGCGACGTTGGCAGGAGCTTTAAGGTAGGCGCCATTAGAACTTGATCCCTCATAATTCCAATTCAAATAAATACTCACAGTAAACACGCATCATCGGATTGTACACTTTAACCTTGGTGCGTGCATGAACCCAAAGGCAAAAAAATAGCAAAGCAAGGGTGAACAGCAATCCGTGAGTAACATATGCCCAGTAGCGCGTCCAAAAGTTTCGGACTCTGGAGCCTTTGGGATGGGCAAGAGGATGAGAGTGTTGCCCGAGAAGTTTCTCAATGGCCCCCTCCTCCTCATCGAGCTGTTCTATAGGAGTATATGCGGGTGTCTCAAGCATGAAAGAAGTCGTAGTTGGGGGATTTTCTGATTTTCTGCAGGGGTAAAAAGACTCCAGAAATGAGGAGTTGGATTATCTTATCAGGGACCTAAAATTGGATAGTATTACAAAAAACTTCCACCCCTTCCCGATTTCTGATCTGACCGGATGGACGGATGCAAATGTGAATTTTTTATTTTGAGGGAACATTGTGTTGTTGAACCTCATGAGCCCTGTTGTCCAGTTCGTGCGTCACGGATATCCGAAGTCAGAGAAGTACTTTGTTCTGACTAAATGGAGAAGTGACCATGGGAGAATATCGTTTCATTTTCACACCAGGGTCTCGCATACCCAAAGCGGATACGCGAATCACAATCCAACAAGTAAGCCATATTCGTCATCTTCCTATAGCGATTTAGTCTTGTTCACTTTCATACATCCATTTATCTGTCACCGGACTCTATCCAACTGCATGCAAATGAGAAGAAGAAGCACATAATTTACTTATCGACTAATCACGGTGGGAGGAGCAATTCACAATTCGCCAATGCCTGCGGCGGTAGTAGGCCCGAGTCAGATGAGCTTTCATAAATTTTGCGTAATTTTCTTCAGGTCTGAAGAGCAAGAAAAAAGATAACAAGAAAATTTAAATAGAGGACTGTTAAAGAGCCAGTCTACTAGGTTTCCTCGTCTCGATTAAACAGGCTTTTTTTCAGTCACCTTCATCTCTTAGACATGCAGCTCTCTCGTGCTTGTGTTGCCCTTCTCCCATTCTTGTCAGTGGCTTTGGCTTTGCCAACTATTCCAGAGGCTGGTGAGTTAAGAACGTTCTTTACATGATAGTTCAGTCGATTCACATACAAAAATTTAGGATTAACCAGACGTCACTCCACCTATGAGCCAGATCTGAGTAAGTCATACGTGCAAGTCGTATTTAAACTGGCCAGATAATTAAACATACCCTTAGTTGACGCACGCGCGCTCGGAGGTCTGTCATATATTAACTCGTCATTGATTTTCTTATGTTATTTCTGACATGACATATTTTTACAGAGTTCACCGACGACGTCCAAAGCCACTACTCCCGTGAGGAGTTCACCGACGATGTTCAAAGTCATTACTCGCGCGAGGACTTCACCGACGACGTTCAAAGCCATTATTCGCGCGAGGATTTCACTGATGACATTCAAAGCCACTACTCCCGCACCGAAGACTTCACTGACGATGTCCAGAGCCACTACTCCCGCCGCGGGGAGGAGTTCACTGACGACGTCCAGAGCCACTATAGTCGCGGCGAGGAATTTACCGACGATGTTCAAAGCCATTACTCACGCGAGGACTTCACCGACGATGTTCAAAGCCATTACTCGCGCGAGGAGTTTACCGACGACGTTCAAAGCCATTACTCGCGCGAGGACTTCACTGATGACGTTCAAAGCCACTACTCTCGCACCGAGGACTTCATCGATGATGTTCAGTCCCACTACTCCAAGTAGATTGATCGAACGCTAACGTTATGTGAAGCTTACTCAGTATGCTATGTTTCCCAGCTTTTAACACGTTTATTCTCCTCTAATATTTTCTTCTCTTTAACATAGCTTCGTATCTCTTTCTCGACGCATCATCATACCTGGGGACACGGTGGATTAGGCTGCAGCATTTCTTTAGATTTATCAACAGTTGTATTAAATATGGTTTGATGTGCTTTCCGTAGCTTTCTTTTTCTTTCCTTCGTTTTATACGCGAAATTCATGAAATACAAGTAAGAATTCTGACTCTGACATGACATGCACCGGCGTTCACTTCACGAAGTTCAATTGATCAAAATCGGCATTTGAGGCAATAGCATTTACCCTATAATGCCGCCATTCGGCACTGTGGTTTTTACAAATTTAAGTTTCAAAGGACGAACTCCGCATTGAGCAGATTTGAGGGATCCTCTCCGAAGAGGAGCCTTGATGAACGTTACAAGATCCTGAAAATCCGAGGCACTTCGAGCTTCGAGTGTTGTAACTGCGACATAAAGCTAAATATACATGTAACCTGTATTTTAAAGCCACCGGCCTTGCTATATATTGTATGACCTAAGGGTAAAAAATGCAGGTTACCTGCATTTTTTTCTACTTCGGTAGGTCTCTCGGATGGATGTGCACTGTATGTAGTCTGTGTTAACTTAATGACTCGCTGAATAGATTGTCTCGAATATATGGCCCCCAAGGAAATATCATCGGAAATCCGTAGTCCGAACCAGGGCATCAAGTATGAGCTACTGGACGGGCCCGAAGAAAGGCTCCTATCAAAGTAAGTACAAGGAATGTGTACGTTACTTAACAATGAAGTCAGAAAGCATACCCAATCTACTCATTAAAAATACATATATGAAACTCCCGAGAACAAAGGCGCAAAATATATAATGCCATTTGGCTGAACCTAGTCGGAGAAAAGGCTCAGCTGCGGCGAGTCGGCAACAAGTAAAGTTGTGCATCACGTGCGTCGGGAAAAGCAATAGGCATCAAATTCATTAGGACGCCGGGGTCCCCTAGCAATTTTGTTGCAAACTTTCAACCAGGCTGCCAGCAACGGTCGACACGATATTCAATCTCTCTCGCATTCGAATTGTTTTCTACCTGGTCTTGTCGATACCTGACTGTAATCTCTCCTCTTGGCTGCATCTAGTTTTAAAACGTTGCTTCCTCAGTCCGTGTCCAAATCAGAGGGCCTATCAGTCTTGATACATTGATGATCATGTAAGTATGTCGTAACTCTGGGTCTTCTGGGATTGTTATTAATCTTCCTCGGGACGGGTCTTCGAATACTGTCATTACTCGAGCTCAGCGCTCAAGTTTCTCCAAACTTCCATTTTCTCAGGCTGATTCTACTAGTTGTACGCCCCAAGCAGTTACTAACATATTTTTGCTCCCGACTTCCATTGGCTACCGTTGATGACCCTATCTATAAAGCGGAATCCTCCGAGTGGATTCGAGAAAACAGATTTCCCATCGTTTTACAGCATTACGTTGGCTTTCTAATGTCTCGAGACGATCTTTGTGACTCGGTGTTTTCGGTAAAAACTAAATTCCGTACCTTTCTTCAAAGACTACAAATCATTGAGGATCGGAATACCGGCACCTTTTTCGCCCCTCCAAGCTCCTTTGCCATTCACGCATGGATACCACTCAAGCATCTCTTGACGTTTCCTCTACGTTCGGTACATTCTATCATACCATTTAAAGAGCAATCAAAGGTTGAATGAATGCCTTATTAAACCAACTTTACTTCTAGGGGCCATTCTTATAGGTTCTTTTGCGACTTGCATGTGATGACCCCAACACATCTTTATTTTGCCTTATTCTGACCTTGTACAATCACTCATAGGCTCTACGGACTGACGGTGTCGCAGGTCCCGATCTATATTCTCTCAAAACTGCTTGCTGGTGTTGACCTTTACTCATTCCAGTCTTATTTTTATTTCACAAAATACCCCAAGGACTCTGTGAATGTCAAACTATTGGTGAGGATTGCCATTGCCTCAAGTTACACGGACCTCATGATGGATGTGGATGGCTACCGGTATTTCCACTTACCAGGTATCCGTGATTATGTGAGTGTTCGCATATTTGAGCTAGTATCAATGGACGGCTAACCCCGCCTTAGCTTCTTGGAGAGCATGCATACTGGCCTTAGTACGTTCGATCAAACTTCCTAAATTTCAATCAATTGGAACTCCTCAAAATCACAGTATGCTACACCACGTATTTCTACTTCGTATGTTTATATTTGCATACATAAAATCTAGACCGCACCTAATTTCGAGGGCAGGTCCTCCATTCAAATAATTCTCCTTCGGAACTCGTAAATGTCCATTGGTATGTCTCTCTCAATTTCAGTATGAGTACGCTTTACTAACCTTTGATTATGTTTACTCAGGTCTATACCTGTAGGTCAATAGATCCTGGCTTCATGCAATGTATAACTTGTTCTGGCCTAGATATCTGTTCTGGTCAGCAACATGCTTAAATGTCTCGTACAGAGGTCAGTCTTCAGACATGGGGTGTACTGATCAAGCTAAAGTTTGCACTTCAAAAGTTACTTTTTACACAAAATATTAATTCGTAAGCGTCGGGCACTGACGAGTAACATCAAGATGCTAAAGCAAAATGTTTCGTACCAGTCAGTCAATGGCGTTATTCATGGCGTATATTGGTCTTATTCATCGTGCGTATAATATCACTTCATGAATTTAATAGTGGCATCATCTACCAAACTAACGCAGGGAATCGTCGTGTACGGTCACTTCGGCATTGCCATAGGTACGAGTCTCGTTTGCCATTCTAACTGACTAATCTAAAAACTTCACGCTAGAAACCACCGTCGTCGTGTAAGTTGCATGATTCCTCTGCGTATCTTCATTTTATCGAAGCCACGCGAAATAAGATTCGACCTTAAGGAATTCGCCAGACTCCCTGATTCCAAGGTGCTTCCAATCGGCTCAAAGGTATCAAAAATATTGATCGGAGATTAGTACTACTCTGCTATACCCTTGGCCATAACCTGTATCTCATCGAACGTTATGATTAACGGAGCCCTTATATGTCTTCTCCGTGGCCACCGTAGCGGAGTACAGAGGTAAGAATGCTGACTCTTTACTACTGTAATCAATAGTGACGACTCCATCTAGAACAGATAACGTAGTCAAAAGACTTATACTTTATGCAGTGAATAGATGCCTGCTAATTTCGTGAGTACTTGTTTGTATTTTCCTTGCTTGTCGTCTTGAAGTGTCTTTGCGTGCTAGTATTCTTGAAATCGTGGAAATTACTGCGGTGAGTACCACTATATGCCCTACGAAACCACCTGATTCGCTGACGGAATACGCGGTATTCTTTATTAGTATACAAAGACGACGAACAGCCTTCTGTATCTAGGAATAGACTTTGTTGTGGCGAAACGTACGTATGGTTTTACTGCGACTAGCAAATAGAAATAAGTCCACAATGACTGACACTACGTTATGTAGTCTATTCTAATTCCCTTCTCAGTTCTCTCAACAACAGACTCAAAATTGGCGTCGACGTATCTGGGGGAGATGGTAAAACAACTACAACTGAGGCAACAAGTGTGCGATTTGCAATGTTTAATCTTGATGATAGCGGTTTTAACACTTCCAACACCATCCAAACCGACTCCGATGTACGTTGGACTTATTTGACGTACTCTACTGTTTGCTTGCTCACTATTTGAACAGAAAATGACCAGATTACACGTCAATGTAAGTGTATATACGTTATATTATTCGATTAGAACGCCAGTTGCTCACTGAAATTGGCTTGGCAGCTTCGTACAGTGGTAAGAGTCTGTTTCAGTGTAAGGTCATGGCTTCAAGTTCTTACCTCCTTTCACCCTTTTTTACCACAGTAAACCGACGCGCGTTTTCATTAAATCATTCATTTGCCAGTGATATATTCTAAGCTTCTGCCCACATGTCCATATGGACGCGTTGTAAACGGTTGTTTAACGGACTTTTGTTAGTTACCGTCGAACACTTGGTCTGCAATTTTTTATTTAGATTTGTATCATAGCGCACAATAGATTTCGGGTTTTCTTGAGAGTTACATAACCTCTTGGTGCACTTACTTTTTTTCCTGTCTCAAAGTACTGCAAATCTCTGCCAATCCCAGTCGCCCTCCGAGTCTCTTGACATGCGCCCGGTGCCCCGATGGCGTGATGACGTGATCAAGACGCGTAGTAACGTAACAAGTAATCATTTCCATTTTTAGAACAAGCGCACCCTTGATTCATTCCTCCTCAATCCTCTCAGTGAACTTCCACCTCACCCTTACATGTGTCTACAGAGTCTCTAATACTATCACTGGACAAGCCTTTCTTATGTATACGATGGGAACTCGCTACCTGTCTTCGCTTAATCCACATGCTGGAAGAGGAAGGCTGCGTATTGTTCAAACAATGCGTCTCTAGACTTTTTAAGAAGTCAGTGGCACTACTCTCACATAGCCTCATTGTATAAAGGGAATCATTCTGATTGTCTTTTGTCAATATTCCCTTTGATTCCACCAACATAGATACCTTTCGTTTAATCGCCCTAATGGAAGGACGCCCAAGAACGCCCTCGATCACTGACACGATCGTCATGATTAATACAGTGGACTCTGCCATGAAAGTGGCGCATGATATTCTCAGTACGCTGGAGGCCGCAAGCGCAGACCTGGCCGCGAGCCAGCAGTATGTTAAGAAATATATGTATGCAACTTTTTTCTATGGCTCTTTATTCAACTTTTATTGAATCGAACGATTGCTTTGTGTAGACTATTGAAAGCCGAACAACTTACACGAATAGCTAATGGAACAGACTTCGCGAACAAGCATGGTTTTGAGGATGATGAAGACGATGATGAGGAAGAAGTTGAAGACGAAGATGACGATGAAGGTGAAGGTGAAAGTGAACAAATACATGAGCACGAGAACCTGAACGAGTGGCACGATCGACGCAGCAGGTGAGCTCTTTCCGGATAACTCATGCGTCAACATTTAATAATATGCACTCTCAGTGGCACCCCGCAATGGCGATCTCCCCTTGTACCAAGACATCGGATGCAAAATAATATGCCGCGTGTGCAATTCCATAAACCACATAACACGTACGTTCAAAAGAGATTTACCATGTTCTTGGGTCGGCCTATCTGATATGGTATTTTAGTGGCTCGACACATTACGATACTACGAGACCGCCTACGTCAACTCACAGACTACAGAATTCGAATTTTTACCTCGCAAGAGGATGGTGGGTTCTTCCCAGAATTATCTACGTTAATCTTACCGATGTTGTACACTTTAGTGGCAAAAGACAGCAAGCAAAATTTAACTCAACGGGTTCTACATCATCTAAGAAACCCCAAAAGAAGACGATCATTTCCAAGTTCTTGCGCTGTTCTGTTTCCGATGATCCAAGGCCACAGAGGGAGAAACGCCGTACGAGTCTTTTGCTTTGTATTTGCTCTGACTCTTGTCTAAATTATGTTGGTTTCATAGGCAAAGTTGAGACTGGGATGCTCCAGGTGGCCTTACCTCCACTGTTTTTGAAGGATATGCCTCGCTTCATGCAAAAGCCTTTCCCGCGCCCGCCTGCTTGCATTTACACTCCACCCCACGTTATTAAACCTCGTGCACCTGCTACGCCTTTATCCAACAGAAACGGTGGGTCAATAATCTATTCTCCTGGAGTGGAAATGGATCCACTTCCAAGCACAATATACAGCAACGACAAGAAGCGAACATGGGAGTCTGACGACGAGGGAATAACGGCGGCGAAAGTTTCTGCCAAGAAGCTTTGTGCCGCTGCTGAAGTCGTATCTGCATCAGGCCCTCACGGAAGGAAACGTATTCGAGATGCCGACGACGAGGAAGACGCTTCGCCTCGACCAAGAAAAGGACAACGCCTCTCAGACTCTGCCCCTTTGAACCCATGTCGCGAGGTAGTCCTCTTCACAGGTCCTCCTTCTCCATCTCCATCACCTCCACGAAGACGTCTACTTCCGCTTCCACAAATGCATCATGACCACCATCTCTTTGTTTGCACACCTTCCGCATCCGCATCCATCAGCCCTTCACAAAAGACAATCGAGGAACGTCGTAGATATCTGAAGCTCCGAGCGCTCGGAATGTTGCCACTCAATCCCATCCCGGAGCTCAAAGTAGGATCCAGGTCTGGCAAACGGCCACAGGGCTCGGATAAACACGCCTACTTCAAGTGCTTGCTTATTCGCGAATACCTTTGCAACCGACAGAATTTGCCTGGGAACTTAGCGATCAGGTCTTCGCCCGTGTCTTCTCTCGTTCGGTCGTCTTTCACGCGGGATGAAGTGGATATGGAATCAGAGCCAGACGGTGGATACAGGATTGGGCCTGATCCTTTTTCAATTTCTACTCGCCTCAAGTGGCAATCGCCTCTATCTTTTGGCGAGGAAGAGGACGATTGATGGATTGAGGTATTTAATATCTCCTTCGATGTTTTCTTCCTTTCGCACTAAACTTTATTCAAGTGGTCTATATGATCTTTTTTGTTCCTTGTGGACGCTGCTACAAAACATTTCTCAGTTGGATACAGTGTACTATTAATACTACCTACATGAATTACAATCTCTTCGTCAGCCTCAGTAACTGCTCGAGACTTTTTTAATTTAGTCATCGACCTACACAGTAGTGCCGCTGTTATCTACAATACATCATAGTAATCATTGAATTTTTTCAAGAGTTTATTTTCATTTTTCCACTGGAGAAAACAAAAACATAGACACATCCGGAAATTTAAATACAAAACTGACCTTCCATGCTAGCTACATCCAGGCTGTACCATCTGTATTCCGAAGAGAGAACACATTTGCATCCATCAGGTTGATAATTTCCCAGATGTAGTGTGGGTCTGAATATTCGGAAATCATGAACTGTGTCGTCTCCGCATACTGGTCGCCCTTAATGACCACCCTCCGTAGGGTGGCCATCTGAGCGTCAAAATTACTTCTTGTTGCCAAGAACTCGCCCGAAGACCCCAGTCTATCACGAATTTTGGAGCGAATGACGAGAGGCTCGAGAAAGTCGATATCTGAAACGGCTAAAGGGCCATTATATTTGATGATTTCCAACTGTGGAAGATAGCTTGGATTGAGGTCAGGGTGTAGATTCTCGAAAAAAGTGCGACCAAGTCCCGTGTCGAAGAAGTTGGGAGGCTCCAAGCTCTGCGGTTCATGATTTTCGATATATAGTTCTTGAAGTGAAGGAGATATCGAGTCGTCAGAAAGGAGTTCAATAAGGTCATATTCGTTCTTTGCATTGATCGGACATTTGAGGGAAAGTTTGGTTAAGTTGCATTTAGAGATTTCGAGGAATGGGAGAATGTAGCGTGTGTATAAGAAACCTCGATGTGAATGAACCGATAGAGATTTTAGGTTAGGAAAAGAGAAGGGAACAAGTAGGTCGTCGAGTGATCTATAATCCACTAAATCGATGGTCAGTGTCTGAATTTTGTCATGGGATATCCTGGTAGTTGAAGGTGCGTAAGTCACTTGGGAGTTTAGTATCGTGAGATTTGTGAGTTGGGGACAACGATCGAGAAGTGAGTGGAGGATTATGCCGCTAACATCATATAACGTTAGAGTGGTAACAGATCTCGTATTAATTCTCTGGAGAGAATGTAAACCTGCCAAGCTAATACCCCGTAGTGATAGATGTCGCAGTGACTTGACTTGAGTAAAATCAGGGAGCTGGGAATCAGGAACTTTATACTGAAAATGGTCCATTCTATAGCTCAGAAAAGCCTGCCGCAGAAGAGGGAACCTAGAAATAGTGCCTTCCGATGTACGTGTACTACATTTTAGGAAAAGGTGTCGGGACCACGTAACTGGAAGATGTGCTTCAACACAGCGCCACTGCTCGAAGTGCTCTGCTAGTAGTGCTAGCGCCTTCTGCATGTATTTCATTTCTCGAAGTACAGATGTCGGTGGGCAATATACGAAAATATCCAGAGGCCGCCCTTTTGCACGATCCAACCAATCTTGCAATATTTCCATTGGGAATCGGTCCTTGTCTTGAGCAAGGCGCAAAATGACAGTCGTCCAGAACTCCGATGTGGACCAAATATAATCTCTCCAGCCTCTGCATACGCTCCCTAGAGCAAGAGGGTTATTCCCCCGGACCCATCGTTGAGGGGGTTCCATGTTTAATTCGTGGTCTCTATTTTGCGTTGGCGTGCAGACGTACAGCAGTATTTCTCCAATAATTTCGGTGGATAGAGTGCTGAACCCAGTCCCTGAGGTCGAACATACTTCAATAGAAGAATCATTGTTATCGTCAACGACTGCGGAGTCCGAGTATGGATCTGCGATGCTGTATGGTGGAGGGTCGCTGGTGTACATAGTCAAGGTGTTGAAACCTGGGTCTATTGAAAGTGTAGGTGATAAGTTGGCTGTGCTCAACGTGCTGATACGCCAGAGGGTCATTCCCCCTTTTTAGGCGATCTCGGGGCTTCAAGATTTGGAATTTAGAATATGTTGCAGATGATGGTAATATGCTTTAAATATATATATCCGATTGCAAACATTACAGCTGTATTATCGGTATTATACAATAGCCAAAAGGAAAAAGAAACAAAACGTCGTTCATCCTCGAAGAGCAGAAAAATTTGTGTTTGAAATTCCTGAAATATCTGTTGGAAACAAAGGAACCACCACCCACGTTCCTCTCTTTCATCCAAGACAGCGAGGGATGCATATCGAGCAATTTATCAGACCCAATGAATTGTGCGTCTTGTTGATTGACGTGGGCAATGAAGGTAAGCTTGTTACTAAGTATTATCATTAAGGCAATGAATTGCCTTTTTTGGGAAACCTGTATTAAT
>Ga0247779_1001520_pt1 | contig 11070 bp, 10 predicted proteins | sample UWRJL221509R5_FD_179925 | JGI IMG/M metagenome (GOLD analysis project Ga0247779, IMG submission 179925) | Plant litter microbial communities from Arlington Agricultural Research Station in Wisconsin, United States - UWRJ-L221-509R-5 | ecosystem: Environmental > Terrestrial > Plant litter >...
TCATCGTGTTTTCTCCTAGGGTCAAGTTGCTTGGGTCGCACCTCAACCATATCCAGGTCATTCACGATGGCCACCTCCATCGGTGGCCCGCCTCAGTTTCTTACACCACCTCCCGGGACATCACCGGTTTTCTTCGGTAGGTAGTGCAAGGTCCGGCGTAGCCAGTGGGTGGGTATAGCGAGGATCACCGTGGCCAGTGGGCTCGGAAAACAGGGCCTGGCGCAGCTTTACCGCCGAGTCCGCGTAGATGTATTGGTCCGGCATCCAAATGCTTCCGGCAGCCATCCGGCAGCCAGCAGCCATCGGGCCATTCGGACCACACGGGTCAGCAGGCACAGAATTTAGAAAAAAGTAGGAACAGAATTTAGAAAATGGACGACAGCGCCTCCCGGTGATCAGCTAGGTGGTTGCGGATCTAGTCCGGCCGTGAACCCCAAATCGACATATCCGAGGCTGACTCTACGCAGGTGCCCGTAGAAAGCTTGTCATGCCATGTATTTCATGACGTAGATCTTCCTTTCAACCACATTAACCGTGGATGGAAAAATCTATCGGAGCAGCTCAGGGTCTAAATCGCCTAGCGTGGGCCACGCTTGCGAATTTTGATTTAGTCTTGTTTTCTTCAGAGCCGGCCATGCTCATTTAATAATGAGCTAAACAAGAGGTCGTTCTGCATATTATTTGATGCACATGCGCATGATTTGTATTTTGCTGCAAAAGCCGCAGATTGCCCTTGTGACGGCGCTCATTGTGGAAATGCTAAGTAACTGTCGCTGCAGGCGATTTTCGCTTTAGCACTCTGGCGGAAAGGCCGCATCCGTCGTGTGCCGGAAAACTTGCGACAACGAATGGCCGAGAGTATCCTGAACGAGTCCTGCTCGGAATTCGTCGAAATTTGATTGATTCTGGAGAGGTAGCCCCCTGGCGCTAGGCCAGGGGTACCCACATCTCATCTGCCGAAAGGAAGCCTAGGGCGGCTCGCTGGCAAAAACAACTCGTTCGATAACACTGCGATCTTGGCGGCTCGCAAAGTGAGTATCGGACGCCGGATCACCTGCGTCAAGGGGATTTGGGAATCATTTTGCCTGTCGATTTGTCCCTGGGCGTTGCGCAACATGAGCTCATCGCCCCAGTTGTACAGGAGCGGCTCCCTCTTGGTCTTCAGCGACACCGCTGAACCCATACGACCGCGCGCCACTAGGCGAAAGCGATCGACAGAACCTCGCCGCGCGTCCTACAGCTACCACTGCGTTCTCAGCCCTTCGTTGGGGCCCGTCGTCCTGAACACGCGGTTGCACGAGGCCTTGCTCGCTTGGGCCGACACCGAACCTATGGTTCGAACCATCGCAATGCCAAACCAGGCTGTGAGGTTCCGCGAGGGGCGCAAGGAGCGGACGGTCCACATCCCCTTGTTGGTCGGGCTAGCCGACGGCTCCAAGTGCTACTGGGACGTGACGTTCGCCGCCTCGCAGCACGAGAGCCCCGGCACTGCCGCGAGACGCGACTTTGCAACTGCGGTCGATGCCGGCTACAGACTGTTCTGTTGGACGACCTTCTTTTCTCTCCAGCGCACCGAGCTGAGAAGTCGTCTGATCCTGCAGAACTTCCTCTACGCAGGACTCGGGGTAGGCACAGATGAAGTTGAGTGCGAAGCACTGTTACGACTCGCTCAAGCGCCATGCACGGTGGCCGAACTTGCCAAAGTCTGCGGCGTCGACATCCACCAAATGCTCCTCGCCGTTGCACGACTTTGGCGTCGTGGAACAGTGACCTGGCCCATCGCGTCCACGCTGCCAGGCCCACATCTCCTCGTCGCCCTGAGGAGCGCTCATGGGCGATAAGGACGGCACCCCTCGGGCGCCACGCATTCGACGCTCCCGTGACGAGATTCTGCGTGACGCTGGCAACTTTGAAGGCCTCCGCTTTCCGCCCATTGATTCGATCGATGCATCGAAGCGTGACGCGTACGCGGCACGCAGTTCGGCCGTACGGTTGTGGTGTCAGGGAGTGTCTGAACACGAGATCAAAAGGGTTACCCAGCTTTCTGCAATGGCCGCACGGCGACTGGCGGAGAAGGCGCTGCAGAAAGACCCATTGAACGGCCAGCCGTTGGGCCTGATTGTTTGTGTACCTGGGTACCGCAATCCCCACCGCAAGAAGCCTCATCGCCAGAAGGAGTTCAGCGAGGACCTTGCCGTGCAAGGGTGCGGTAGATCGGGCGTCCTCGCTGCTTGCTTCTCGACTTACCCATCCATTGAGCGAGGAATGTTGCAGTTCGCTCGTACACGGAGCATCGGGACGTCACCTCCGGTGCCTGTCATTACCCGCAAAGCCTGCATCGATGCCTTTCATGCGCTGTGCCGAGACAAGGGTTTGCATCTCCGGAGCGAATGGCCCTTCGATGCACGCCGTCGCGGTGAGAATGCAATCTGGTCTTGGTACCTCGCTCGGAGATGGGATCACCCCATTGACTGCGTTTGCAATGAGCTTGGCGACGAAGCCGGGAAGCTCGCCCGCAGGGATTACCGATCTGCTGCTGGTGATGCCGTTCGAGGCCAGGGGATTGCGTTCGATCGACTCGAGCTGGACGAGCAGCGCCTTCACAGCATGTTTGGCTTGCTTGTTCCCGGACCAGGTGGTAGGTTCCTGCCATGCGGAACACGTCGCCCGTGGGCTCTTGCGCTTGTCGACCGAGGTACTTGGGTGTGTGTAGCCAGCGGACTGAGCCATCGCACGCGGTACGACACCAACGATGTCAAGAGACTGCTGATTCGTGCGCTGCAACCGCCTCCACGATACATGTTGAGCATCGAGAATGCCAACTTCTGCTATCAAGACGGCGCCGCCTATCCGGCAGAGGTTCTTGGGCCTAGACTATGGCGGGAACTCGCGTTTGATGCCGATGCCTGTCACCTGAGCGCCGAGAGTCTGATGGCGGCAAGGGAGGTTCTGCGCTGCAATGTCGCCAGCGAGCGGATTGGAGATCCAACCTCCCGGCCTTTCATCGAGGGCTTTTATGCCGAGCTCGCCGGCTTCATGGAGATGCTGCCTGCATCAACGGGAAGCAATCCAAGGTCGGCGGCATATCGAGACCCGTCGAGTACGGCTGTCCGGTACCACATCGCACTGCCACTCGCGGAGGAGCTGCTCGACGTCTATTGCCGAAACTGGAACTCGACAGCGAAGGCAGCGTGCGGCGGCGTGAGCCCGCTGGCGCTACTCCAAGACAAGCTAGCCACGCACCATGCTTTTGAGAAGCGTCTGGATGCCGTCACAGCGGCCTCCCTATGGAAGTTGCTTCCAAAGTACGACGCAACGATCACGCGCCTTCGCGGGAAGAGCGGCCCGTTCCGCATCAACTACTTGGGCAAGTACGGATCACCTGCTCTTGCCGACCACCCCGAACTCCGCTACTTGAGGGACACCCGCGTCCACCTCTATGTACAAGAGGATGCTCGATTTGCACATGCTGTCCCCGTCGAGAGGCCGGACCTTGTCTTCCCGGTTTCGCTGGTCGGTACGTTCAGCGGCATGCCCCACGACATCGAGTTCAGGCGGATATGTCTCGCCGTGGCAAAGAATGAGGCCTGCGCTGCCAAGGCAGATTCACCTCACTTGATCATGGGTGTTATTCAGGGGCTAGGGGAGGCGGCGCAAAGCAATGATGGCGCTGCCATTCTTTTGGCTGGCACGGTCAGCTTCATGAACAGGTACGGGCTTGGCAGCGAGCACTACATATCGCTGCCCGCCGACGTTCGCCAGCAACTGCAAGACTACACATCCCGCGCGGATCCGGGCCAGGAAGACGACCAGGCCATCGCACAGACTGCCAGGGTCTCCGACGCCGCTGTGGATCTGAGCCTGTTCGGCAAGCTGTAGAAGGGCGAAAATGAGCAGGCACCCTGTCATCGAGGACTCGGTCATGCTTGAGACCGATGCGCTTCGAGAGTGCATCGAGGAGTTCAAAGACCGAGTTGCCCACGGCGAGCATGGCATGGTGATTTACGGTCCGCCTAAGCAAGGCGTTACCACCGCATGCCGACACATCTGCGGCGGTCTTGAGTCCGCTGGCAGAGCACTCGTCCTGTGCGCACAGGCCCTTCGGTCCGACGATCTTCCGGTTCGAGTTCAGCCGGACCAGCTGTGGCGTCTCATGCTTCCTCGCGAGGCCATCCAGACCGGCTACGTGCGAAGCATCAGGGACGTTCTCCTTCGTCATGTTGAGGTTGAAGCTGAGCGCCTTCACACCAAGCATGTGTTCGTCGTCATCGATCAAGCCGAGAATCTGTCCCTACGCCAATGGGAAGACCTGAAGGCTTTCGTCGATTCAATACGGATCGAACGACGCCTTTCATGTTTTTGCCTCATCGCGGGTCAGAGCGAGTTGCTGGCGGTGGCGGATCGAATGCGAAGGACGTTGAGGCATACGCTCATCACAGAATTCCTCCTAGGTCAGCATCGATTCCGTGGGGTACGGCTTGAAGAGCTAGAAGGCGTCTTGTCGGACTACGACTCGCTTCGTTATCCCCTGCCCGACGGACCTAGCTACACGCAGCACTTCTGCCCAGGACTGTGGCGACGCGGACTGCGGTTGCTTCAACTTGTCGATCCGATGCGCCAGCGCTTCGCCAAGATCCTCAGTGCCTCGGGGACCGCAGCTCAAGAGCTACCGATTGCTTACGTCGCATCGGCAGTTCGCCGCTTTCTGTATTCGGCCGAGGAGGCCTCGCCTCAGGAGATGGTAATACTGGCTCAGCTTATGACGCGGTGCGTGGACAAGTGCGGCCTTCAGGAGGCGCTCGCAACGCTCGGCAATCCTGAGGTGGATGCCCGCGCGTCTCGGCGCGCACGTCGCCTGGAGTGGTGATGGGCATCGCTGGTTGGAACCCCGCATGGTATAGGGATGGCGAATCACTGATTTCGTTGGCACTCAAGGTTGCGTATGGGAACTCGACCACCGTGGGTGCGGTCCTGGAACGGCTTGTTGGCGCAGCCACATCGAACCGATTGCCGACGATGTTTCCAGATTTCGCCACAGCCGAACGGGTTTGCAAGACGCTTGAGTTGCCCGCAGGCGTTGCTACTACGATGTTTGTCGCCGTTGGCAGGCCCAGCCTGCAGATTCGGGAACGATCTTGCCTGGCCCTTCGTTGGTGTCCCTCCTGCTTGTTCGAGCGATATCACGCTTGGGACTTCCACGATTGGACCCACGGCACCTGTCTCGTACACGGAGACCGACTGATGGATCGGTGCCCAAGGTGCAACCGGCATGTCGATCCGCTAATGTTGATCGGCTGGCACTGCCCGGTGTGCTCTCACCCGTTTGCCCCTGATCTCGGCTCGGATTGGCAGCGAACGCTTCGGCGTGCGACCTCGGCGGACAGGACTTCCGAGACCATGCGCAGATGCAGCGCGGATATCGAGATAGAACAGGCATTAAACGGGCTTGTGGTGTCGTGCCTCCAGCCTCTTGGACGACATGAGTCGAATATGGAGAATTGGGTGTATTCGCACGAGGCCGCAGCGATCAGGCGACAGGCATGGGAGCAGTGCAGCGCCGTCGTCGACTGCCTTTACGGAGAACACCAAGCTTGCGTTAGCGCCGAGCTGGCTGCTCAGCACCTGGAGTACCAAGTAACGAGTTTCGAATGTCCGCTTGGCGCCGCCGTTGCCCAGACGCTTGCTTGGTTGGGTTGCGCGCACGAGCGATGCATGGGCTGGCCGGACTCGACCTTCAGCGGGTCAAACGCTCTCCCAGTGCTTTGGCACGCCGTCAGCGGAGTGCCCAACTGGTTAAGTACATTGCTAGTTCGCGAAGCGACAAAAGAATGGCTGAGCGATGCCATAGCTCAGTTTTCATCAGTCGATACAGGAGCGGCCCCAAGGATCGCGTGGCGGCCGCCGAAGCGCCTCGGCATGACATGGAAGTGCTGCGAAAGGACAGCCTTGGTCGAGCCTGGCCCAACTGGCCGGAAGCTAAGGGCCAACACGGCTATAGGCGCGCGCGCATGCCGCGTTCCCGGAAACGCGCCGACTGGGTGAACTGCAGGCGAACGGGGGAGTGGCGATGAGAAGGCAAAAGCGGGAGCCTTCCATGAATATCAGGCTAAAGCGCCGGCAGGACGGTAGCCAGGAAGTCGTTGTGCCCGTCGCCGATGCTCAAGTACGTCGCCAAAGCAGGTTGGCAGTTGGACTCGGCGTCCTTCGAGCGGATTTCGACAATCGAGACTGTTCGCGAAACGCTCACGACTCCGCCACTCGTATCGCGGGGAGGGCCGCGCCCCCTATGGTGCATGTCAATTGGCCTCTCGGGTCCTCAGGAGATCAACTTCAATTGAATTTCGCTAGCGAAAGGCTATGGCATTTGCGCGAGCATCATGCAGGGCATGGTGCCGGACACCTCGCTGATCGAGGTAGGCATTTCGGCATGCGGCATCGATTCGTTTCCCGACATCCTCAACCTGCCAACCACGCGGCAACGCTGTGCCCAGCAGGCGTTCGACCAGCGTTAAGTCGCGCTCGTAGTCATAGCAGAGAGCAGGCTTCGGCTTCAACGGAACAGCAGCAAGCCAGGCTTGGAGTTGCTTGCGCACATCGGCCGAGGGCATGGCACGACCGGGCACTACTCCCAGATGGGGTAGAACGGCATCGCGAACGAAGTCGCTACAGAGCGCCAGGTTGAAATTCGAACATTCAGCGTAGAACTCACGGCCGTCTTCGCCCACGATGGCGAGACTGATGAGTTGGCTGGATTGAAAGTCCGTGAACTCTGTGTCGAGGAAATACCGAACCTTCCACGGACTGCGCGGCCCTGAGTTTAATTCCCAAACCTTGTTCACACTGCACAAGTCGTTGTTGTAAGTTTGCGAGCCATGGGCGACGCAAATAGTGCGCAGCACACCAGCTTCTCCATTGTGATCGATAAACCGAATGTCCCATGCTTCATTTCCGTACGTTGCTTCGGCGCATGGGCCGACCATCCCCCCGGGTTGCCACCTAGCTGTTGAGTTGCAATAGGTTATTCGCGGCAAGCCGGGAGGCTGGAGGCCTGTAACCCAAGGCCGAGTGCGGCCGTCGGGCGTTGTAGTAATTCAGGAAACTGGGCAGCAGTCCGGTGCGTTGCTGGCTGCTGTCGTAGCTGCGCACGTAGGCCCATTCGCGCAGGCAGGTCTGGATGAAACGCTCGGCCTTACCGTTGGTCTGCGGTCGGTACGGCCGCGTGTAGGTGTGCTTGATGCCCAAGGCTTCGCAGGTCTTGCGGAACAGCTTGGAGCGATAGGCCGAGCCGTTGTCCGTGAGCAGCCTCTCGATCTTCACGCCAAGCGCCGCATAGTGCGCCACGGCAGCCTGCAGGAAGGCCACGGCCGATTCCTTGCGTTCATCCGCCAGGACCTGCACGAAGCCGGCGCGCGAGTGATCGTCAATGGCGACGTGCGCAAACTCCCAGCCCGCACCCGTGACGGAGTCGCGCCGATCGCCGGTGACACGATGGCTTGGACGCACGATGCGGCCCAGCTTCTTGGTGTCCATGTGCAGCATCTCGCCTGGCCGCTCGCGCTCATAACGTACCGTCTCGACGGTGGGCTCCAAAGCCTTCAGGCTGGACAAGCCCAGCGTGCGCAGCGAGCGACTGACGGTGGCCACGCTGCGGCCGACGACACTGGCGATCCGTCGCATCGGCATGCGCTGCCGGCGCAGCCCTTCGATGCGCTGCAGGGCGAGTGCATCCAGGCTCGACCGCGTGCGCTGCGGGCGGGAACTGCGATCCATCAGACCCACCTCGCCCAAGGCCTGGAAGCGGCTGAGCCACTTGCGTGCTGTGCGGGTGCTTATGCCCGCAGCTTCGGCGGCATTGCTGAGTCCCATCACGGCGATGCGCTCGATCAGCAACTTGCGGCCCTGAAATGTGCTTCTGGCATTCTTATGGCTGTTCATCCGGTTGACTACCCAAGGGGTCTGAAGCGTAGAGAACTCCAGTCTCCCAGGTGCTTCCGGGTGAACAACCTATTGAAACATCACACCTAGCCCTCCCGAACTTTGATGATTACATGCGTGATGTCGTCTGTTGTAGTAGGTAAGACTGTCACAAAGCGCATGTAGTTTTGTGTTCGCGCCTCCTCGAGATGTGCTGGGAAGTACCGGAGAGGGCGAATGCTGCGGAACTGAAGTCGATAACCAGTAGGTTCCGGAGAGACAAGACGTTCAACTGGTCAGGGGAGGCCGGCATGTCTACTTTGAAGTCTCAGATCGAGGCCGCTGAAGCACGCCATGACGCTCGGACGGCGCCTCGTGCGCAGAACGAAGCGCTGATTGAGAGCGGCGAGCCGTTCAAAGCCGATACGCCAGAGCGCGTCCACCTTTGGTTCCGGCGCCGGGGCCTCAGTCCGGACATGGCTGAGCGTGCGATCAAGTCGGGCGAGGTGCCGCTCGAGGTTCAAGAGCGGATGCGGCCGCCTGGCAAGTTGGAGCCCGTCGGCCTGGAGCGCGTGCTTGGCACATCCGACTTTCTGGGGATTTCCTTCCTCGAGCGCGGGCTCCAGGTCGCTAAGTCTGTTGGGCGTGTCTCCATTCGCGGCCGTACCGGAAGCCCCATCGGCTATGGCACCGGCTTCATGGTCGGGCCCGACTTTTGGTCACGAACAACCATGTACTGACGGACGCTAGCCAGGCGGGTGACTCCGTGATCGAGTTCGACTACTTCGTCCGAGCGGACGGCTCGCCGTCGACCATCAAGGTCTTCAACCTCCAGCCAGAGGTGTTCTTTAGGACCGACCCCAGTCTTGACTTCAGTCTGGTGGCTGTGGCCGAGGTGGGCGCGAGCGGTACCCCTTTGAGCGCCCAAGGCTGGAATCAACTGATCCCCGATGAGGGGAAGGCCATCATTGGCCAGTGGGTGAACATCATCCAGCACCCGAACGGCGAGCCCAAGCAACTCGTTCTGCGTAACAACGAAATAGTCGACACGCCAGATCGTTTCCTCACTTACAAGACTGACACCTCGCCGGGGTCCTCGGGCTCTCCCGTCTACAACGACCAGTGGGAGGTCGTCGCGCTCCACCATGCAGGCAAGCCTGCAAGAAACGCTGAAGGCGAAATCCTCAATCAGCAGGGTGCCCCATGGAAGGACTGGATGGGTGAGCACCAAATCAAGTGGGAATCGAACGAGGGCGCGCGTATCAGCCGCATCATCGCGTTCGTCAATGGCCTTCCACTGACTGCCGCTGAGCGTGCCTTGTTCCAGCAGGGGCTCCAAGCGCCGACACCCTTCGCACAGCCCAGCCAAGAGCGGAGCGAGCCGGCAATTGTCGGGGGCCTCGACAGCCCGAGCATTGCTCCCGACGGCACCGCCACATGGACGATCCCCCTTCGGGTATCACTATCGCTTGGTGGAGCCGCGGCTCCCAGGCAGGCTGGTGCAGCGCTGCCCGCTGTCACGAATCCTGCGCCCGTGGTGGCACCCCTAGTTGCGCCGGCGCCGAGTCCTGCTGCCGGGAATGACGAGCGCAGCATTTTGGATGCCGCCAAGGCAGAGTTCCTCAAGCGCTCCGATGTGCTGAGCGTACGACTCGGGTATCGGTTCGAGAACGGATGGATCACCCGCGACCGGGCCATCGTCGTGACGGTCGACGAGAAGAAGTCCCACTTTGATCTGCGGAGAGAGGGGCGTTCGGCGCTGCCTCAGGCCTTCACGGGCTATCCGGTCCAGGTGACCGGCCCAACACTCCGCGAACTTGTTCAGGGCAGCCAGCCCGAGTCCCGCGAGTTCCTGTCGTTGACGGAGAGCGTCAATCTGAACAAAATCATCTACCAGGCTCCGGACGACGTGCCGCTGGCAACGGTGGACGAGGTGATGAAGCTCAAGCTTCACATTAGCCCTGACGCGGGTTGGCCCTGCCTACAAGAGTTCCTCGGCGAGACCGAGGAGCGCCTCGTTATCGGGATGTATGACTTCGGTGCGCGGCACATTCGCGATGCCATCGTGGCGAAGCCAGACCTCGAGGAGGTCGTGCTGGTTATGCAGAGCGGCGAATCCCTTGGAACGGGAACCAAGAAGCAGGACCTGCCCGATGCTGAGGTTGCGAAGTCGCTGTCCGACACGTTCGGAGAGCGGTTCCACTTCGGCTGGGTGAAACTTGGCATCAAGAACGGTTGGGCGGCGAACAGTTATCACATTAAGGTTGCTGTGCGCGACTCGAAGGCGTTCTGGCTGTCCAGTGGCAACTGGCAGAGCTCGAACCAGCCGGATGTGGATTTGGCCGGGTCCACAGACTTCAGCTACCTGAAGAACTACAACCGAGAGTGGCACGCCATCGTGGAGCACGAGGGCCTCGCGAAGACCTATGAAGACTACTTGCGCAACGACCTGGAACAAGGGAGCCGACCCGACTTTGTCGAGGACGCCGCCAACCTTCCAAACATTGCGTTGCTGAACCGCCCCGCATTTCGCGGAGGCCCGTTGGTTTAAGTCAGGCGGTCGCGGCCTGACCATCGCGTTGTCGATGGTAATTGGCTTCGAACTCAGCCGGCGGGACGTAGCCTAGCGGTCCCATCAGCCGGTGATGGTTGAACCAGGACACCCATTCCAGCGTGGCCAGTTCCACGGCCTGTTTGGTCTTCCATGGCCCACGCCGGTGGATGACCTCGGCCTTGTACAAGCCATTGATCGTCTCGGCCAGCGCGTTGTCGTAGCTGTCGCCTTTGGAACCCACTGACGGCTCGATGCCGGCCTCGGCCAGCCGCTCGCTGTAGCGGATGCTGACGTACTGCGAGCCGCGGTCCGAGTGATGCACCAAGCCATCGTCTTGACTGGGCTTGCGGTCGTACAGCGCCTGCTCCAGCGCATCGAGCACGAACTCGGTGTGCATCGAACTGCTCTGGCGCCAGCCAACGATGCGCCGGCTGAACACGTCCACCACGAACGCCACGTAGATCCAGCCCTGCCAGGTCGAGACATAGGTGAAGTCCGAGACCCAGAGCTGGTTGGGCCGCTCGGCCTTGAACTGCCGATTGACCCGGTCCAGCGGGCATGGCGCCTTGGCGTCTGGCGTCGTGGTGCGGACCTGCTTGCCT
>Ga0247779_1001521_pt1 | contig 11070 bp, 11 predicted proteins | sample UWRJL221509R5_FD_179925 | JGI IMG/M metagenome (GOLD analysis project Ga0247779, IMG submission 179925) | Plant litter microbial communities from Arlington Agricultural Research Station in Wisconsin, United States - UWRJ-L221-509R-5 | ecosystem: Environmental > Terrestrial > Plant litter >...
TCCGACGCCGCCACGGGATCCGCATGACCCGGCCGGAACATCTCATGATAGAGCTGTACCCGCTTTGCATCATGGCGGACAAGGCGCGTGCGGATTTCAACCGTCGTGCCTTCCTTCACCTCGAGCAAATAATTGACATGGCCTTCCAAGGTGAAAAGCGATGTTTTGGTTGCCTGCCGCGCCGCTTCGTCCATGCCGATATGGTCCATGAAGGCGTCGGTCGCCTGGCTGAAGATCACCATGTAATAGGCATCGTTCAGATGGCCATTATAATCCACCCATTCCTTGCGGACGATGGCGCGATGGAGCGAGAGCGGCGCGGCGTCAACCATTGATCAATCCTCGAACTTGAAGCCGTGGCGTTCCTTGACGCCCTTGATCGCTTCCATGACAGCAATGATGCAGTCGTTGCGATAGCGCTCCAGTTCCTTGATCGAGCGGCCCATCTTCTGCGGCTCAGTGCCGTCGACCACCTTGTCGACCAGTTCGTCGGTCAGCTTCGGGGCGATCAGCTTGGTCCATGGCAGCTCAAGTGCCGGGCCGAACTGCGACATGAAATGGCGCATACCGGCATCGCCACCAGCCAGGGTATAGACCAGGAAGGTGCCCATGAAGGACCAGCGGATGCCGGCGCCAAAGCGGATCGCATCGTCGATTTCGCCGGTGGTGGCGACTCCGTCATTGACGAGATGCAGCGCTTCACGCCACAGGGCTTCCAAGAGGCGATCGGCGACGAAGCCCGGTACTTCCTTGCGGACGTGCAGCGGGCGCATGCTGAGTTCGGCATAGATCTTCTTCGCGGCTTCGATGGTGGCCGGGTCGGTCTTCTCACCACCGACGATCTCAACCAGCGGCAGCAGATAAACCGGGTTGAAGGGATGGCCGACGATGCAGCGTTCCGGGTGCTTGGCATCGGCATAGAATTCCGATGGCAGCAGGCCGGAGGTGGATGAAGCGATGATGGCGTTGGGCTTGGCCGCAGCCGAGACCTGGGCATGCATCTTCAGCTTGAGATCGAGGCGTTCCGGCGCACTTTCCTGGATGAAGTCGGCATCCTTGACGCATTCCTCGATGGTCTTGACGAATTTCAGGCGCGACTGCGAGGCACCTTTCTTCAAGCCAACGGTTTCCAGCGCCGGCCAGGCATTGGCCACATTGGCGCGCAAGGCCGCTTCGGCATTGGGGGCGGGATCCCAGGCGACGACATCGAGGCCATGGGCAAGAGCACGGGCAACCCAGCCGGAACCGATCACGCCGGTGCCGAGGGCTGCGAAAGTTTTGAGTTCAGTGATGACGGACATCGGAGTTCCTATCTGATCTGTGTCGATCGCGTATGCATCTTCCCCCTCACCTCAACCCTCCCCCGCAAGGGGCGAGGGAGCTCACCGAGTATTGCCACTGCTTTACAGTGATAGGTCGGTGAGGAAATCAAAGGCTGCTTAGAGCAGCGTTCCCTCCCCCCTCGCGGGGGAGGGACAGGGTGAGGGGGGCTTTTCTTTTAAGGTTACCCGCGCGCCTTGAGGCCGAGCTTCTTACGGCCTTCGGCTGGGGTCAGCGGTCGGGCACCCATGCGGCTGATCAGTTCGACAGCACGCTCAGTCAACGAGCCGTTCGAGGCATGAACGCCCTTATCGAGCCAGATGTTGTCTTCCAAGCCGACGCGAACGTTGCCGCCGAGCAGCACAGCCTGCGCCACCATCGGCATCTGCATGCGGCCGATGCCAAAACCGGCCCAGATCGCCTTTTCCGGCATGTTGTCGACCATCGCCTTCATGGTCGTGGTATCGGCCGGGGCGCCCCAGGGAATACCAAGGCAGATCTGGAACAGGGCATCGCCGTCCAGCAGGCCTTCCTTCTGCATCTGCTTGGCGAACCACAGATGGCCGGTATCAAAGATTTCCAGTTCCGGCTTCACACCCAGTTCCTGGATGCGCTTGGCGCCAGCGCGCAGCTGGTTCGGCGTCGAGACATAAATGTAGTCGCTGTCGCCGAAGTTGAGGGTGCCGCAATCCAGCGTGCAGATTTCCGGCAGCAAGGCCTCGACATGGGCGAGGCGGGTGATGGCGCCGACCAGATCGGTGTTCTTGCCGAACTTCAACGGGTCTTCGCCGCCGCCGATCTCCAGATCGCCACCCATGCCGGCAGTCAGATTGAGGATGATATCGGTGCCCGAGGAGCGGATACGGTCGACCACTTCGCGGTACAGATTGACGTCGCGGCTGCCCTTGCCGGTTTCCGGATCGCGCACATGGCAATGCGCCACGGTAGCGCCGGCCTTGGCTGCTTCGATCGCTGCATCAGCGATCTGCTTCGGCGTCACCGGAATGGCCGGATGCTTGCCGACGGTGTCGCCGGCACCGGTCACGGCACAGGTAACGATCACTTCGTAATTCATAACTGCCTCCCTTATGCGGAACTGATAGATCCGTTGCTTTGTTGACCTTCAGGTTTCCCTGACATCAACCCATCTCATAGCATACCCGATCGGTACCTATCGTCCTCCCGGGGCACTTTTGGCGTTTGATGATTTTCGACATCGGAATGTCTATTCCCGACGGGCTGGCTTTTGCCTTAGCGAAGTGCTGGCATGACACCGGCAACATCGCGGTAACGCTCGGCGCTGGGCGGTTTTCCGGCCCAGGCGTGGTACGACCGGGAAAAATGGGCTGCTGAACCGAAACCGCAGGCAACCGTGATTTCCACCATCGACATGTCGGTATATTGCAAGAGCGCGCGGGCTCGCTGCAGCCGCAGATCGAGGTAATAGCGTCGCGGCGTGGTACCGAAATGGCGATGAAATAGCCGCTCCAATTGACGCAACGACATGCCGGCGGCGGCGCTCAGCTTGTCTGAGCTCAGCGGCTCCTCGAGATTGGCTTCCATCAGGCCGATGACACGTGCCAGGCCGGCATGATTGATGCCCTGACGAATCCGGGGTTCCATGCGCTGGCGATCATGCGGGTCGCGGATCTGGGCGTGGATGAATTGTTCCGAGACGGCGGCAGCAAGCCGGTGCCCATGCCGTACCGAGATCAGGTGCAGCATCATGTCGAGAGCCGCTGTGCCGCCGGCGCAGGTCAAGCGATTGCGATCGATGACGAAAAGGCTGTTTTCGACCTCGACCTCGGAAAACTGCTCGCGAAAGCTATCCAGGCTTTCCCAGTGTGTGGTTGCCTTATAGCCGTTCAGCAAACCCGACCAGGCGAGGAGGAAGCTGCCGGTATCCATGGCACCCAGGTCGACACCGCCCCGGGCGAGATCGGCCAGCCAGCGCTTCAGTCGGCGGTTGAACCCCTTCTCCGGCTGGAAACCTGCACAGACCACGACCAGGGAATGGCTATGGGCTTCCGCGTAAGCGCGGTCGGCCACCAGGGCCATGCCATTGGAGGCGGCAATCGACCGGCCATCCTCGGAAAGTACCTCCCAACGATAAAGCTCGCGCTGGGCCAAACGATTGGCCACCCGCAAGGGCTCTACCGCCGAGACGAAGGCCATCATGGAAAACTGCGGCAACAGCAGGAATCCGATCGTCTGCGGTACGTCGCCAGCGACGCTACCGGACATGCTCTGTGGGATGGTCGACATGAACGGATATCTAACTTAGGCCGGTAAAGATGTCGATAGAGATCATATTTTGTCGATTTCTTCATATCGGCTTGGACCAGCCGCCTCCGCCGTTTACCTCTGGCAGTGGGGTAATGTCGTCCCGATCAAATGACCGGCCTTAATCCGTCAGAAAATATCGAAGTCAATCGGGACCCGGATCGTCGCCTGCATATCCGGCGTGTCATCCGTCACGCCGATCTGCAGGTCCAGATTGACATTGAGTTTGGGCGTAACGCGATACGCCATCCCGAACAGTAATTGCCCGAGATGCAGAGAGTCGGACTTCTCGTGTCTCGTCTGATTTTGCGAGGTGACCTCGGTCGTCGTGCCAAAGATGTAATCGTATTTGAAGCCAAGGCTGAAAGAAAAGTCGTCATTGACCGAAAAGCCCATGCCGACCGTGACACCGATATCGTCACCGGGATCCACATGCCCCACTTTGACGGCACCGATGCTTTTGTTGATTTGTTGACCGATATTCCATTGATAACTGAGCGTCGCGAAAAGAACGGCGGGATCCGTGGGATAGAGCAAGGTCATACTGGGCTCAAGACTGTAGAAGCCTGAACCGGTTGCCAACTCCTCGTCCACGCCCTGGCTATCGCGTTTGATATCGAACGGCCCCTCGCCTGTGGTCGATTTGAATCGCAGGTTGCCGATTAGATAAGGTGGCCGCTCTGTTATCTGATAATGAGTGGACAACTCGATGTCGCCAAGATTGCTGCCCGTCAAATTTGTCTGACGTTGCGCATCAGGCTGGCCGGCTTGGGGAATTAGAAAGGTCAGTCGGTCGTGTCGGTAAACATAGGGAACCTTGACGTCGACATCCCAACCCGCGGTAATTCCATAACGCGCTGTCAAAGCAGGCGAGACCAAATCACGGCTCGCATTCGATGCTTCGATAACTCCGATAAGCACCGTGTCCTGTAATTCGATGCCCCGAAACGTGAGGTTGTTTGAGGTATCGTGCAGATACTCGACCGACGGTTCGAGGATCAGATGGCCTGGTGGTGTCAACACGCCGCCTTGTTCGGAAATCACCGTGACCTCCGGACGTTCGGTTTTTGGACCTTGGCCAACCGGCTTTGCCGGTTCGGCATCAGCGGCCTTTCTTTGTTCGTCGGATGATTGATTGGCAGGGGCGGTGCCATTAGGTTGGCTGCCGTTGCCCGTCCCCAAGCCACGAATGGATTTTAGATCGGTACCAGTGACGGATTTTGACCCGGCACCATTAATGGATTGCAGCAACTGGCGTTGATCTTCAAGAATGCGCTTTTGATGATCGATCTCTTGCTGCTGATCCGAGACGGTTTTCTCCAGGGCTTTGATGCGTGTTTCCACGTCTCCGGCATCGTCCGCCCGACAAATACTGGAAGAACTCAAGATGCAGGCACACGAAAACAAGAGCGATCCGTAAAGACGTCGCATGACTTCCCCCACCTTGCTTTATATCGCTTAAACCCGCTTTTGCTGTGACGTCTAACTGTCCCCATATGCCCGCCGGTGTTGAAAAATATTGACGGTGTTTGCCGATTTCTCGTTCTACGCCGCCGCTTATTTCGGCAAGAATGTGTTCGGTATGGCAGCCGCGGCAGCGCGCGCATTGGCTATGTCACTCATCATCGCCGCGTGTAATTCGCTGAAATTGTTGATGACAAGATGAGCATCGACCGTCTGTATGATCTGTCGGCCAGTCGCGGTATTGATCAAAAAGGCGTGGGTACTGCCACCGTCAATCTGATTGATGGCCAGCGATACACCGTGCGCGTCGCTGACGACAAAGCCGGCCGACCCATTCTTGAGCGCGACATTGAGGCCGCCGTTGGCCATTTGCGATACGGTGCCGTCAAGCTGTGAGGCGATACTGGGATCGCTGATTGTCGTCTGTCGGCTCATAGAGCCGTCTTGATTCAAGGTGAGAGTCGTTTCTGCGACCAGTGGTCCATTTACATACACCCGGACGACCGCGCCAAAATCGAAGTCGACCCCGTTGATCCGCACACCGCCACGGACTTGTTTCAATTCGGCGTCGCTGACAACGGGTGTATGAGGACCATAGGGAATGGGAGAGGTTCGAGGGCTGGCTTGAGCCGGAAAAACCATCCACAGGACGACCATCACAGCAAGCGGGAGGGAAACGATCGCTCTCACGTCGTCGTGTAAGCGTTCGTGTTGCCGACGAAAAAGGTGCCGCAATCTGTTGAAGCGTGTAAGCGACATGACAATCTCCCGATTTCAGAAAACCTCTTTGCTTCCACCTCCCGGCAGGGACAAGTTGTAAATTGTAAACTGAGGATTCTGTGTGCCGGAGCGCAGGATCGGTTTGGGGCGGCTGTGCCATTCTTGCGGATTGTTGAAATGCCGCTGCCCGACGGCATTGGCATTGCGAACGGCAAAAACAATTCCGTCTTGCCATTCCGCGAGGAAATCTTTTTCAAGCATCATCTTGTTACCGCGAGCCGGATCGCCGATCAGGACATATCCGTCGGCGATACCTTTGACGACAACGAAGTGCCTATAATTCTTCCATTCGATCAGCACGATGACGGGCACGCCCACACGCGCTACCTTATCCAGCGTCACCCGAAATCCGTCAGCCTGATAACCGATCGACTGCAGGTATTGCTTCATTTCAAACAGAGAAAACCCTTCCCGATTGATCTTCACCTGATCGCCGGTCGCATACATGGCATCAAACACTGCCTTCTCGTCCGTCGGCCGCTCCAAATGGAAGGTCAATAGAGTCGCCAACGCGGCAGAGCCACAGGAAAAGTCGTATCGTTGCCGAACGACAGACTGGAACGGCATATCCCGATAGCTCACAACCTTCAGATGAGCCTCACCGCTTATGCCGTTCGTCAGTGTCAGGCCATCTGCATGCACCGGCATTCTGTCGGCAAGGATGATATATCCGAGCGACAGCAAGAATATGACCGGCGTCAAACGTGCGAGCTTTCTATGGCCTCGCACGTGAGAGCCGCGTAGCAGCGATGGGCGACTGAATAAGACGCGCAGCATGTTCGTTCAGCTTCTTAGGTTGTTGTGGGCTATGCGGCCAGCTATCGACGGTCTTCGCACATCAGTGCAAGACCAGGTTCAGACTCATGATGCCCTGGACATTTGCCATGGGTGCCGTATTCACAACGACATTGGTCATGCCATGCATATCGGTAAAAGCATCATTGGAAATCGTCACGTTTCCGGCGACGACATCGCCGCCGGCGGTAATCGTGTTATTCTGATTTGTGGCCGCGATATTTTGTGTGGACCCACTTGTCAGAACGACATTATTAGAGTCGCTGGTGTCGTTGTCGCCACCGCGCGTCATAGCGAGTGTCTGTAGCGGGACGGCCTCGCCAAATAGGTCGTCGGCATAGCAGCTGGGCATTGCGACAAAGAGTGCTAATATAGAAATGACGACGGGCTGGGCGTGGGCGGCTCGTCGATAGAGCTTCGGGCGAAAATATCGCATGGCTGACTCCATAAAAGGAGGAAGCGCTCAAGTGATGGCGCATTTGGATCGGCGACCACGCCGGCCCTTAGGGGGCAGCCGAGGACTTGTGTGACGCCGAACCATCGGCCGAAGCAGCTGCTAGGCTTCGGTGCACGCGTGCCGAAAGCACGCTGACCATCTCCCAGCGCTTCCCTAAACAGTCAGAATTCTTTTTTGTTCAGCCGTTACTGGATCGTAACGGTGCCGATCGCTGCCAGCGAGACCGCCTGCTGCGCGACAGTGCCGTTACCGGTATTGGCTGACGACATCGTCACGCCAGCATTATCATGAATGTCGCTGACAGTTGCGTTGCCGGAATAAACGGGGATAGACAGCACGGAAAGCGATGCGCCATTTGCCGTAGCCGACAGTTCTTGATACGAGACCGCATCCTGGCTCAAGTTATAGGATTCGCTGGTCGCATCCCCTGTAACCGACGCGGCACTACTTGAGACATAGTTGTAGCCATAATCGGAAAAAGTATTCTTTGGGTTGGCCGACGCGACGCTTGCGCTCAGCACAGTAAGTGCTACCGCCGATGCGGTGATCAGAATTTTCCTCATTACCGACACTCCTCTTCAAGGGTTCGCCCGACCTCGAAAATGCGGGCCTGTGATCACCAGCAGGGGCTGGCGCGATGGTCGTCTATCGACCACGCTCCGATCAAAACATCACTCGCTATAGGCGTCATCGTCCGAATATATGATGCGCTCACTTTTATTTGAATGTTCTACTGAACTCGTTCCTTCGCCTCGTAACTACCGAGATGAAGAAAGAGGAGAAGGTGCCTCTCTTTGATCAGCTTCGAAAACGTCACCTGCCGTCGCGCGCAAAAATAAGAGAGGCGGTTTACGTGCGGCGAGATGTTTGGTGTCACTAATTTGGCCGGGAGAACAGCGGATGAAACGTCTATTGTTCTTGTTCTATCTCATCTTAATCGCTCTAGTCGGAAACAAGGGAGCTCTCGCGCAAGACGCCTTCGATGCGTATAAAAAGCATGACTATGCGAATGCCTATCGAGGTTTCGAAAAACTAGCATCGGCGGGTGACTTCAACGCGATGAACAATTTGGGCTTGATGTATATGAGCGGGGAGGGCGTCGCGGTGAACTACGCCCAGGCAGCAGATTGGTTCGAGAAGGCGGCCAGTCACGGCCACTTGAGTGCAATAAACAATCTTGGGACACTGTATGAGATGGGGCAGGGGCGGCAGCAGAATTTCGGGACGGCAGCGCAGTATTACAGGGTAGCGGCAGACAGGGGCATGAGCGACGCTCAATTCAACTTGGCGGCCTTATATGAGCAGGGACACGGTGTCCCCAAGGACATCATGCAAGCTTATATTTGGTATGGCCTGGCGGCGCGCTCGGGGGATGCAGACGCCAAGATCGCGCAAAAAAAAGTGGGCGACACTATTTCTCCGAATGTCATCGGATCGGCGGATGCGTTCATCAAGAACTGGCAACAAGCATCTAAGTAACAGACAATAGCCGGCAGCCGACAGGCGGTTTCTGCGGCCGTGGCGCGCCTCCTACTTGAAGGAGCTGATCGCCAATGAGGCTCGAAGCAACAGGTGGATGAGGTCGGCTTGCCGCTCGACACCCGTTTTTTCGAAAATATGCCGCAGATGGGTTCGCACCGTACTGAGGCTGATGGCGAGGGTTTCGCCAATTTCATCGACGTGGTGACCATCGACCAGCAAATTAGCAATGCGCGCCTCGGCAGACGTCAGCTGGAACAGCTGTTGTAATATCTTGGCATCGATCGATATATGCTGGTTCGCGCTGACAATGAAGAAGACGATTGCGGTGATGCTATACTGGTCGGTACGCATTTCCGACATAATGACGCATTGATATAATTCGTTCAGCGGTTGCGGGAGCTCGATCAGTTGCACCGGCTCCGGCTTTCGATCCATTGGCTTGGATGGCTTCATCCGCGGCAAGGCGAGTGCCTGGAGATGGCGAAGCAAGATTGGTGTCGCCTTGATGATTTGGCTTGCCACATTATTGACTGTTGGAATTGAAGAGGTGACGGAGAATGTCACGACCCCGATGGGCAGGCGATTCAAGACGGTGTTCGCCGTGATTGCACTGGCGGACATCTTCTCGATCAGAAGCTGAAGGCGGATAATCTTGGAAATATGGGGCAGCAACCGCTCAAGCGCAGCATGGTCCGGGCTTGCCCATAGCTGGTTTGGTTGTAATCCGACGACAATGTAAGACATCGTGTCTTCGTCTTTGTCACAAAGACCAATAACAACGCGCCTCACGTCGAGGTCAAAAATGAGGCATGACTGCTCAATCAGCGTTTCCTTTATGCAGGGAACATTGAGCATCGCCATCGCATGCAGCGTGGATGCAGGCAATATCGTGGCAGTTGCTTCCTTGTCACGCTTGGTGGAAGACGACGGTGGAGGCTGCACTGGGTTGCTGCTGGGTGTGTCGCTTACACCGGCGGTCTGCAACCCCCACAATCTATCTGACTTCAAACTATTAGATCGAGTTGCAACAACGGCCAGGCATCCGCCGGTCGATTGCAGAATGGCCTTCAGGAATCTGCACCAACTTTCCGGCGCCTCTGTAACGTCATAGAGGCTGCTGATCAGATCAGCATTTTCCACATTATGCCGGTCGACTTGAAGCGGATCGGCTTCGTTAGCTCCGATTCCACCTGGTGATGCGTGCGTCAAAAATATTTTTTGCATGATGCTCACCCCCGTTAAGCGACAAGCCTACGCCAGCGAGCGCGGCCATTTGGCCTTGTTCAGCTCGAACGTCTTTTTGCAGTTTAGTGGCGAATAAGAAAGGTAACCCAATTCGAAGCTGCTGGCCACAGATTTAGGCGCAGAACAAGCATTGGCACAGCCGAGAGTTCTATTTTTTATTTTTCCAAGACTCACATACATCATTCAAATAGATGAGACGAGCACGAGGCGTCATCGCATAGCACCGGTACTTAGACGTTGATGTAGCAAGGGCTGGAAGGCACCTGTTGCGTCATACAGCTGAAGGGGTGAAGAGATTGTCTCGTTGATGCGGGAGAATTTTCAGTTTTAGCATGATGCCGGCATGGCGATTAAAGAGCAGTTTTCTTTTGAGACTGGGACACGCCGGCAACCGCGCTCGGCTTGTCGGAACCGATGGCTCTCCGGGATTGTGGTTCTCCGAAGTTAGGGCTCTCCGGGATTGGCTCCATCAAGACGATGACGCGCCCCGGGGTGGGATGGATGGTTACGCGAATACCGGGTTACATACCCTGGCAATCAGATGAAGCGGGTAGGTGTTGCCGAGCGATACCTGCGTTATTGGAAGCAGCGATCAACCGGCCATTATCGAAAAGTACCTCCCATCGATGTGGGTAACGCGGAACCAAGGCAATAGCCGTGCCTGGAGGTTCCCTGGCCGAGACAAGGGCATCGTGAAAATTTCAGCAGCAATGAAAAACCGGCAGTTGGTGGGATGTCGCGGGAGTGGAAATCTCGTTTGGATTTCTGCCGGTGTCGGCAGCTGTCATTGACTGTCGCTTTCGTGCAACCCCGGGGCGGCGAAGCAGTCTGGACTGGAGGCGGACGACGTGATGGATCAATCATCCAGCTTGGACCAAAGGGAGACGAGCCGTCATGACACCTGGGAAAGACGTGGCGCGGAAGTCAACGCCACTCGCCATGATGACAGAAATGTGGACATGGATGCTGACGCGTACCGTCATCGATCTGCCGTATGCTAAAACCCGGTATCAGCCACCACACTTTATTTTTCTATTTCAAATACGGGGCGATGCAGCAATGATTGGTGGCACCGGATAATAAGAACAACGATCAATAATAAGGGGAGTCAAGAATGAGTGATTGGCAGCAATTGCAGGTGAGGGCCAAGCATGGCGCCGTGAGCCGGCGGGATTTTCTGCGCGCTTCGGCGGCCTTGGGGATCAGCACCTCGATTGCGACAGGCGTGCTCTCCAAAGCCGGCT
>Ga0247779_1001523_pt1 | contig 11064 bp, 9 predicted proteins | sample UWRJL221509R5_FD_179925 | JGI IMG/M metagenome (GOLD analysis project Ga0247779, IMG submission 179925) | Plant litter microbial communities from Arlington Agricultural Research Station in Wisconsin, United States - UWRJ-L221-509R-5 | ecosystem: Environmental > Terrestrial > Plant litter >...
GCCAAATGGTCCAAAGTAAGAAGAAAGGAACGCCCGGAATTGTAACATCATCAGGCGAGATGCACATCGGGCCACATACTATAGACAGTCCTGTGGATGCTGGACAAATGCCTCTCTTTTCCCTTTATTGGCTCTTCCATTGTCAAAGAGCCTGAACAGAAGCTTCAAAGCGCTTGCAGGCCAGCCTGATTGCGTGGTCTATAAGTCATCATGGCAGCCATTGTCTCCCCCGTTCTAGCCCGCCCCGTTTCCCAGATTCTCCCAGACCAGTTCGACTTGTTCCCAGTAGCGGAGAGCTCATCCAAGAGAAAGTCAATCCCTAGGCCGCGCACCGCAGATTCAGCAGCTGTTGCGCGACGGAGTCATTATCGCCCGTTCTCCACGCTATACACAGAATCTCCGTATATCGAACTCGAAACAGCTCAATCTAGTCGGCAAAAGAAACGGGCTAGTAGTGGCTTGCAGTGGACAATGACGCTGGGGCTCAATTTCAGGCCGAAGAAAGACTCAAGTCCAAAGACATCCCAATTTGGCGTGCCTCCCATTCTTAAACTTTCCAAGGTCAAACAACAACAGTCTCAGGATGCAACGACAAAGACCCCACTCAAGTTGAGGAAAAAACGATCCATGACTTCCATCTTCACCATCACCTCCGTCAGCGACTCTGATCCCAACGATAATGCCACAGCCCCTTCCACACCCAAGAGTCCAAACTTACTTTCACCGAACATGCCGGACCACGCGGGAGCAAGCTCAAACCTACAGCGCAAATCAGTAACGTTTGAAGATAAAGATGGAATTGATGCGACTGAAGACGAATATGTCAGAGAAAAGCATCCGCTGGTAGTTTTTAATCCAAAAAGCCACTGGGTCAAACGACATAACATGAAGTTGCACCCATACAACAATGAATCGAGCTATATGCAAGCTTATGACCCAATCTTATTGGAAAGGTGCATATATTTATCTTCTTGCTGGTTTTCGGATGCTTATTTCTTTTCTAGCGACCGGTGTGCGGATCTCTTACTACAACGACTTAGCAATGGGTCGCCTTCGTTTCACGATTATGGCAATAAACCTCCAGTTACTGCATTGGACTTGGGCTGCGGTGAAGGGCACTGGGTACTATGGGCTGCAGGCATATGGAAAACGACCCACATCACAGGGTTCGACATGGTGGATATCACTCTCCCTGCATTCGAGACGACAGAGAATGTAAATTTCAAACAGGGAAATTTGTGCGTAACATTCTTTCAATTCTTTCCCCCTTAACTGACATCCTTGTTTAAGCCTCGCTTACAAGCTCCCATTCCCGGCAAAGACATTCGATTATATTAGGATGGCAAATCTTTCCCTATGTGTTCCAAGCGATATGTGGGATCACTTGTTCAGTGAAGTCGAACGCGTCTTGACCGGAGGAGGCCGACTAGAGCTCATTGACGACGAAATTACGTTTCCCTACGCCGACCCTCCCATCCCGAAGAACACGGCTCTCAAGTCTATGACTAGGTCAAGAAGTGCATCGACCACATCCGCATTCGACGACTACGATGATACCGATGACAGTGAATACGATAGTGAGACATTGCATGACGATGGTTCCACGGAGGGGTCAACTCTCAATGGCGAAAGTGGTGGTTCGCGGCCTCCCTCATATGATCATAAAGCCACTGAAGGTTTTGAAGTGTCACATTTATCAGCTTCGGAAACCGTTCGTCCGTTGTCTGCTCCAAGGCAAAAGACAACGCCCGAACCAGCCCCGGTCGCCCTGGACCCCTTTCTCTTGCAGTCGGATCAGGCTATATGGCTTCAGCGAAGTGCACTGTGTCGAGATATCGAAAAGGTCTTTCTTAAGATGTTGAAGGCGAATTATCACTATGTGTATCCAAGCCAACACGTTCTAGGCTCCATGCAGAAGGTCTTCGGGCACGATGCGGCAGGCAAGACGAAGAGTTTCAGAGTCGAACTCGCGGAATGGGACTCGCCTATCGGACCGCGTGCTCTTGAGATGACAGATGATGTTGACAAAGAAGCCACCCCAGGAAAGAGGAGACCTTGGAAGGTCATGGAGCAGCTGGACAGAAAAGACGCGAAGCAGCAGCGGAGGAAAGATCATGATAAAAAGAAGCACGGAAAGGAGGACTTTGGGACTTTGAGCCAACGGTCGAGTCTGGACAGTCCATTGCCAGAATCATTAAATCCAAAAGCTGCAAAACGATTAGGACTGAGTCTTCCAGGAGACGCGCCTCCCGACTCGCTGAACTCAAAGGCTGCGAAACGACTAGGACTTCCCGTGCCCGATTCAGATTCACCTTCAATTGCACCAACAAAAGCGAAAACACCCCCTATGGAAAGGACACCCTCGCCCAAATTGTCTAATCCGTTAACGGCTCCTCAGACTGTCCCAAGCGCAAAGACTGCTGCTCTTCTCGGGCTGAGCTATACAGCTCTCGTAGCAGCCACGGCAAAGGCTACCGCTGGTCAGCGAAAAGGGATGAAACCTGAGGGATACGTGCAGTCTCCCGGTTTGTTAATTGACAATACGAAATATGTTGCCATTGAACCAACTGAGCTGGAGATGCACGCGTGTAGGTTTATGCATACCCTTCTTGGGTGTCGCCCCATGCTTGGGGAATATGTGGCAAGTCATGTAGATGGGTATGGAAACAGATTGGTTGACGAAGATACGTTCTCGTATTATATGGGTGAATATGAAGCGTGAGTGGTCCGCGCCCGTATCATTTCAAATAATGAACTAATTATTCGTCTTTATACCAGGTTTCGTCGCGCACGCCTCGGTTGGCCTGCAGTTGCTGCTGACGAGGAAGACCTCCTAATTTCTCCTCCACCTCCGTGGAAATCTTCCGACGCCTCGCGAATAGGTTATCAGCCTGATAAGCCAGTGACTATTCGAAGAATTCGAGTATTTCAGGCTTTAAAGGCAGACGACAAACTTCTATCCAAATTCTCCCCAAGACTATCGAGGTCCTCGTCAAGCACTCCAACGTACTAGTGCCTTTACCCTTCCTCCTCATATTTTATCTTCCTTACTCTTCATCCATCTTTTTTTCTTCATCGCAACAACACATATATAGTCTGCATTGCTCCTCTCACTGGCAATAATTCACTCGGATCAACAAACATGCACGGATTTTTCTTCTAATTATTTTGTATCACGACCTTTTACGAACGGACCTCGCATATAACACTCCTTGTTTCTCAATCGCACACATCCACCTGCATCGACACACCCTCATTCAAGTCCTACTTCGCATGTATATTCAAATTTCGAATTTCGCTTTGGCCTCCCACCGATTATTTGGGGCATCGACTCACACTCATTCAATCTTTGTGAAACTCACACTCCGCCAACCATTTTTTCACTCCAAACCCAATGATATTCTCGTCATCCTCGCACACCTTAAAATGCTCGTCATCTATTTGGCGTGAATTACACTCGGGGTTGGGGTCATGTACATCCCGTTGTTCACGTCTGTGCGGACTTTAAGACACCCTGCCAGTGGATCCCGTTCATTTCCTGCCTGCCACTCTGTTATCCTTGACCGGTGACCTTTGTCAAGTTACCACATCCACTTCCGAAACATGTTTTGACCCGCTTCCCCATCCATCTGTTGTCGTCCTTACACCCGGTGCCAGCTTCGGTGGTCGGCTTTCTGTGTCATCTCTCCACTTTCTTCCCATTTCACAGCATGCTATTTTCGGCTGTTGTAATTGATGCCCTCTACATTACTATGTACACAAACTAGAGTATTTTATCACCCTGGCATTACTATCCCAACAGCAGATGATTTATTCGCGATCATCGGCTGTTTGTTGTTATAATTTTCGAATCTTGTTTTCTACTCTTTCTTTGCTCTCCTCCTCTTTTTCGGAACTGTGTACGCTACTACTCTAGATGTACTATATTCTTCTCTGTTGGATATCTATGTTGTATGTATGTACAGCTGGCTAAAATGAATTGTAATCAAAACATTGTATAAATATATATTTGACTCTTGCAGTTCGACGAGTAGCTCAGTATATAATGGAATTTTACTTGCGTATAAATTATCGCGTTTTAAGCCTTCTCTGTCATCGTCACTTGTCAATGGGACCTGGCACTCGAATGTAAATCACTTTAAACCATGACGGAGACATCATCCAGATCTTCCATTCTGACAGGACCATCACCATCGCTACTGGGCAGAGCAGATAACGGTGTCTTTCCTCCTCCAGAAGAAGAAGAGGATATGTGAGAATCGAATTTATTTCTTCCTCCCATTCTGAAGGTGCCGTAGGGATAATAGCTAAGATCAGAAGGCGGCACGGGGGGAAATTGAGGGATCATCGAGTCGAGCGTTGATGACGAAGTAGAAGCCATTGTGTTCATGCGCAGCCCAAGAGAGGTGGATGCTATATGAGTCGGTCTTCGAGGTTTCTTTGCTTTGGGTGATTTGGGTCGATAATTTGTGGACAATGAAGATGAATTGCTGGGATTGCGTTGAATATTTTGTGACCTGAGCGACGAAGTCCTCCTGGATGATACATTCGATGCTATACCTGACGATGGTATGGCTGATCTAAATGATGGAGGAGGAAACATGGGAGAACCCTCTATAGACATATCTGGAACTATTCGTATAGAAAAGGGCGAATCAGGGAGGCGGAGGGGGACCCCTTGGAAGGGAAGGGATTGAGACCTCACGTGGGAATAAGGCGAGGAACTCCCTTTCTCTTCCTTCACTGAAATGGCCTGTAATTTAGGTGGACCAAGTTTTCGCGGCCACGGGTGAATCAAAAAATTAGAGCCAGGTTCATCTTCTTCCTCATGTTCGTGAAGTTCATCGATTCTGGCGCCTCTGGAATGGAAGCTGTGTGAGAGGGGAGAGGCCCCTGCTGAGATGGAAAGTTGTTTTGGCGAAGTTGGTCCAAGTATGGAATAAAGCAATTCACGGAGTTGGTTCAGTTTTTCTTCACCATCGACATCGGTGTCCTCCTGTTGATTTATCCTATTCCATTTGGCCTCCTCCTGAAAGACAGACATTTCATAATCATCTAAAGTTTTGCCCTCTCGTTTGACTTTTGCTGTTTGAAGCTTGAATATAAGGCACCCTAAGAAAAGGCTGACTAATGCAACCATTGTAAGATATATGCAAGGTCCCGCCACAAGTTTGACGCCGTTTGGTACCGCATTGTGTAGGGAAATGAAAAGCACGATATCAACTATAGCGGCTGCGAGAGTAATCAATTTCACCATCAGAATTAACTGGAACGACCATCGGGAAAGAGCGTGTCGTTTTATTTGGCCTATGACGGATAAAATGAGGGTTAAAAGCGAGAAAGTAAATGCGATGACATGAATGATTAAGGGGCGAGTAGCTGATTGGAGACTGAACGATGACTCTGACAGTAGTGTCGTCGAGAACTGACGTAGTTCATCCAATACGATTGTAGATCCAATAAGTTGCTGAGGTTGGTCAAATGCAGCATCTGTAGAAAAATTATTAAAGTTGTCTCTGGAGTGACGATTTAAGTCCTACGCACCAAGGGAATAGCCTACTGCTTGGGAACATAGTTGTCCCAATTGATCGAAATCGCTACACAACCCTAATACTCCAAGATTATATGAGCCGTTAAACGGAAATGGTAAGGAGAGTTCAATCCTGATGACAGATACTGGAGGTATGAAGGGACTGCCAAACGACGAAACGAAAAGTAAGACCATAGCGATAAAATTGAAGATTACTAGTGATATCTCTGGATCAGAAAGTACTATCCATTTCCATTTCATCGTAGTTCTTTTGTGTCCTGAATGCGAGACCGAGGCAGCGTCCATGGAAAAGACTAGAGTCTAGCTCGAGCCAAGTAGGCAATATGAGGGGAAAGAATGAATTGTGAAACTTTGGAATGATTCCAATTTACTGGGTATGGCAGAATCAAGAGCATCAGGTACAGACATCATAAAAAGATACCATCGGTTCTAGTTGGAAGTCGTTGGTATGATATCCAGAACACAGGTATTCCTAAGGCTCAGCACTAATCATCATGGATTAGAACTTGAGACGCCATTGTATCTTTGGCAATGAAGAAAAGTCTGTGATCTGTTGCATAGTATCAAGAGGAAATTATGGCTACAGATCAAGTAACAGGACGATGATTTAAACACAGCGTAGTGTTTATCATGATGATGAACAAGACGATATATTTATTCCCACGCCCGGCTTGCCTTCAAGCACCCGCCTTCTATGAATTTTATTGCCCGTCGCTCGATCTCCCTGATAGATGAGCGTGAGATACTCGTCTCTCGACCAAGAAATGGACTGGTTTTCAACTATAGCTTACGATATGTCTCGCCACACACTTTTATCGCCGTTGTCAGTGCCGATGACGGCCTCTTATCTCTGTAACTCAACTGACTCACTCACAGCTGGCCAGCTACGAAGTATAAATAAATAAAGGTTCACACTTACCCCCGGCCGGTTTCTTTCTCGTATCTCTTGAGGCAAAATGTACGCGAAACTTGGGGCTCTCATTACTTTGTCTGCAATTCTTTTGAATTGTCAAGCACACCGTGCAGGTTCACTCGATTTCAGCCAGAATGAACAAGCCCTTTTCAAAGAACAGGACTTGAAAGCTCCTCTCGATAAGACATGGCTTGAAAAATACGGCCCACAAATCGATTTTCCCTTCTCTGGTCCTCTATCGTTCTCTCACTTGCCTTACTTCAGGTGCCTGGAAAATGAACACGAGAGCTTTGATATCGCGATTCTTGGTATGCCATTCGACACTGCGGTCACGTACAGACCAGGGTATATGATAAGTCTTCATCGACAAAAAGCAATTCGGGACTCATCTTTGCCATACTAGAGCGCGTTTTGGCCCATATGCAATTCGTTCTGGAAGCCGCAGGCAACGTGATCTGCGAAGTTACACTCTATCGTGGTCAAACAACCCATATGTGATGGGTCAGAAGATTATCGACTGTGGCGATGTAAGGATCAAGGACAAGTTCTAATCCCATTAAATGAACGTATATCTTCATAGATACCTATTACTTCCTTCGACAATGCGCTTGCAATGGATCAAATTGAAGTAGCCTATTCTACCTTACTCAATAGAAGTCCTGCACGGAACGCTGGGATAGATCCTATCACAAGTCTATTGGCAAAAGATGGTCAGGAACATCCACGCATCGTCAGGTATAACCTGTACCTTTTACTACCCGTCGAGATCAATCCTAATATATACTTGCTAGTCTGGGAGGTGACCATACAATTGTCAGACTCCGAGCTACATTCATTAAAATCCTATCGCTGATTGATGAATTCCTAACTTCCAGGTCCTTCCAATTCTACGTTCCTTGTATAAAGTATACGGTCCTATTTCAGTCATCCACTTTGACGCGCATCTGGTTCGTGCCAATAAAAGTTTAGAGATAGTACCTCGACACTCATATTATCTTACAGGACACTTGGGCCATTTATCCTGGTCAGACAACTGAGCAGTCAAGGGTAACTCACGGGACCTTCTTCTTCCTCGCGCAAGAAGAAGGTTTGATTGCCAATAACAGCATCCATGCGGGTATCCGTTGCAAATTAGGGGCAAGTTGACGCCCATGACCACCTCTCTTTGACCGCGAGAAATTTTGTAACCTAATATACCTTCAACAGAGCATTGAGGATCTATCAAACGACGAATTCGTAGGATTCCAAGTAATCTCAACAGATGATATTGACGACTTCGGAATCCCAACAATCATCAGCAAGATTAGGCAACGCATTGGCGATAGCCCGGTGTACCTTAGGTCTGTCAAACGTTCGCATATATTGACGGAGTAGATCAGCTGACATATGTTCTTGTCTATTTTTCCTTTGGTTGGGTAGCCTTGACATCGATGTGATTGGTGAGAGATATTGTGACCTACATATAGACCAATCAGAAGGCTGACGTTCACTGATCATTAAGATCCCGGTTTGGCCCCTGCTAGTAAGCCCTTATTACAGAAATCTTCTTGTTAGTTGTAGGTCGGAAGTCTGATAAAACTCGTAGCCGGTACCCCTGAAGCAGGTGGATGGACAACTCGTGAACTCAAGAGAATCATTCGAGGCCTTGCAGGACTCAACTTTGTGTTAGTAGCTATTTCCTGACCCTAATCTTCGTCCAATGGCTGTCGTGCTAACTATGATACTGCCAATCTCTAGCGGAGCGGATCTCGTTGAGGTCGCCCCAGCATATGACAACGGTGTGTTTTTCTCGACTATACCTCTGGCTAGTGATCTCACCAATCATTGTCTATCGTAGCTGAAATTACGGGAATCGCCGCCGCCGATTTCGTTCATGATTTCTTGTCGATGTTTATGTCGAAGGAACCACCCAAAAAACAAGCTCATCATGGTCGTCATTGAATGCGGGGAAGTGAGTTCATGCAAGGTACAATCATAAACTTGATCACCAATAGCCGCGACGATTCGCGAAGTGATTCTGAAGTAGATTAACGCAATTGAAATACTGGTCAGGAAAAGCCTTAGGATTATGAAAAATCGTGATTCGGCTCCAACAGCTATTCAGAATGTCCGTTGTAACAGAGGAAAGCAAATAGAAATTCATGTTAAATCGTAATAAAACAGATTCGTGAAAATAAGGTAGGTAGTCCAAAAAAAGCAAGTCCGTGATCTTGTAACTATACAGCATAACGAACAACGTCGGCAGGATAAATAATAATCAGAGTCAAAAAAAAGTGCTAACTAGGCTCGCTCGCAAAGAACCTCCCGCGTTAACAAAACGTGGTATCAGTAAAAAATATCACCATTACTGAAGATATCCAGTTTTTCATCATCAACAAGTTGGTCGGGTTAATAAAGCATTGAGCTAATTAAAGTTTACCCCAGTTTCCAGTTATGCCAGATGTACCAGAGTCATAGCCTGGAGGTGCCTCTTCAGGGAACATAGATCCCGGTTGTGCTCGAGGTCCCTTCACTGGACTCGAAGGTGTATGAGGTTGTACGAATCCACCAACATTTGTATTGATAGCCGATGCTGACGGTTGTTGTGAGCCATAGAACCCACTCGAGCTGCTATGGCCATAATCATAATCTTGCTGTTGCTGCAATGGAGGGACTGAGCTCGCTCCATACCCATCACCTCCAAGTGTATATGCGCGTTCATGTTGTTGGTGTGATGGCGATGAAGATGCTAGGTAAGGGTTAGGCGAGCTTGCGGTTGCCATAGGTGGACTGGTGTATGGGTCGTGATAGGATATAGGTTCCGCATAGTGTGTTGCTTGTTGAGGTGGTGATTGAGCAGCATATGGGTCGTATTGAGAATAACTTGACGCTTGTCGGTCATTATGCGCTGTATGGTCTGGCAAAGAGTTAGAAATAAAATTCGGGTAAGACTTCGGATTTACTCACATGAAGAACCGCCTGCGGTATGTCCATATTCTTGTCCATATTGACCTGGATTATACTGTCCCGGCACTCCTAGAAGTTGGTTGGAGGGCGGCGGAGAAGTTGTACTCGGAGCGTTGTATGTACCGTATGGCGAAGCTCCATACGCTGTTGACTGTTGGGGAACAGGAGAATGCGAAACATTAGAGAATCCTGAAACTGAGGGAGTGGCTGGAGCATATCCGCTTCCTTGTCGACTGGGGTGTTGTGGGGGATATGTATTACCTGCTTGAGCTGGTGTCGGCGAGTAATACTCGTCTACTGCGCGAGTACCTGGTGCCGCTTGCACATACCCACCGGCGTAGCCTTGTTGGCGTGCAGGAGGTACCGCGTTAGCTGTAAGATGAGCGTTGCTGCTGTTCGCATGGTCGTCATCTCTATCGACATATACTTGGTCTCCATCAACCCGGGCAGTGAGAGGTTGTGTTTCGCTGAATGCTGGCAAACCAACTTCACCCTGTTTCTGTCGGGCTTTCCTGTCAGCCTCTGCCTTTACAGCGTCCAACCTCAGCTGTTCGTTTCCATCCGGACCTTGTTCTGGATCTCGTGAAGCCCATTTCCCACCACTGTAATTATTCTTATTCCCACTAGGAGCTCTCGGTCTGTTGGAGATGCAACATCTTCCAAGAGCGTAGAAGCATCCACTAAAGAACAGGAGCAGCCACGCTGCAAGTGTTAGCCAGATCGCATTTCCTATCTGCGCCGATCCCACTGCATTGATTCTGGATTTGGCGACGAAGAAGAGTACGAGGTCGAAGATGAATGCGAGCATAGCGACTACGGCTGCAAAGCCGGAGATAAAGGTACTACAGCATGTCATAGACATTTCACGGACGTGAGCAAGTAGACCAAAAACTGCGGACCCTGCAGCTCCAATGAGAGCTATAACATGAAGGAATAGGGCATAGGTTATCCATTTTACAGCAACTTGAGGGATTTCAATAGGAAGTTTGTTCTGAACAAGCTGATTTATGTCTAAAAGGTCAATAACATGATGATTAGATAGGATTTATGAAAGGAGGAGTCTACATTCTTACCGAGTTCATATCCAATGGATGGCTTTGAACAGGAAGTACCGTTGCTCAATTCCAAACAATACCCCAGTGTCCCAAAGGTTATGTTTCCACTAAAGCCACTGACCGATATGGCAGCCTTCAGAAAGAAAATCGACTTGAAATATGGAACGCAGAACGAGACGACCGCTAAAAGGACTGTCGCAGCAAGAGTGACGAGAAAACCTGGGGTAGCTGGGCGTATGAGACCCATCGTCGGGGCAGCAGCGAAAGAGAACGAAAGTTGGAATTTAAAGAGGGTACCTTATCCAGAGAGAAATTTACAAAATAAGGTCGTGGAGGAAAGGAGAGGAAAAGATTAGTGGACTGGAGATGAGAACCTGTGTAACCTAATCGGGCAAATGCCATGGCACTGCCCGCTCCCTTCACCGCCACACTAGCCTTACGCGCATGTTGCATAACTCCTCAATCACGCGTTCTCTGGCCAGTGCTGTCAGTGTTCGATATCTGCTAGATTCTGTCTGTCGAAACAATCATTATACTACTAATTAGTAAAGCGGGGTATAAGGAGGTATCGCTAGAGTCGGGCGCTACCAGCGCGCTGC
>Ga0247779_1001524_pt1 | contig 11061 bp, 17 predicted proteins | sample UWRJL221509R5_FD_179925 | JGI IMG/M metagenome (GOLD analysis project Ga0247779, IMG submission 179925) | Plant litter microbial communities from Arlington Agricultural Research Station in Wisconsin, United States - UWRJ-L221-509R-5 | ecosystem: Environmental > Terrestrial > Plant litter >...
TTCGTCCACGTTCATTAGCCAAATTCGGCGATATATCAAGTACGTTCTCCCAGGCCAAAGGTTAAGAACCGAGGGGACCGGTGTACGAGGAGTTGACAATTGATTGTATTTCGAGAGTAACCATATACAGTAAAGAATTCTAAGTATGTAAGTGGTGAAGGCAGTGTCCAACGCCGTCCATAGTAGAAGAGTTAGGTGTGCATGTTTATTCAACGTAGCGTCCAAGATTCGAGTAGTTTAATATGCTAAATCCTTGGATGTTATATATACTCATGCCAAAGTAAATGCTGACACGCTGCAACCTGCTGTTACTGTTACAGGATATTTCACTGGAAACGCGAACGTTCTTGGTATTTCCCAAATTTAGAATTTACGTACCTCAGACTTGTACAAACTAGTACTCGAGCTTTTTAGGCTTCAGTGGCACGTTCTTGAGGCTGTAGGGTGGCCCGGATTGATATTCCACTAGTCTCTAACATTCAGGAGCATTCAGAGATTCATAGACTAGTGGTCGTTATGTAGGGTACTGGATGCGTGTGAGAAGTTAGAACGAGACCGGAATTGGTCGGGTATAAAAATATAAACATAACATAAGCGAAGAGATTCATTAAATAATAACGAGTCCGTCGGACAAATGAATTCCAAAAGGACACTTCCAAACATGAGTCATAGCAGCAGTAGGGGAAATTGTCGGTACACCGGTGGATGTTGGCGCTAGAAGGATGAAGAAATGCAGGATCATCAAAACATATGGATATGTTCAAGAGCAGATTCACGGGAGAATGGGGCTTTGCGTACTTCCAGAAGACATGGCAGTGCGCGGCTCATATGGAGAGGAATCCGTTACGGTAGAGATCATATTAACTTCCATACTCCCAAGCCATGATTCTGGAAATTGCAGCACAAGGATGAACGTGTCACTGGCCAATCGCGAGGCCCATGCGCCGGGGACTTTTTGTAACGCGTCGATAACGTGATTGCGGGCCAGTGAAGCCATTGAAAAAGGGACGTAAGAACACGCGTAATTATGTTCGGTTGTAAGGGCACCCCTTGGTATATGCGCCCCCGATTAGGTCGCGCGTGAGGCAAAGTCGTGTCGACGGTCACCCCAAAACATGTCTGAAGGCACCTCGCGGAAACCGAGTCGGCTGGTGGGCCATTCTCACTGGCGTCGGTCGAATTTGAATAAAAATATGTTTTTTTTAAAGGACCGCGGGTGGCAAAGTAATGGAAGTCTTTATTGTGTTATAAGAATGGACTATATGCTTATGGAGAGCTGCTCAGAGCAAAAAAACAAAAAAAAACAAAAGACTCGGGGACGAACCTATATATGTGTTTACAATGATGGGCCAGTAATGAGTCGTTGACGCGTTGACGGTTGTTTCATAAACGACTGGTGATGATATATCTTGGTGGGAATATTTTTATTGCTTCCCCATTGTTCGCTCAGAGAGGATATGACTCGCACGGATGAATCTGATAGTTGAAGAGAGAATTGTAAAAGGCCGTCGACCCTCGAAGAAAGCTCAGGGCAGAATAAAGAGGAGAGAACACGCGAGAAGGATCATAGAGCCGTTACTCCAGTGGTAGTAGTGCAGAAAAGGCAAGATCCGCGGCAGAAATGGAGCGGAGATTGATTTTTGTTGGTATGTCATAATCTCAGATCTGGACAGGACTCCTTTACTTGTTTCTTTATAAATAATCCCCACTGCTTTCCAAGATGGCCCCCGTTCGCTTTCAAACTCTGCCATGTCCTTCTTCGACTTCTCCCTCCAACTATCAGCGACGAGGCCCTGGTCTTTCCCCATTTCTTCTTTCCCAAGAGCAATCTCCCATGTATCTTCTAGTCTATCTCCCATCTCTTCTCCCTCTGTATCTCCTATGCACCGCCCACATATCCCAATGGAACTCGTTCTCGAAACTTTAGACGCTGCAAGGGAGGATTTTGACGATGATTCATATGTTCAGCTCCTCATGTCCTGCTCCCTCGTGTGTCGAGCCTGGTCAACGCCTGCTCAGAAAATTCTATTTTCGAAAGTTACCCTGCGAAATCAGCGCTCATTTCAGCTCTTCATGAACGCTGTCGACCCCGCCACCCCCCACGGCGGTATCCTTGGAGACGTTGTCAAACGCCTTCGTGTCGTATTGGACCACAACCAACCTTCAGGTCTTCACCAGCACTCGTTCGCTTTGGCCGTCAATGCCTGCCCAAATGTGTCAGAGCTGGAGATCTCCTTATATGGTTGTGCAGAGCCAGGTCAGGACATTGTTGGCGCTCCAGATGTATCGCGTCTCCGAAGAGCAGCACCTTCATTTGATGAGCAAACCGTCTCTCTTCTCAGGTCGGGTCCAAAAGTCGATCACCTCCATTTCAACAATTGGTCCGACAACCAGCAGTCTTTATTCCAACTGCTCGACATTTGGCCTTCGCTCAAGTTTCTTTCAATTGGAGGAACTTCTTTGCAACATCTCCAGGATTCGCCTTTGCCTTATCCCGGTGCACTTAAAGGCCTTTCTCTCAACATCCAAACCACTCCTTCCGTAGATGTCCTCAAATGGCTTCTTCACAACTCCGCTCATTCCCTTCGCGTCCTTCATCTCCAGAGGGATCTCCCCACAGATGCGTTGGAGTACATGGTACAGGCTCATGGCTCGCGTTTGCACGTTATTTCCCTCCCTGGATTTGGCTCATCCGAGGTGCCTTCCCTCCTCACCAAATGCGAGCACCTTCGGGAATTGAGAACTGAGAACCCCGCGCTCTCCCAAAGCATCTACAAGAACTTCCCTGCTTCGATTGAGCGCCTCGCTTTTGGGGTGGATCGCGAGACATCCCTCAGTTCCATCATCGATATCGTCAAGACGAGTGATGTCTTGAAATCATTAGATATCCAACTGTGGGCCAACGGGCATAGCAATGCACTGCTATCAAGTCTCAAGATTGCCTGTGCATACAGGGGAATTGAGATGAACACGACTAGTGACTTGCGAGTGTTCCGTGCCCTCGACCTCACCGTAAGTCTACGCCACTTTGACTTGTAATTTATCTGTCCATCATGCTTACTTACCTTCATCTGCCAGACACCCTCTGCTCGTGCATCATAAAACCTAATCTTTCTTCGCTTCTCATTGACATGATTTTTCGCATTCTCTTTACGACGCAACGCCATCGCCAGTTCTTTTCTGCTCCCATCGATCCAACCCACTGTATTACAATCCCCACATTGCACACTAGACCTCGCACTGTTCGCAACCACAATCATTGCATTTATCATTTTATATCAGTACACCCTAGTTAATCCATCATGCACGCGTCATTACCCACTGTTTTTCTACACCAGAGATTTGCTTTGATGTTCATGTCCCCATCTTAAAATTTTTACTCTTTAAAATAATGGTTTTTAATTACTTCGAGTTCGTTCCGCAAGAACTTGTGTTTATCATCATCAACAATATGCTTTATTCGCTTTAATAATGTTCTTCGAGTTGTTTTATTACTCGACTCTTATCTACTGCCACCCCTCTTATATTGCTTAGTTACTAGATAATACTACCATTAGTGTAGTGTAAAGTTAATGATGTTGGTATCCCTACATTTAGATTTTATAGTATACGTTAATAATTGAACATCTTTGTATTTGTTCGTCGCCGTTAGTGTTGGTCGGGTTGGTACGCCACAAGGGTCTTTCACGTCTGATCAGGGGGCGGCAACAGACGGAGACGGATATAAGGAAATATATGGCGCTCGCTCTCGTGCGCAGTTTCCTGCATTACTCGGCTCTTCCTCGAAGCTCGACGACGAGTCAACATCGTAATCGCCGGCGGCGACGCTGGATTGGTGATATGATCGCTGACGGAGGCAACTGCCACAAAGTACAAACATGCCAAAATACGGTCTCCCAATGCGGTAAGCATGAGGCCAACACGGCATTGAGATCAATTTAACTTGTACGACATATAACTTACCACCACCACCACCGCCGTGCTCCTTGTCTTTGCCCCTTTCTCTGGGCAGCTTTACCTGCGTGGTATCCTCTTGTCTTGGTACAGGCTTAAATCGACTTACGTCCGCCTCTGAATTATTATGGCAGCGGCAGGCTCGTCATCCTCGTTATCCTCGGTCGTGTCCAACCTCGTTAGGGCATCCATGGGCAGCTCGGTGCCTAGCACCGTTACCGATGATGACCTCGATCGACATGTCGCAGAGCTTATTGTCCGAGAGGCAAAGAAGAAAGCAGAGCGATACGGGCAACAAGGCATTCGCGCGTACATTTCTAGTAACAAGTACGTGATTGATTGCATACATCCATTCCGTATACCCCCATGCTCTTTTGACAACTTGAAAGGAGAATAAGCAAACTGACTTACGCATTAATTTCTGTATGCTTAATCTTAGTGTGGACAGTAATGCCCCGAAAACGAACAAACGTTTCTTGACGTCTATCATTAAGAGTACGGATGACCATAATAAGACTGTATTGAAGGCGCAGGCTTTAGCCGCTCAGGAAGTCAAACGGGAGCGGGAGGCGCTAGAGAGACAACAACGAAGGGCACGCGCAGAAGAAGCAGCTGAGGCTGAGAGGTTGCGCAGGTCGGGTCGGATGGGTTCGAGCTCAAGTTCTTCAAGACGGAAGAGAGTAGACAGCAACGAAGAAAGCTGGGATAGATGGGATGGAAGGAATGCCGACAGGAAGAAGAAAGTATCGCGTAACTGGGAGAGTTGGGACGGGCATGACTCTGACAATGAAGAGGATGACGAAAGACGCAGGAGGTCCCATGGGAAATGCCATGAGAGGTCGTCCGGCAAATCTCGTAACGACGACGAACGGAGACATCGCAGTCGGAGTCGCACGCCCTCACTTTCCAGGAACTATTCAAGGGACGGGAGTCGCGACAGGAACGAAGATGATTCCCGAAGGCGTAAACGACGACGAAGCAGGAGTAAAGAGCGTTCACATAAGCATTCACGTCGCTCTGCCTCTCCGCGTCGCCGTTCTCACCCACACTCTTCCGATACCGAAGACTCAAAGTCAAAGAAGCGCAAACGTTCGCGTTCTCCGAAATACGCCCTAGACGAGGTCCGAGATGACTCCCCTGTTCGGCGACATTCTCCGGCAGTGTCTGAATCTAAATCGGAGAAACCAGCAAAATCTTCTCGAACGACGGAATCTCAAATCACTATACCACAGCCTAAAGCATCATCATTATCTTCCAGGAGGAAGAGTCTTTCACCATCGGATTCGCGTTCACCTAGCCCAGGACCACAATTGCCTATTCAGTTACCGTCCAAGATGGACCGCTATTTTGAAGAATCTTACGATCCACGCCTTGATGTTGCACCCCTTGAAGCCCCTAAAGTACCAGCTACAGGTCTGATTAACAACGCAGAGTTTGAGGGCTGGGATGCTATGCTAGAACTTATTAGAATTCGGCGAGAGGACAAAGAAGAAAAAAAGAGGTTAGAAAGGCTGGGACTCCTACCAAAAGAGAAGAGCAAGAGCAAGAAAAAAGTGGTTATTGACTCTGCGCCAGCAGTTGCGGATAGATGGGGCGCCGAGGGCGTCAGTATTATGGATATTGAGTACAAGAAGAAGGGTTCCGTGAGAGAGTGGGATATGGGCAAGGAAGGATTTTAAAATTATCACAGAATGTATTCACTACTTATTGGGAAGGTGTATTGTATAGTATTTATTGTATTTTATGACTATCGTGCATATTTGAATCTGTCGCGGACTTTTTCGGCTGCATCTGGATCATCGTCATCATCCTGGTCTCCTGCGAGTTCGAAAGGTACAAGTTGTCCTGCTTTGGATTGTATGAAAAAGACTCGTGTCGATGCAAGCGCGTTCGGTGCTGAGGCTGCTTTGTAGTAGTGTTCCCCCAGACCGAGCGGCTCGGTAATGTCTCTGTGTCTAAAGTAGCATATTCAATCAATTTCTTGAGCATTGAATTATTAGGCGGTTGAAAGATACTCACTTGAATGCATAATGAGTTTCTTTCATGTCTTTTAAGGACAGTGGCGTGATTTTCTCCGTAGATAAATCTCGACACTTCAGACAGGACCACATTTCACCGTACATCGTTTTGTGTTCCTCTTCAGCGGCCATAATCTCCTCACCCAGGTCCTCCTTCGTAAATTTGATGAATGAAACTCCATGCTGAACGTCTTTGAGATGTCGAACCTGTAAAAACAAAGCATTAGACACTGATGTATGTGGACCAAAAGATAGCAGAAAAATTACCGCCGCTCGCCAATCGAATAGAGGGAGAACACAGTCCTCTGGGATAGTATCACCTTCGATTTTGATACTGTTTCTCATGCTCTCCCCCGTTTGAGGATCTCTCGGACACGATCGACAAACAAACCTCAGGCCCAAAGCGTCCATCTCGTCGCTTGTGGCAGTCTTAGGATCCAAACCACTGAGTTCGACTATTTTTGCAGCATTCGTGCCCGAAAACTGTTCGAATTTCAGCCTTGTGGCACTCCAGGGAGTCCGAATTTCCGCGCCGCCACTCAAGTTATAACTGGGTTCCGCTGAGACAAAATCGTAGTCGAGCCAAGTCCATGAACGCTGAGTATACAGGCAGGGATGCGCAATGACTTGAGGATAGAAAAGAATGGTGGACCGTGGTTCCGTGTCTACATTTCCAAAAATCCCGCCCCAAGCGTACAAGTCATCCTCTATATCTGGCCCGTTGCATGTCCTGCAGGAAAATATAGAAGTGGCAAGCTTCAGCTCCTTCATAAGCTCATCGTCAGGGAATTCCGTCCGCCGCTTTGGTCTTGGAACGCAAAACTCCTCGTATGGATCAAATCCTTGATATCCGTCATAGAGTTCACGTTCTGCCTCCCAAGCTGATTCTCTCTTGGCTGCTCTCATAGGTGCCAACAACGCTTTATCGACTTTATTTCGCCATTCAGCAATGAGGGAAGGGAGGAGAGGAATCACGCGGACGAAGCTATCTAACACGACCTCCACTCCGATGGGTAAATTTAAGATCTCCTTCACGGGCTCGAATTCACAATAATCAGGCGGTCCCGGCAATATTTCGTCGACAGGTAGCTTTGAGTTCTTATATTGACGGAAAAACTCGACGGCAACGCGTCTGCGTTCTGAAACAAGAGCGTCAAACTCCCGTTTCAACCGCTTCTCTCGTATCTTTTGCATATATGCGATAACATCATCTTTAATGTTTGACCATACTGAAATGCTTGCATAAGTAAACTGACTGAGGAGGAACGAATACATACTTCTAGGAGTCAGCCGTTGTGGTTTATTCACTGACTTCTGTGATCGTAAAGAGTCAGGATGTCGGATGCTTTCGAGGTCTTTTCCCCATCCAAGTTCTTCCAAGTTCTTCACAATGCTGAAAGTGTACGTTATTATGAATAAACTTTCAGATTCAAGAGGAAAGTACTCAACGCTGAATATCTCTCTTCACGGAGCTGATTCAATTCTTCTTCACGATCTTTTACTTGACTTGCAGCCCATTGCTCACAACGTGCGGCATGCTGTTGGTAGAAATTTGAGTTCCAGATCACTGATCGGTAAACGAAATGAAATTGAAAACCTCTTCAATGTCTTTCACGGCTTTCTCCCTTAACTGTATATACTCTTTCCGGGCCACATCATTGTCGAGAGCTTCATACTCCTGTCTGACGGAGGTAACATCCGATGATAGGCAAAGGATAGCTCCCTCTATTAAAACCAGTCAGGAGGTAATTTCATTTTTTAACATCGGACTGAAGACATACTTGCTCGCTTACTAGGACACAATTTTCGAAGCATCAGTGGTTTTGATCTCAGCATTGAGTCGTCCGGCGGTGCAATACCGGCCACACTCTGTTCATACATTAGCATAGCTTCAAATATCTCTTCTCTGAAGAGATTGGTGAATCTAATCACATCTTTCAGTCACTTTAACCTATGGAGAAGGTATTAACTGACTGGTCTTTCGCGCATTTTGAGCAAATTCTCGTTCTGAACCGCCACTCGACATTCCGCACACCGGGTGCTAAGCATGTCTATAAATGTACGATTAGTAACATCTCTGAAAAGGATGGCTGGTAAACGTGCGTGACAATGCGGAGAATAGACGAGATTAGCCCAAGCAGGTTCATTCATTCCAGGGGGGCATTCCGGCAAATCAGGTACACTTCGCAGTGAAGCTTTCCATACAGAAATCGACGATTTACTGAGCAGTAAATCTCTGAATTCTTTGTTGGTCCTGGAAAGCTTCACGAGGTCGTATGGGTTGAGATGTCCTAATATCTAGAGTGGTTTTTGAATTTCATGAAGAAAACAAATATATTTAACGGGATCTCTTACCTCAAAAAGAATGTCGAGGGGCATTCCAAGCAGGGCTGCCAACTTATGCCCCCGTCGTCTTTTCTCATGAGCCACTGGCTTTGATTCTTTGTTCTGAGGCCCTTTGACTGCGTTTGTCTCGGAACTTTCATCCGGACCAGTAGTTTCCACTTTACGCTTCTTACGTGCATTTGAGGTTTCACCCAAATCTGTTCTTGATTTCATAGATGAGAGGGAGGAAAGGGTATTGATTTCAAAGGTTGGCAGGAATGTGTGGTCGTTGTAAGTTGGAAGGTCTTATTTCTCTCCATTGTCAAATGCCACCCGAATTTCTTGGACCTCTGAACAACAAATACTCCCAAACATCTTTAACGCGCGTGACGTAAGAAATTGAATCGCGCGTTCCAGAATAACGCGCCATTCACGTGGTGTTACATTGTCACATCGATATTTTATACACATTGTATTTCAAAGTTCGCTCCTTTCTTTCTTTAACAATGGCTGCCTCTGATATTGCAAGAATCCTCTCCGACACTCTCAGTGCTGATACGAACACCCGAGTTGCAGCAGAGCTTAATTTGTCTCAACAATTCACGCGTCCAGGCATGCCACCGTCATCTGATTCAGTCTAACTGATTCCAATTAACGGACAACCTCTTTCGCGTCAAAATAGATGTTGCACTTTCGCTCTCCCATCTGATTCTTTCCCAAGATGCTGGCATGCCCCTCAGACAGATAAGTCATCTTTTTGAATTCTGTACTGTCGCGATCTTGATGATGGAATTTTCTCCACTCGGCCAGCATCGCGTTGCGGAAATATGTACGAGAAAGATGGTCACCTTACTTTCCGAGTTTCAAAGGATCAGCACCCACTGTAGAGGTGCGAGACCTTTTTTTACTTTACGCGTCTTTTATCTGAACTCTCCCATTAGGTCAAGTCAGAAGTAAGGAATGCAGTCTTTAATGGACTTTCTGATCCAGATCGCAAGATACGCACACTTTCTGTAAGTTTGTACATGCGTATCTGAGGAAATACTATAACCTTTACACCAGGCCCATACGCTCTCGTCTATCGCTAATTGCGATTGGCCCGATGAATATCCTGATCTTTTGACTTCCCTCATCAACCTTTTATCCTCTGGTTCTCCTGCTTCAGTACATGGTGCAATGCAGGTGTTCACTGAGTTTATCAAGTCGGATTTAACGGAAGACCAAATCCTTCCGGTCCTTCGTGAACTTCTTCCTGTATTGCTCCGCATCTTAGGAACGCCCGAGGTATGGTTGTCTCTATGCATTCTAGAACGATGTCATCATATCTTGAATTCTCTTTAACAACGTAGTCTCATTCTGCTCTCACGCGCGCAAGAACTGTGTCAGTGTTTAGACAATGCGTCACTGCTTTATTCATGGTCAAGGACCAACATCCGCAAGCTGTCAAGGAGGCCACTGCTACCGTGTTGCCAGTTTGGTTAGAGGCCTTCAAAGTGCTGGTAAACATCGATCCATTACAAGATACCACTAACACCACACACTGGGATGGTCTGGTTGTTAGGATACAAGTTTTCAAGGTACTCCATTCCTTGTTTTTCTTCTTATCCATTAATTGAGGCTTTTAATAGACTTTAGATACCCTGCACACATCATTCCCTCGCGCACTGGCACCCCATCTGCCTGCATTTATGGAAGCGTCTTTAAATCATTTGCGAGCTCTCTATCCAACATTCCTGACCTATAATCTGGCTGCGACTGAATCTGCACCAAGCACGTCGGAAGACGAATCCGTCGAACTCCCCCAATTGTTGTGTCCTATCATCGATTTTCTCGCCGCCGTAATTAGAGGTGGAAGGGGTCGTGACTGGGTGACCGACGAAAACATTTTGGGAGTCGTAACCTCAGTATTCGCATTCGTACAAATGACCGATGAAGATGTATTGTCGCTCCTCTTGTGTTCGTCCGCTGGTTCACGCATAGCTTAAAAAAACAATTTTCAGGTCGAAACTTGGGCAAATAACGCAAACGCTTTTGTAGCACAGGAAGAGGACGAGACGCAGGCTTATAGTGTTAGAGTGGCTGGGTTTGATCTTCTCAGTGTAAGATTTCTTTTTATAATCCCATTTAGATTCCTAACGCTTTCCTCGACCAGTCCCTGATAGAGCGTAATACACTACAAACTACAGTGTCTGTCCAAATTACACTCGAGCAAGTCATAAGGTCATCTGAGCAATCGCGGAACTCTGCAGACAATGATTGGTAAGGAATCTTTGGCCAACTCCAAGACAACGTTGTCTTACGGTGAGGCCTAGGTGGCGTCCCCTTGAAGCTGCCCTTGCAGCTGTTGGCTCCCAAGCCGAGTCTATTTTAGACTGTATCGAAGATGAACAAGATTCCGGTCGTTCGAAACCCATTGATATCGACTATTTACTAACCAACGTTATTCCACCCATCTTAAATCTCCCAGGTAATTAATTTGTCGATGTTTCTGATATAGATCACGGACGGCTAAAGCGTTCTGTTACCTCATAGAGTTCCCTTTCTTACAGGGGCGCGGGTTTGTTTTCGCGAGTCAGTATAGCAAGTTGCTCCCTCTTCAGTCTGCAGGGCACTATCTTGAGGCTGCCATCCACGTACTCGAGGCCAACGATGCAGGCGTACCAGTGAAAATATCTGCAGTAAAAGCGGTGCATAAGTAAGCATAGCGCATTCTACCAAAAAATTTCATTGACCAATGTGTCGTTTAGTTTCTGTCAAGGAGGCG
>Ga0247779_1001525_pt1 | contig 11053 bp, 14 predicted proteins | sample UWRJL221509R5_FD_179925 | JGI IMG/M metagenome (GOLD analysis project Ga0247779, IMG submission 179925) | Plant litter microbial communities from Arlington Agricultural Research Station in Wisconsin, United States - UWRJ-L221-509R-5 | ecosystem: Environmental > Terrestrial > Plant litter >...
CCTCCGTAACATTAGGCGTATCCCCGTGGTATTGGTATGTGATTTGAGTTCAACCTTTGACGGCCCGTCTAGGCTGGGTCAAAAATATCAATGATGTCTTCTCAATGTCATTTAGGTGGGCCGACGTCCCAACTACCACACACTCAGATGTCTTCGTTACGAACTCAGGATGCTCACATGGATCTCCCTCTGTGAAATATCGTGGTATCTTCCTCAACGACGAGCAGCCTGCTCTGCAAAACTGGGCTGCTGAGAAGTTCTCAAATGGGACTGGAGCTTTCTTCACTGGCAGTCCTTTCAACCATGCCTTCTATACTAAACTGTATGTCTATGGTGCATCTTGGGACGAAGAGCAAGGGGATTGACGCAACTTTAGGTTTGAGTTGATTCTCAGGATGAAAGGAAATTATTTGTGGCCAGGTATGGTCTTGACATGTATTTTTGTTTTTGTCAAGTTTCTGAGAACCTTTCTCAGCGATGTGGGGCAGTGCGTTTGCTATCGATGATCCTCTCAATCAACCGCTTGCCGATACTTATGGTGTCGTAATGGGAACTAGGTACGTTATCATGGCTAACCTCTGGACGATACGTGGCTGATCTTTCTCTAAAATCTAGTCACCAGGAACCCATGATGCGCTCTACACCTAATGAATTCAATATCTTTGGAAAAGGTCTCTGGGACTACACCACCAATGCTGATAATATCAACGAATATTGGCTAGAAGGCACTGAACGAGCCAGAAACTTCGAGTCTGTATATACGATCGGAATGCGAGGTTTTGGTGATTGTAAGTTTATCTTGAAGTACCTCGATAGAGAAATGTATTGACGCTTTGCTAGTACCTCTGTCGGAGACCACAAACATTGCTTTGCTAGAGGGTGTTATTGCGAATCAAACAGAAATCTTACAAAAGGTCTACAACTCGTCAGATGTCTCTGCTATTCCTCAAATCTGGGCACTTTGTAAGTTCAATTACATGCGTGCGAAACCATAAGAGCGTGCGTCCCTAACCTGTCTTTTTGTTGTAGATAAAGAAGTGGAGGGATACTACGACGACGGCATGAGAGTTCCTGATTATGTGACTCTGTTGTGGAGTGATGATAAGTACATGCAGTCAACACATTTTCCAAATCAAATTTCTCAAATTTCTCTTAGCTGGGGTAATATTCGCCGACTCCCCACTGTCGCGGAAAGAAACAGGACAGGAGGTGCCGGTATTTATTACCATGTATGTTTGTTGTCGAATACCCAGCTTTCGGAAATTTTCTGATAACCTAAACTTCCACAGGTCGACTACGTAAGTGCAGCTGGGCAATTTTCATGTACCAAGTCATCTCATAGACTGTGATAGGTCGGTGACCCGAGAGATTATAAGTGGATTACAGTATGTATCCGGTCTCTCTTTGGCGTCTGTATTATAATGAGTTAACAATTGCATCTATCAGGGCAGCCAAATCGAGAAGGTAATTATCAGCTTGGGCGCCCATGTTATTAATACTTCTTCCTAAACATCCATTTCATGCGTAGATTCACCAACAAATGTCCCTTGCTATCCAACGTCAAGCAGACAGGCTCTGGATCCTCAATGTCGGAGATCTCAAGCCATATGAGCGCGAGACCGAGTTCTTCCTCACTTATGGCTGGGATGCTGGGAGGTGGACATCAGCCAACGTATCGAGCTTCGTGAACCAATGGGCGACCCGTGAATTTGATCTCAGCGCATCGGCTTCAGCTAACGTAGCCGAAATCGTTGCCAATATCACGCGTTTCAATGCACGAAGGAAGCCCGAGCTCTTGAACTCTACTACCTACAGCTTGATAAACTATAGAGAGTGAGCAACAAAAAAAATCCGTCTTGGATGTCGTTTTTCTTATTTTTCCCTCTTCTTAGATCAGACACTGTTTTGGATAATTGGTCTACCCTTTTGGCTGCTTCTACCAAGGTATACAACAGCCTGTCCAGTGCCATGCAACCTGCTTTCTTCCAACTCGTACATCACCCAATTCTTGCTAGCAGCAACGTTGCACAAATGGTGAGAAATGCATTCTTGTTTTATCGCTCGTATTTAGTTCATCCCTTCCATTTTACAGTTGATTGCTGCTGGTCAGAACAACGTGCGAGCCTCCCAAGCCAGGGTATGTTTTCGCACATTGGCTACTGTTAAGACATACTTATTTTGCGTAGTTGAGCACGAATCAACTCGCGGATACTGTGGAACAATTGTTTGAGAAGGACTTTGATTTCGAGACACAATACCATACCATGCTTAATGGTAAATGGGACCAGTAAGTTTTCTGTGGATAAATTTCTTGTCTCTAGCTAAACCATTGTTTTAGCATGATGGATCAGACCCGTATGCATCCTTATGATTGCATTAAACTATCTTCTAATGCCGGTTTTTAGACTTGGGATATTTCTACTGGCAACAACCCATGACCAACAGGTATGCCTCTGAACCACCAACTTGCACTATCCAATGTCTAATTTTCTCGGGTCGTAGCATGCCCTTGATTTCGCGTGTTCAGAAGAACAAGAACGCCTTGGCTGGTGTCATGAGAATTGTACCAGAAGGAACTCTTGGTGCATGGTCAGTTCTCGTCCTCCCTAAGTTCTGTGCGTTGCTGAGGAGCTCCATAGGCCAGGAGACAATTCCAACCAATGTGCTCTAGGGTATAGCTGTCCGCCGCCCACTATAACTTTAGACAATTTCTCTCCTATCAGTGATCGCTTTGTCGATGTCGGTGCAGGTGGTCCCACTCCATTCACATTTACGGTCAAGAGTAACAGCTCTTGGGTCAAGTTCTCCACAACTCAAGGATCAATTTCTCCCAGCAGTCCAGAGCAGCGCGTGTTCATTAGCGTCTCAGATTGGAGTAAACTCAGTGCAGGCAGCAACACGGCTGAACTCACCTTTGTCGCCACTGCTAAAGGCCAATCATCTCCCCTCTCGGTACCTGTAATGTTCGTCGCGGTGAAAAACACTCCTGCCAGCGGATTTAAGGGTACGTTTCGATCATGATCAATGGATCGTCGAACTAACTGGAGAAATGTGTGTTATGATTAGGCTTTGTGGAAGGCACCGGAGTAATCTCGTTCGAAGCTGCGCATGCTGCCCGGAAGACGACTGTCCAAGGCATCTCATGGTCGGAATTGGCAGGCCTCGGTCGTACACTTTCTGCTGTTACACCTCTTCCTTTGGGAGATGTATCCTTTGATCTTGGTGCTGGTCCAACGCTGTGAGTATACTCAGAGCATTGTAATAGGCTATTTGACTGACCAACGGGCTCAGGGAATACGACTTCCTTAACTTCAACACACAATCAGGAGGAAACGTCACTGTGATTGTCTACATGACACCTGCGCTGAACTTCAATACGGATGATAACCCACTTGCTTATGGTGTTCAAATAGATTCACACCCAGCTGTGAAAGTCGTGCCTATTCCCAGTGAAGTGCCCGGAGGCCTGCCCGATGGGTGGTCTACCCTTGATGGTTGGGTAGCCAACTCAATTATTACTACGCCAACAAATTTCAGTGGAGTCAATCCTGGAGCACATACTTTAAAGGTCATTACTTCTCTACTTTGTATATCCCTTTCCTTAACTGAATTTGGGTACAGATTTCGATGCTGACTCCCGGAGTCGCTATCCAGAAAATCGTTATCGGTCCGTATTCTTTAATTCACTTCTTACGAGCCGGTCGGTTGAAGTCCTATTTGAACAGATGCTGGTGGATTATTACCGAGTTATCTCGGACCTCCAGAGAGTATCTCCGTTTGATTTTCTACCTTTTCTGTACGATATTTTCTTACTATGTATCTCCTGAAATCACCCCAACCGTGGATCTCAAAATATATACAAAATTATCCATGTATCAAGATAATACACTGTCCTGGGTCATGTTTTTGTTTGTTTTCAGTTCAGGTAAAGGTTACTTTCGGCGGGCGCAAGGAGTCATTATACATCCTAGTGTACTGATAGCTTATGTGCGGGTAGAAAAGGCGCGGGTCAAATGCGTTCGGGTGTTTTTTGTGCTTTCCTTCAGCCACAAGGGACAGTCAATATCGAGCTAGCTGGTGTCGAACGATCTATAATTATCGCCAATTTGGACCAGTGTTCGTTGATCTGCACAACCGTGGGAATAGGGGTAAGCAATCCCCTCTGACTGGCTTTCATCCTTCTCCCTTCCATAACTTTGAATCATGGCGTATCTGTTCTCAAAACTAGCGCCCAAGAAAGGATCTCATCCGGTATCCACCACAACAATACATTTACCAAACCCATACACCTCTTACGAGGCGTGTTCGCTGCACATTTACTACATCTTACCCCCTCTTCTGTTCGTAGACACCCACGAGCTCGCACAGAGAAGTGCTTCGTACGGCTTCAATTACTGGGGAACGAAGGACCTCGAGAAGCCGGTGCATGCCCTTCCAGATGATATCTCTGAGCTCTTGATCAATATTCCTGCTGCTGTTACCAAAGGTGTACCAGTAAAGAGCGAGGAAGAAGACGGGAAGGACATTAATGTGGAGGTCCCCATGCATCTCCGGTATGGTTCACCGAGGGAAGCTTCACTAATATCAGAAGATGGGGATAGAGACGCGCGTTCTTACGAGCAGTTACGCGTTGACTGGCCGAAAGCTTTCTTACTGTGTCCTTATTCATGTACGTTCATTGGACTCTTAACAACTTCCATAATCCTGGATATCATGAACTCAAACTCTACATTTGCATATAGCCACAATCAGCTGGAGCAAATCATCTTTAACGTTACCCACTCACGTTTTGTCTGTCCTACCTGGATCACAAGACGGGAATATTATCGTTCCGATATCACCTCATACTGACTTCGTCTCCGATGCAAACGACACGCTTATCTTACCTGTTGGAGACTCCAATGATATCGTATTTGTCGAATCACTCACGGCACTGACGATCATTGCTTGCTTCATCTGGCTAGTACGAGTATCGTGGAGAACGGCGAAGCGTCTCAATGACGATGCTCAGCGACCGAAAACTGCGTGACAATGTCCCGAACCATCTTCATTTTACGCAACGCACCAGGATGATTCGGCATGTCTTTAAGATTCCCACTCTAAAATACCGCTGGACCAATGTCAGTAAGAAGCAAAAAATACTATTGGGATACTTCCAACTCAGGAAGCATGTACAAGTGAATTACAAGAAGCAATCATCCATGGACTCTAGGACGCTTTGAACAAATCTCGCAATTCAACAACCTCAATTCACACTTTTGGTCCTGTAAAGTAGGACATACGCGCTCGCATCTTCGCCCCCTCCATCAATAGTGGACAGCTTCTCTTTAGGGAAGACTGAAACTTTCTCATCATCAAATTTATACCAGTCTTCGTCTCCTTCAATCGCATCAATATCTGCGATAGTTTTGCCTCCTGTGCTAGAACCAGTTTGGCCGATGGCAGGCTTGTTATCTGGGTTCCTGTATGCTTCGAAAACACTCTTCTTGACGAAACCGATGTAATGGCCGGCGTCGGCAGCGGCACCCTTATGCGTGACGATGGCTGAGATGGATAGGAGATTAATCAATTTGACGCAAAGAAAAGGTGAGGTGATAATTAAACGTACCAACAAGCTCGTACAGGCCTGTCGTGCTGCATCCAATATCCTTCTTTAAATCCTCATTGACCAGTTGGGCCAATTCTGCAGCTTCCTTCGAGCGCAGACTCAATTCATCTTCGGGTTCGCTCGTTTGTGTTGCCTCACTGACGGCGGAAGCTTCCGATGAAACGGCAGGAGCAGCATCGGTCATCTCGATGTCACCAGTGGTGGCAGGTGTAGTCGAAGAAGGTCCCGCAGTAGCAGGAGCAACATCGACGGCCTGCTTTGTCCTTTTCCTGACTTTCCTTCTCTCGCCGCGATCTTTCTCAATCTCCTTTAACTTCCGACTCGCAGGCAAGAGCTTCTCCTTCAGGTCATCGGTGACTAGATCAATGGCGTCGAATTCTTCAGGAAACTTGACCCGACGCTAATCAATAGATAGTGTAAACCTACTGCGCACCCACTTTTTAAAGCGAATGTCAAAAAATACGCACCATGATTTTGGCCTTCTTTTGGATGTCAGCTCTCCACTGGAAGCGAACCATATGTACGGTTAAGTAAGTAGGCAGCCTTGATAGGCGCGATTTCTGACTGTAGATGGCATCGCGACCTAGAGTAGGTGAGCGTTTTTCGACTTTGGTGTCGAGAGCCTACAGAGATAGTTATTGCTTGAGACATAGGTAAAAAAATGTTTAGGGCTCACATTCATAATGCCAGAAAGCATGAAGTTGGTGGTAACGTTGATGTTACATTCGATTTTGAGGACTTGTTCGAGTTGTACGGTCTTTGGTTCCTCTTGGGCCGCCTCATCGTCGCAGGTTAACCTGTATAAGATGATCAGCGGCAACATCTTGTCAAAGTTTTTCCCAAGTACTGACTCTCTTCGCATTTCGCCCATCATATATTGTTGAATGAATCGAGGTCGTCCTGCAGTAGCTTCTGCCCCAGTGCCCACAGATTTGCCGTGCTCGTCTAATCCTGGTACATTTCGCAGACTGTTAACGATCGCTGCGTAACATTCTTCGGCATCTAGTAGCAAGTGTCAACACCGAGGCCCTGGTAAGACAACCGGGCACTGAACCTTGTTGAGCATATACTTCTCTCCCCATCATAAGATCATTGGCTCGCTTTTCGCTACGATCCATTTCTGCGAATTGAGGGTTGACCTGTCGTAGCACTTGCAAGAATTGCATAGGTGTGATGCTATCTGTCGTCCGCGACATGTTATGGTAAAGGTCACGCAGTGCTCCCGGAAGTGGCGTCGTTGATTGAAGAGAAGGACTGCGTTGCCTATGAGAGAGTTAAATAGACAATTGAAGAGTAACCTACGTGTTGAGTGCAACTTGGAGTTCGGGGACTGCGCGAAGCGCTTGAACCGTTGCGTTCATGTAGCAGGTGTTTCCAAGGCTGGGTAATTTGTTAGAGGAGCGTATAATGCAAGCTAGAGGCTCTTACTTTGTCAATCCAACAGGTTTGGCAAGCTATTTGAGTCATTATAAACGCGCTCGCTTCATCAATTAATGTCAAAACTTACAGCTTCTGCGAGTTCAGTATCGTCCATGTCTAAGAATTTGGTGAGTTTTCTACACGATCACGAATTTACTGAGGACGTACCTTCAAGGAAAACTATAGGCTTCGGAGGAGCCTTTGGTAACTCTCCAGCCGTACCAATGACCATGAAAGTTTGACCCTACGCGATATTTAGCGCCTTAGGCCCATCACAGTACAAATTTCAAAGACCCTACTTCTTTGGGACCGATCTTTTTCCATGATGAATCGTCCTGGATTACACGGCCATTAGAATCTACAAATTGTGTATATTGACATCGAACTTACCTTCAAAACACCCCCTTTGACCATCACCTTCATCCGATCGGTTGGCACCCCTGTAACATTGTACACAGAGTCTTTGAACACTGCTGGTGGGAGATCGGGCTCCAGAGGAAGGTCGTAGGTCTTTCCTGCATGTTTGATATGCACTTGAATTGGTGCCATTGCGTCTTAGGTGATAATGGTGGTTCTAATGAAAGGTGTAGTGATTACGCGGACAGACGCGCTTTAGATTTTTGATTTGACGATGATTACGAGGACTGGGACGCGCGTCACTGTCACGCGCACAAAACTGAGCCGGTTTGCTTAGTGCACGTGCGCTTAGTTAATATCAGCCTGATTCAGCCAGGCTCAGTTATGTATGCTTCCAAACGCGTGAAAAGAGAAAAGCGGTGCAGTTTGGTTTGGGAGCATCGTGTCCTCCCGTTGTATGACGTCAGCAATCCAGTCTGTCGCGGCGTGGCCCTCGATATAAATCAGAGAGCTGTGTTTTGTGCAATTCCTTCATCTTTCTTCCACGTAACCAGCGCGCAGCACTTACCTTCCTCCCTATAAAATTCTTTTACCTGCTTGACATAACCAAACGTTAAGCTCACCATGACGATCTAGTACGTGTCCTTACTATCACTTTTTTGTCTCGTATGTTGATAATTTCGTAGTTACTCCCTAACCTTTTTGTTATTGGCAGCAGAGGTATGATTTTAAGCTGTTACTCGACGGTTCATTAATTGTACCTCAATGTCGCTAGATGGTCACATTCTGTATCCTTGTTGCGCCGTTACCATATGCCCTCAAGAAGCGTCTGTTCTCATTCCTCTCGGAGTCCAAAATTGTCGCAAAGATAGCATATGGCCTTAAAATCTCATTCATGTACGAGTTTCTCCTTTTAATTTAATAGTAGTGGTAGCTCACAATAACTTCGCCCTCTAGATTTGTCGCAATTCTTTTTGTAGACGCTCTCCAGCGCATGTTCCGTGTAACCGCTGAATCTGACATGGCCAAGAACAGCAGGCATGGACACGCTGTGCAGGACATTCGTACCGACACTGGAATTGCGGCCAGAAAGTTCTAGTAAGCTCTATTTCAGAATACCAAACTTTGCGCGGTGAATTGACGTCATGGGGGTTCCAGTGCACAACGCAACACGTACTTGACAGGATTCTGCCTGTTCCTTTCCCTTGTTCTCACCCGCACTTTCTACATCATTCTAGAACTTATCCACACTCAGGAAGAGTACGCTAAGCTTAAGAAGCAAACGACTGGTAGCTCAGGAGGAGCAACCGCCGACCAGTCCAGAGAAATTGCTTCTCTCAAGAAGCAGTTAGAAGAGGCAAAGAGCAAGACCCGTGATTATGGTTAGTAGTGCTGCCAGTTACTATTAGGTCAAGCATCTAATAAATCTGCCCAGATATTCTCAAGAAGCAGGCCGCCCAAAACAACGCGGAATACGACAGACTCGCTACTGAGTTGAACAATCTCTCGGGGAAGAAGTCAAACAAACGCGTCGATTAAGCGCAGGCAGTATCAATAGGATTTTTGGTCATTCTTCATCAGCCCTTGCTTCATTGTCGATGCCAGTCAATTCATCCAAATATCGACTCGCGGTGTACCACGCCTGAGCCAATTTCTTCCCTTCGATTTGTATGCTTTGCTTATCTTGAGTAATATTTATATTTGAAAATCATGCATACAGAACGACGACCAGATTAAGAAAAACTAGGATTATATGTTATGCAGTAAATTACAAAAGTTTACCGACGAGTGCAGCGTAGTCTTCTCTGGGAAGATTCCATCGTTCCAAAAGCACTTTCTCGCTTTCTTTCTCTTTCTCTGCCTGTACCCATGTCTTTAAGCTATTTTTATGTACTGGGGACAGTTCGCCCTGGCAAGTGACGGCATACGTGTAAAGCAAGCTAATAGGAGCGATGAGTTTTGGAACGGGGAAAAGTTTCCGGAAATAATACGTACTGAATGGCCTTCTCTTCGTAGTCAGCATCGGAATCAATGTTTTCGCCATCTTCACCATATGGGACGGGTATTACGACGGATGAGATTATCGAATCCAAAAGGTTGTGTTCAGAAAATGCTTTTAAAGTTGGCTGTGAAGTATTATTGCGAGACGGGTGTTGTAGTTGAGCGGCATGTGAGTTTGCATGAATCGGTTCATCCGCAGACGCTGGCCTGTTGTTGGGCGTCAGGATATTGGCTGTTGAAGATGTCGATGAAGAATCAGGGTCATCCGCAATTCGTAAAGCGGCAGAAGGAGCGGGATGGGTAATTAGATTTGAGCTGGGGAGAAGGAGAGTTCCCAGGAGGAAGACCACTTTTCTGCGCACAGAAATAGCAGGATCTTGAACAACACTTATCAGAAGCCTACTTCAAAGACATGGCAATTAGTGAACCGACCTTGGAGAGATTCGCGCAATCTCGTCCAGCCATCCTTATCCAAGGCTTCAACTGCAGGTGCGTTGTGCTTTAGTAATCCAGAGATGGTGTAGATGGCTTTGGCACGGGTTGAGGCAGACGATGACTGGGAGGCGTCAAGGAAGGATAGAAGAGTAGGTAAGGGGTTTTGCGCTAGATACACATCTTGCGCTGATGGGTTATTTTGTAAAGCTGTACCAATGACCCAAAGAGCTTGGGTTTTGATTTGGGCAGTCGAGGACTCTGCGGTTAAAAGAGATTGTAATGGTTCCCAAAGTCTTAACTTTTCGAGATCTGGGAAGGTTGAGAGAATCATTGTTAGATGATCGAAAGCCGAAAAAGACAAGTATAACACACCATTGGCATTGTCAATATGTTCAACGAGCTAATTGAAGAGGATAAATAAACTTTATGAACTTATACGGCAAAGAAGACCGACCATTTCTAGGTGATCCAAAGCGTCCACTCTTTCATCCTCGCTCTTGCTAGAATCAACAGCAACGGCAATGTCTTCTTTCATCTGCACCGCATCAGGCTTCCCTAGAATCATATCAATAATTGCAGGATCCAAGTCTTTCCGTTCCACAGGTGGACGATCGCTGGGAGCGCTATCCAAAGGTGTAGAGTTCTCGAGAGACCATCGTAGAATTGACTGCATCGTGAAAAAGTGGGCGTATAGGTTGTGTTAATAAATCGGTACGTTGTGAAGTCACTCTTAAGTTGATAAAGGATTCGATGAAAGGGATTCCAAAACAGAAATCTATTGTCTTAAATTTAGAGAGTTCATGAATTGGGAAGAAGCTGCTCGAAGTTTGTTATCAGTATCACGTGCGCAAATTTATTTCTGTTAGGATCGGAGGCTGTCTGAGTTTAAACCTTACCATATATACTCTTATTTCTGCGCATGGAATTTTTCCGTTGTTGCTCTTGACTGCCACACAAAGATGCGGCTTTTTATTTTCATGTGCGTGATTGTTTTTCTCTTCATACCTTACAGTGATGATCAAAATAAACATACCATACTTTACCACATTCCGAATTCTATGTGGAATACTTTATCGATTTCAGCCTTGTCTGATCTTTACTTTTCAATAATCGTCTTCTTCACTTGGCTGACCTTTTCTCCCCTTATTTTTAGGCACCCTTTCTTTTATACTATGGTGTAATAAGCAATTGTGAGCATCTTTTTCGTCATGAACATCTTTTCATTCCTTTCTT
>Ga0247779_1001526_pt1 | contig 11048 bp, 10 predicted proteins | sample UWRJL221509R5_FD_179925 | JGI IMG/M metagenome (GOLD analysis project Ga0247779, IMG submission 179925) | Plant litter microbial communities from Arlington Agricultural Research Station in Wisconsin, United States - UWRJ-L221-509R-5 | ecosystem: Environmental > Terrestrial > Plant litter >...
GCGGTTACAACGGCAAGCCGATCGTGCTTCTGACTTATGACAACCAGGGAACGCCGGCGGGTGCCTCCGAGAAGGTGACGGCTGCATTGAACGATGGGGCCCGGGTGATCATCCAAGGCGTGTCGTTTGCGATCTCAGGGCAAATTACGGACGATGTGCGCCGTTACAACCTTCGAAATCCAAACGATCCGGCAATCTTCCTGAACGCGGGATCGGAAGCGCTCCCCATGACGGGAGAGAAGTGCCACTTCTATCATTTCAAGTTTGCAGCTGATGCCCCGTCCCGCGTTCGGGCGTTGGCCCAAGTTTTTAAAGGCAAGTCCATCGGCAAGAAGGCGTTTATCGTAAACCAGAACGTCTTGTTCGGGCACGAGATGGAAGAGGCGTCTCGTCGCCTATCGGAAGAGGGTGGGATGACGGTCGTCGATACCGTCCAGCACGAACCAAACAAGCTGCAAGACTTCTCTCCGGTCGTTGCACGAATTGCGGCGTCTGGAGCCGATACGGTTATCGTCGGCAGTTGGGGAAATGATGTCCTTCTGCTGATGAAAGCGGCAGCCGAAGCCAAGCTTAAGGTCAAGTTCGTCGGAATGTTCTTCGACTTCCCGGGCAACATTCGCAGTGCCGGAGATGTCGCGGAGGGCACTCTGAACATCGAATTCTTCAATCCGGAAAACGGTGGCGAAGCCGGCATGGCTTATGGCCGCGACTTCCTTGCGAAGACAGGCGGCTGGCCTTATGCGCCCCAGGATCGTGTCGTTTACACGCTTGCGTTCTTTGGTGCGGCACTTAAGGCGACGCCTCCGAAAGATGGCAAGATCAGCATCAAGGATATCGCCCTTGGCCTCGAGAACGTGCACTACAACGCTCCGCATGGCCCAATGAGCATGCGCAAGGAAGATCACCAGGCTTACATTCCAATCGCAATCTCGGAAGTATCGCGCAGCGCAGCGATGAAGCTCGAAGGAACTCCGTTCGGTCTGCTTCCGGTCGCAAATGTCTCTGGCGAGAATTCGATCGCGCCGGTCCAGGCTTCCTGCAAAATGAAGCGTCCGGACTGACGGGAGGACGAATGGAATTCGTCGTCAGCTCGTTTCTGAACGGTCTCATCTATGGCCTGCTTCTCTTCATGGTGTCGGCAGGCCTGACCCTGATCTTCGGTATGATGGGAGTGCTCAATTTCGCGCACGGCTCATTCTATATGCTCGGCGCGTATATGGGCTACTTCCTGTCCTCGAGGATAGGCTTCATTCCGGCCCTGTTTGGAGCGGGAATCATCGTCGGAATAGTCGGAATGCTCTGCGAGCGTTTCCTGCTTCAACCCGTACATCGAGAAGGTCATGCCCACGAATTGCTCGTAACCTTCGGGCTGCTCTTCGTCTTCGACGAGATCGTCAAGATCGTGTTCGGTCAGTTTGCAATGAATTACGCCGTGCCCGCCGACTTGAACTTCGAAGTCTTCCGTCTTGGAAACTTTGGATATCCGTTCTACCGCCTATTCATCGGTATCGTGGCGGCAGCACTATTCTTCGGTCTCTACGTCCTGGTGCGCTACACGCGTGCCGGCCTTATCGTGCGGGCGGCCGTTCAGCGGCCGCTGATGGTGCAAGTGCTCGGGCACAATGTGCCTTTGGTTTTTATGATCGTGTTCGCATGCGGCGCGGCGATGGCCGGGATCGCGGGTGCAATCGCCGGCGCCCTGCTGACGACCAGCCCTACCATGGCGCGCGACATCGGCACGCTCGTCTTCGTGATCGTTGTCATCGGCGGTCTGGGATCCGTCAGCGGAGCGCTCGTCGCTTCGCTTCTGATCGGCGTTTTCAGCACGTTCGCGATCGGCCTTGATTGGACGATCGCAGACGGGCTTGCGTGGTTTGGCCTGAGATCCGTTGCCCAGCAGATCGGCGGTCTTTTGGTCACGCCGCTGTCGACGATGGCCGGCGTTCTGCCGTTTGTATTGATGCTCGTGGTTCTGCTTGTCAGGCCAGCCGGCCTCCTGGGAGATCGGGCATGAGCATGGCGGTGGGAGGCGAACCAGCGGTCGCAACAGTCGGCTTCAGACGACGCGGCTTGTTTTGGCTGGCGGGCCTCGTTGCGGTCGTTGCTTTGGTCGCGCTGCCGGGTTGCCTTAGCCCGAAGGGCGTCCACTACGCGATCAGGCTGCTCATCGCTGCTTTGTATGCGATGGCCTTCAATGTCCTCTGGTCGCAGGCGAGACTTCTGTCGTTCGGACAGGCGGCACCTTTCGGCATCGGAGCGTTTAGCGTTTTGCATCTGATGCGGCTGTTCGAGGACGCGCAGTTGTCCTTCCCGACTCCCCTTCTGCCGGTGGCCGGCATTCTAGCCGGAATTGTCGTCGGGGTGCTGGTTGGCCTCTTCGCCACCATCCGCACCGGAACATATTTCTCGATGATCACCCTAGCGATGACGGAGCTTCTTGGCGTACTCGCGCGACGCTGGAATAGTGCATTTGGAGGCGAGACAGGGCTGTCCTCTATGCGCATGCCTTGGGCCGGACTGTCGTTTGGGAATTTCTACGAAGTCTACTACGTCGTTCTTTTCTGGTGTCTGCTTGGATTGGGAATCCTCTGGTTTCTCAAGCTGACGCCATTCGGGAATATTGCGGCAGCAGTCGGCAACAATGAGCGCCGACTGGAATTCCTCGGCTTCAACACCAGAATTCTGAAGACGCAGATCGTGACGGTGTCGTTCGCGGTCGCAGGTCTCGCAGGCGGACTGCTGGCGTTTACGACTGAGAATGCCAGCTACGAGCTATTCTCCGGATACACATCCGCTGAGCCCATCATCCAGAGTTTCTTTGGCGGGGTGGGAACGTTCTTAGGGCCAGCGCTGGGTGCTGCGATACTATCCCTTTTCGGACTTGTATTGTCCGACGTGACACGAATTTGGCTGCTGTATCAGGGAATTCTGTTCATTCTGGTCATCATCCTGCTGCCGATCGGAGTCGGCGGTGCGATCGCAGCTCTGTCCTCAGGTCGGGTGCCGTGGGCGAAAATGGGACCTTGGCTCGCGGCCGTTGGTTGTGGGCTGCTGCTGCTGTTCGCGGGGACCACGCTGATCAGCGAACTCGCCTATCGGTTCTTTCAAGCGTCGAATTTGAAAGAGACGCTGGATATCTTGGGCCTCTCCATTGCCGTAACGTCAATTTCAGCATGGATCTTCGGTATTGTCGCCGCTTCGATCGGCTTGATCATCGTTCTCAAGGGTGAGCGCAGGATACGTGAATTCTGGGCGAGCGCGCGTCAAATGCCATGACGAAGACGGTGTTGCAGACGGCACAACTCAAGAAGGCCTTTGGTCCCATCGAAATCATTCGCGGGGTTGATCTCGAGGTATGTGAAGGCGAGCGCCACGCCTTGATCGGTCCGAACGGAGCGGGAAAGTCGACGATGTTCGAACTCCTTTCCGCGTCCATTGCACCCACCTCTGGGGATATCCTGCTGTTCGGGCAATCGATCCTCGGGCTTTCTCCGGCGAATGTGAACCGCCGGGGCCTGGGCAGATCTTTTCAGATCACGAGCGTATTTCCCGGGATGACGGTTACGGAAAACCTCCGCCTGGGCGTGTTTGCTCGACGGGGCATACGGTTCGACGCCATGCACATTTCGTCTCGCCTGTCGGACGTCAATGAGGAAGTAGAAAAGCTCATGACGACGGTTCGTCTCCAAGACAGGCGAAACACACACGCGAGCGACTTGCCCTATTCCGAGCAGCGGGCACTTGAACTTGCGCTGACTTTGACAACGGATCCGCAATTACTCCTACTTGATGAACCGACGGCTGGCATGTCCAGACAAGAGGCCGAACATACAGTGGAACTCATCCAGCGGGTTACGGACGGACGAACCTTGCTGATTGTTGAGCACGACATGGAGGTTGTTTTCACACTCTGCAACCGGATCTCGGTTCTCGTGTACGGTCAAGTCATTGCGACCGGGGAGCCTCAGGCCATTCGCAAGAATGCGGACGTCCAGACCGCCTATCTGGGAATTGATACGCAATGAAGCTGAGCGTCGACAACGTCTGGGCCGGCTACGGTGGTTCGCAGATTCTTCGCGAAATGAGCTTTGACGTTAGCTCGGGCGAAATTGTCACGATCTTCGGCCGAAATGGCTCGGGCCGATCCACTGCATTGAAGGCAATAGCAGGAGTCATTACGCCGAAGCAGGGATCAATCCGGTTCGATGGTCGTGAACTGGTTGGCCTGCGCCCGGATTCGATCGCGAAGGCGGGCGTCGCCTACGTGCCCGAGGATCGGCAGGTATTTGCGAGTCTTACGGTCGAGGAGAACTTGCGCCTGGGCGAAAGTCGGAGGAAAGGCTTCTGGTCCACCGAGCGTGTATGGAAACTGTTTCCCCGTCTTCTAGAGCGCAAATCCGTCAATGCGGGCTTTCTTTCGGGCGGCGAGCAACAGATGCTGACGATTTGTCGATCGCTGGTGGGCAATCCGAATGCCATCCTGATCGACGAGCCGACTGAAGGGCTTGCGCCCAAGGTTGTGGCGCAGGTGATGGACCTGATCTCTATTATACGAAGAGAAGGGGCCGCAGTCGTACTCGTCGAGCAGAAGACGAGCTTTGCCTTGTCGATCAGTGACCGGGCGTACGTGGTTGGTCATGGTCACATGGTCTTCGCAGGCTCTCCTGCGGACCTTCAGTGCAACGAACAAATTCGACAGACATGGCTTGAAGTCTAGGATGAGAGGCGGCTCCTGAGACTGTTCGCGGCCTCCGTGCAGCCGCTACATGTCGAGCACGAGTTATGGTTCTTCCGTGCGGGCGGTGTCTCACTCACCGCGGTCGTCTTCGCGGCAATTGCCGCTGTGTCTGATTCAGGCAAATGACAAGCGTTTGCTTGAATGGCTACAGAAAGATCCCGACCAGTTCGCTCCACTGGCCGGGTAAATTGTTCGTCGCCCAAAGGCATCACTCTCTCCATCGACGCGACGAATCACACTAGGCGGAAAATGGCATCAAGCGATCCGACCGAGTGTGTGCCGCCGCGCTTGAGCGACGGTGAGCCAAACGGCCGAGATGAGGAAATACAAGGCACCGAAGGCCGCATACGGTGCGATATCTGTGATGCCGACGGGGGCGGTCCCTAAAGCCTGCTTGATGAAGAATGCGCCAACGATTGCCGACTGCCCCCCAGCGAGAATCATTGTACCCTGCGCGCCGATCTTCCAGCGGCGCACGCCCGTGATGAGCTGGAACAGACCGGCTACTATCGCCCACGCTCCAAACACCGCCATCACGGCATGGAGATCTTGCGTCAGAGCGCCGGCAACTGCGATCGTGGCGAGGGCGCTCACGACCACATTGAACGCTTGGCTGCGATTATGCGTTAGTCCACCACTGCGTTGGGCGTCGACGAAATTGGTGAGTGCGTCCCACGCGGGATAAAGCACGAGAAGGGCCGCGCCTACCGTCGGGGACGTTCTTCCGACTGTGAACGCCGCGGCGAACCACACAACCGCGACCGCGGCGCGTGTGAAATAGTAAGGTTTTAACCAGTGAGAAGCCGTGTCGCTTGGTTGCTTCAATGTTTGATCGTTCATGGCGCAATTCCTGTTCGTTGATGAGATGAGTCGGTGGGGTATCCCGGACGACGAGCGGGACCTCGTTCCCCGTCGTCCGGGTATCCGTCACTCTCCTTTGGCAGCTTGCTCGATCAGAGCCGCGACTTCACTTGGACGCGACACGGGAGACGCATGACTCGACTGCAGGGTCACGGTTGTGGACTTCATGCGCTGGGCGAAGAAAGCCTCGGCCTGGGGCGGAAGCATCAGATCGTTGGCTGAGATAGCGTAATAGGTCGGCTTCAGATGCCACGCGGCGACGGTCGCCTTGGCGCCGAAGGCCGCGCCGCTAATTGGCCGCTGCTTCTCGGCCAGCTCCGCGCCTTCGGCCTGCGGCACATCGCCGATGAAGACGTGGGGGAAGGCTGCGCGGTTGACGGAGAGGAATCCCTGGGCGTCCGGACTGACCGCCTTCAGGCCCTCGGTTGGCGGGCCATTGCTCGACAGGGCCTGCACACTCTCGCCCTTGTCGGGCGCGAACGCCGCGACATAGACCAGTGATTTGACCTTAGCGCTGTCGCCAGCCTCGCCGATCACGACGCCGCCCCAGGAATGGCCGACCAGGACGGTCGGGCCCTTTTGGGCGTCAAGCACCTTACGGGTCGCGGCGACATCGCTTTCGAGCGAGGTCAGCGGGATGTCGACCTCGGTGACCTTGAAGCCTTTTGCGCGTAGGAGGTGAGCCACCTTGTCCCAGCTAGATTTGTCGGTGAAGGCACCGGGCACCAGCACAATGTTGTGCGCGGGGGAGGCGTGAGCGGCGATGGGCGCACCCATGGCCAACAGTGCGGCGAACGCTGCGCCGATCTTGAGCGTCTTCATTGGCTCGATCCTTTCGTTATCGCGATAGCCGGAATATCCGCATGATCTGGAATGGGCGGCCTAGCGCGATGAGGTAAATTTAGATTCACGTATACACACATAAGATCAATGGGTTGACCGTGTCTGTATGGTCAGAATATAAGTAACAGTAGGGTATTGAGCCATGATGGAAATGCCGAAAGACTTGACCGATCGTCCGGCAACGTCGGACTCCGCGCCCGATTTGCTGTCGCATGTGCTGGGGCAAATCCGCCTGACTGGGGATCGTGTTTACTCCCGCGTACTCGCGCCGCGCGACCGTCTGGATCTGCCTGCCGAGGCAGCGCATCTTTGCGTCGTGACCGACGGCAATCTGCATATCGAAGATGGAGAGCAGGGACTGATCGTCGTCGCAGCCGGCGATCTGGTGATGTTGCGCGGCGGATTAGGCCAGCTTCAACTAACCGCTGGGGAAGGCGCCGCGAGTCTCGTGCTCTGCCGTTTCCGGTTCGACACGGACAGCCTTCGGGACATGATGTCTGCCATCCCTCGCTGCATCCACATCAGGCAGGCAGAGGGCGCTGGTTGGCTGGACGGTATTGTGCACTTCCTTCTCCTCGAGGCTAACGCGGCGCAGCCTGGCGCGGCGCTGATGGTCTCTCGCCTCATCGATTTGGTTGTAATCCGTACCTTGCGGACCTGGATCCATCGCGGCCCGATCTCGGGTTGGTTCGGGGGCTTAGCTGACCCGAGGATCGCAAACGTTCTTAAGGCGATTCACGAGCGTCCGATGCAACGGTGGAGCATTGAGGCCCTAGCCAGTATCGCAGGAATGTCCCGGTCGAGCTTCTGCGAGCGCTTCGCTGCGCTGGTCGGCCGACCGCCTCTGCGTTACCACAACGAACACCGACTGACACTGGCGCGGGATTTGCTGACGAAGCCGAACGCGCGTGTAGGCGAGGTTGGTCTCAGCATCGGCTATGAGTCGGAGGCTGCATTCAGCCGTGCCTACAAGAGCCTATTCGGACATTCTCCTCGAGCGGAATACGAACTCCGAGGCGCCGCCGAACGTCAGCCTTAGGACGAACTCATTCCGCTTGGACCCGACGCGTCAGTGGAGCGGGCGTCACGCCCGCCGCGTAGCGACGCTCATCGGTTTCGACGCGGTTGCGCATGAGCCGCCGTTTTTTTCGTCGCCTATAGCGCTAGCAAGAAGTGCAATATCTGGGGATCGCTCCCGCGAGAGGACACAAAACCTGCGTCTGCCAAAACGCGACGCATGGCTTGGTTTTCCGGAAGAACTTCCGCAATGAGCTCCCTCAGCCCAGCATCACGAGCCCATCGAACCAGATGGCGCATCAATATCTTTCCTAAACCCCGCCCTTGATAGGCATCGATAACAACGAAAGCCACCTCGGCTTGGCCTGGTCTCGTGACGACGTAGCGGCAGCCCCCCGCGATTTCGCAATGTCCATCATTGTCAATCTCCGCAACGAGGGCAACCTGGCTTACGAAGTCCACATTCATGAAGAATGCGATCTCGCTGTCGGAAAAGCCGCGTTTTGGCGCGAAGAAACGGCGCTGGCGCGATTGCGCACTCGTGCGGTTAATCGCCGCAAGCATGTCAGCTGTATCGTCCGGCCTGAGCGCGCGGATTGTGATCGTGCCCCCACCACGAATTGGTTCGACACAAGAATATTCAGCGCTCAGCAGCATCATCATCATCCGATCTGTCTGGTTTGCGCCCTCGTGAGGGAAGTAGACGATCTAGAAGTTGACCTTCTCTACTAGAGGTCGAGTTCAGCGAGTTGTCTCTTGTCGAGCAGTACAATCTGTCGCTGATTTTGGCCGATGAAGCCCAGAATCTTCTTGTCGTTGAGATAAGAAAGGGCGCGCGACACCGTTTCGAGAGTTAGCCCAAGGTAGTCTGCGATATCGCGGCGGCACATCGGGAGCGCCATGACTCCCGCGGCCGTCAGGCGGCGATCCATCTCCATAAGGAACGCGGCTACGCGCTCAAGCGAAGTCTTTCGCCCGAGCAGTAGCATATGATCCTCGGCGTGTTGAAGGTTCGTCGTGGTTGTTTTGAGGAGACTGCGTGCGACAATGAGGTCTTCTTCGGCAACGTGTTCGAGACTGACACGCTTGACCAGTCGAACTGTTGTGTCGACGATGGCCTCCGCCGTGAAGCGATGAACGTCACTATTTTCAAGACCGAAGATATCACCGACGAGGTGAAAAGCACCGATCTGACGTCGGCCATCTGAGAGCAGTTTGTAACTTCGAACAGCTCCATCGACGACTTGGTAGACGTAATCTGCGGGTTCTGCTTCGCCGTAAATCTCGGTGCCTTTGCTATACTTAAATTCAACCGGAATGATCTTGGTTTCAGAAGTGGTAAAGCCGAGAATTGGCTGGCTCTTGGGAACGGTATGGAGGTCGGCAAACATGGACCAACTCCGTGTTTGAACGCATTACGCTCGTCAGCCGGGCGGGGCTGTAATTACCCACTTTTCCAGAGAGCCATCTACGATGATGCCTCATCTTGGGGCTATTGGCTTAAAAGCCATTGTCCTAAGGGACAATGTCCGGAAGGACAGTCTTGCTGGCCTATTTCGTTGCTCGCTCAGATTTCGAAAATGTTCTCCGCGCTTACGACGCGTGCTAGTTTTCTTGATGTTGGCTCTGGGGCGCGCGATGGTCATGGTAATCCGGATCGGAGGGCTCGTGCTTTGCGCAGCTGTGCTGCTGGCGCCTGTTTGTTCGATGGCGGGCGAATTGCGGCCGCGATCGATTCTTGTTCTTGATCAATCCGATCTCCGTGGATCGTTCTACTATGAGGTGTTCTCGGCAATTCGCTCGGCCGTAAACGCTGATGGGCGCTCCCATATTACGCTCTACACAGAGAGCCTCGATCTCAGCAGATTTAATGGCGAAGCCTACGAGGAAAGCGTTCGGAAACATCTTCAGGTCAAGTATCGGGATGCGCCGATTGGCGTGGTTGTTGCGATAGGTGCTGGGACCTTGCAGCACGTCCTGAATTGGCGCGCGGAACTCTGGCCAGACATTCCAGTCGTTTTCACGATGGTGACGGAACAGGATCTATCCAGGTTAAGTCCGCCACCCGCGATGACCGGGAGCCTTGTTAAGGTTCGTTTGTCCGACCAATTGAAGGCGGCTCGCGCTGTCGTGCCAGACCTTAATCGGGTGGTGTTGATCGGTGACGCCTGGGCCAGCCAGATCGTGTTTAGCAGCTGGAAGGACGAGATCGCCAGCGCGACAACCGGCCTTCAGGTGGACGAGGTCATCGGATCCACGATGACGGAAATCAGGAAGCGCGTTGCAGAGTTGGAAGATCGCAGCGCCATTCTTTACACGGCGGTGTATTCCGACGGTGAGGGTGCTTACTATCCTCCAGGAGTCGCTCTTGGGCTTATTTCTGAGAAAGCAAATCGCCCAATCATCGTCGCGTCTGAAACGCTGATCGATCGTGGCGGCATAGGCGGGTTCGTTCTTTTACCGTCCCGCATAGGTGCAGATGCGGCCTTGCGAGCGCTTCGTGTCCTTGACGGAGAAGATCCCGTTAAAATGCCGATAGCTACGTTGACCGACGCGGTCAAACCGATCTTCAACTGGCGGCAAATGACTAAGTGGGGCGTCGAAGAATCTGCGTTACCCGATGGTAGCGAAGTTCGATTTCGGGATCAGAGCCTGTGGGAGCAATATCGATGGCAGAGCATCGCCATTGCCGCAGCCATGCTCATCCAGGCCGCGCTTATTTTCCGGCTGCTTCAGGAGCAGCACAAGCGCAATGACGCGGAGGTTGAAGCTCGCAGTCGAATGACTGAGCTGGCCCACGTCAACAGGCAGGCGGCAGCAGGGGAATTGTCATCCTCGATAGCGCACGAACTCAATCAGCCATTGGGATCAATTTTAACAAACACGGAAACGGCTGAGCTCATCCTTCACTCGCCATCGCCCGATCTCAAGGAGCTCGAAGAAATTCTGGCGGATATCAAGCGGGATGATCTTCGAGCCAGTGAAGTCATCAATCGTCTCAAAAGCTTTCTGAAGCGAGTACCATTCGAGATCAAGACAATCGATATCAATGAAACAGTGAATGAGGTGTTTGATTTTCTATCGGTGCAGGCGCACTCGAGAAACGTCGCATTGTATTTTGAATCATTGCCAGGTGAATTGAAGGTCAACGGAGATTCAGTTCAGCTACAGCAGGTCATCTTGAATCTTGTGGTGAATGGCATGGATGCGATGGCCAGCATGCCATACGGAAAGGCGCTGATTGGAAAGACAGAGATCGATGGACGCGGAATGGCGATCATTTCCATCTCGGATTCGGGGCATGGAATTCCATTCGATAAACTCAATGAGGTATTCGATCCTTTTTTCACGACAAAGCAGAAGGGAATGGGGGTTGGCCTCTCGATCGCGCGCACCATCGTGCAGGCTCACAAGGGGCGGATTTGGGCGGAAAATCAAACGGGCGGTGGCGCGGTATTCCACATCGCACTACCGCTGGCACAGCCATCGTAGGAGGTCGCAATGCAGGAGACCGTCTATGTTGTCGATGATGATGCCTCTTTCCGGACCGCAATCGAGCGGCGGCTCAAGAAAGCGGGATATGAGGTGG